>Ga0255151_1000711_pt1 | contig 9044 bp, 11 predicted proteins | sample Atl_Yuk_RepB_8h_FD_183612 | JGI IMG/M metagenome (GOLD analysis project Ga0255151, IMG submission 183612) | Freshwater microbial communities from Altamaha River, Georgia, United States - Atl_Yuk_RepB_8h | ecosystem: Environmental > Aquatic > Freshwater > River | place: USA: Georgia | collected... | reverse complement strand
AACCCGACTACAGGGGCAAAGTAAACGTAAACGGAAAAGAAATGGAAATAGCCCTTTGGGTTAAAACGTCTAGCGCGGGAAATAGTTATTTTAGCGCGTCTTTTTCCGAACCATACGTAGCGCCTCAAACACAACCAGTAGTTTCAAACGACGACTTACCCTTTTAAGTTATGATTATGTTTATTCAAGACGAAGCGCTTAGGCGCGGTATCAAAGACCTATTGAAAACACGAACTCGAAACCAAATAGTAACCGAAATAAAACAAAAGACGGGAAAGTTTCACCATTTCCAAATAAACAATTTCCTAGACGGCAAAGACGTTGCACTTTCGACCCTCGTTAAACTTGACGAATACCTTTATAAACACCTACACTAAGAACTAGCCCCCGTAAAAAGGGGCTTTTTTATTTAAAAAAAGTCTTGTTTAAAAATTAATCTTATATTTGACTAGAATTTAACCATATGGAAATACTACTTTACATTGCGCTTGCATGGTTTTTAACGAACTTTGAGCCACTTCAAGACCTAATCGACCGACTCTTTACCGAAGTCCCCTTAAATCGCCTTACAATGTATTTACACGGCGCTTTTGGTTGTCCTAAGTGCATGGGCTTTTGGGTTACTTGGGCTTTAAGCGGTCAATTTCTTACCGCGTGCCTAGTTTCTTTATGTTCTTACGTTGTCGACTTATGCTTAGCGAAGCTCAATTACTAGAAATAAACGCAATACTAGCCATTCTAAACCCCGAAAGGCTTAGTAAAATGCACTTACGTAAGTTGCAATCCATTAAAAACAAGGTAACGGGCCAATATGACAACCGATGTTTGTGTGGTGTCCCTGACCGACAAAAGTTTTATAATGAGTTCTTACAATGGTTTGAAGCAAACGCTTGACAAGTACGTAAGCGAAAACTACGAAGAAGTAAGGGCCTACGCTAATTACTTTTTAACGCGTTACGTCAATAGCAAAAAGCTGGCTTGCTCAATGCTGAACGCCGACACTTGCATAAACAACGCTTATTTGCACGTTTTGACTATTGACACCGAAAAGACGGACGAAAATAGCGTAAAAAGCTACCTACTAAACACAATCAAATACCAAATTATTTGGAACACGTCTTTAAGCCACAAACAAGACGACATAAATAGCCAAGTCCCCGACCTACTAGACGAACCTGACAACGACGAAGTATTAGACAAGATCCAAATTGAAAACGTTTACAACTTTCGCAAATGGTGCATACAAAAATACAGGTCGGAAATAGTCGACCCAGTAGAAAAACGAATAGCCCAAGTTTATTTTGACGACAAAAAGCAAACGGCCGAAGCTATGGCAGAATATTTTAACGTTAGTCGAACGTCTGCCCATTACATGATACGGGACTTAAAACAAAAAATAAGAAAAATTCAATATTGTTATGAGCGCTTATAAACTATTTTACGCAGTTGCTACCCTTGCTTTCTTAGCTATGGGCATAGCTTTAACTTACGAAGGCCAAACGGCCTATTTGCAAATCTTAGGCGTTGGGATATGCGCTTACATTATTGGTCGCTTTGACGAAGAACTAAACAAGAAACAAGATGAAAATTAAAGACGAATACAAAGGAAAAACCATAGTAACCTACGACTCAGTTCTAGGACAACGTAAAATCGAAGTCGACAAAATCGACCCCGCACGTTTTACGTATTACAATACCATAGGCTTAGGCCACCTTTTCGAGAAATCGACTATTGCTTACACGGGAATAGACCACGAAACGGCGCAATCGGACGCAGTAGAAGAACCTAAGGCGGTCGAACCAACCGAAACACGTAAGAAACCAGCTACAAAAACACGTAAACGCAAAAGCAATGCCTCAGCCAATTAAAGGAGAAAAGAAAGAAACGTTTATTCAGCGTTGCATGGCCGACGAGGAAAGCGTAAACTCGTTCCCTAAAGAAGACCAACGCTTTGCCGTATGCAATCGAGTATGGGAAACACACGCCCGCGAAGCATTAAGCCTTTACAAACGTTCTTTTGCCGAAGATAGCTACACCGACTACCCAAAACAAGCAAGCGAAAACGCTAAAATTGCTTTACGTTGGGCCGAAGAAAACGGATGGGGTTCTTGCGGTACGGACGTAGGTAAGCAAAGAGCCAACCAGCTAGCAAAAAACGAACCAATAAGCCGAGACACCATAGCAAGAATGGCAGCCTTTGAACGCCACCGCCAACACTCGAATAAAGAACTAGGCGACGGATGCGGACGTTTAATGTGGCTAGCATGGGGTGGCGACGAAGGCATAGAATGGGCGCAACGTAAACTCGAACAAATAGACAAATGAAATATGCAATAGTCGACATAGGTAAAAACATGACTTTTTATTGCAAGACAATAGAAGCCGAACTAAAAAAAGACGGAATACATTACGTAATTTACCTAACCGACCAAGATAACCTAATGTGCGTAGAATTTATAACCGAAGACGACTTTTTAGACCACTTTAAAAACACGAACAATGGCAGGAAGGCCTAGACACTTAAAAGAACCAGAAGAACTCTACATTCTATTCGAAAACTACGTAATAGAAACAAAGAGCCGAACACGTAAAGTCCCAAAGGCAACGAATAAAGGCGTATTGTACGAAGAACACGTGCCACCCCTTACAATTGACGGCTTTAAAACGTATTGCAATAAACAAGGCGCGGACATAAACCGCTATTGGTATGGTATAGGTGAAGGGTTCGACGCATTTGTAACCATCGTTACGCGTATTAAAGAAGAAATCCGAAACGACCAAGTCGAAGGGGCGCTAGTTGGGCAGTACCAACAAAACATAGTTGCTAGGCTAAACGCGCTGACCGAAAAGACGGACGTAACAAGCAACGGCGAAAACATAAACGAAATCAAAATTTCGATAATTAGACCTGACACCAAAGAACTAGAGTAATGGATTTAAAATCGACCATAGTCTTTGAACGTAACTACGACGCGCTTTATAATAACGAGGCGCGTTTTATCATTAACGAGGGTGGCTCGCGTTCAAGTAAGACTTATTCGCTTTGTCAATTGATCCTAGTCTACTGCTTGCAAAATAAAGGCGTGGTCGTTTCTATTATTCGCAAGACATTCCCAGCTTTGAGGGCAACGGCAATGCGCGACTTCTTCGAGGTGTTAAAAGAGTCGGGAATTTACGACAAGGCTAGCCACAATATGTCCGAACACATATACACGTTCCCAAACGGGTCGATGGTCGAGTTCTTTAGCGTCGACGACGAACAAAAGATAAGGGGGCGTAAACGTAACCTAGCGTGGTGTAACGAGGCGAACGAACTATTCTACGACGACTTCACGCAACTAAACATGCGTACCGAGTCGAAGCTAATCTTTGATTACAATCCTTCGGACTCGACAAGCTGGCTTTACGACCTACCAAAAAACGAAAGCGTCCTAATCAAATCTACATATAAAGACAATCCGTTTTTACCTGACTCAATTAAACGCCAAATCGAAGACCTCAAACGTACCGACGAAGCGCTTTACCAAATTTACGCGCTAGGGGAAAAGGCCATAAGCAAGTCAAACATTTACTCAAACTGGACTTTCTTACCCCACAGGCCGTCACGCTTTACGCAATTCGTTTACGGGTGTGACTTTGGGTATAACCACCCGACTGCGTTAGTGCGCGTCTATTGGCATGAGAAAGACATTTTTATAGAGCCAGTCATTTACGAAAGCTACCTAACTACCTCGAACCTAATCGACCGCCTAGCTGACCTAAACATCGAGAAAGAAACGGAAATAATTGCCGACTACGCACGCCCTGAAATCATTGCCGAAATGAACAACGCGGGCTACAATGTTCTAAATGCCAACAAGTCCGTAAAGAAAGGCATCGACAACATTAAAACCTTCGGGGTCTTTTGTCTTGAAAACGAACACTTAAAAAAGGAATATCAAAACTACAAGTGGAAAAAAATGGGCGACCAAATCTTAGACGAACCCGTTAAGCTTTACGATGACGCCATGGACGCGACACGTTACGCGACGACCTACATAAAAGAACAATACTTTACCGACGACGCCTACTTTGCTTTCTAATTAAAGACGGGCGCAAATTAATATAGTTATGGCACAATCAATAATAGCACAACCCCAAAGCTTTACACCCGCTTACAACCCCGTAAAGTTTATAGTCGACTCGACTAACAAGAACCTCGACGGCTTCAAGTACATTTTCGACGTATACAACGGCGCAACCCTAATCGGACGCTTTAAGGTCTTACCTACCTACGGAACGGGTTACGGCGAACTTGACCTATCTAAGTTCCTTAGTTCTTACGTTAGTTGGGATTTTCAACCTACCATAACGACGGACTACGACGCGGTAAATAGCTACTATCCTTTCACGTTAAAGACGGGGGAAGAATACCTAGCGCAGTTCAATTACACCTCAGCGCTTACCAACTCAGGTGGCTTTGTTCGCGTGAACGTTACAAACACGTTTGCAATAGGCGACCAAATAAACATAGCGCAAGCGGACGGCGGTACGGCTAACCCATTACTCGAAGGCTTACATTCGGTTACCAACTCTAGCGCTACATGGTTTGAAGTTAACGTGGCATGGTCTAGCGTTACCGATGCAAATATAGACGGCTCGGTTACCTACGCGGACAACCGCAAAGTAGTAACGTACGACATAACCACTTTCTCGACTAAGAACGTTTTTAACGGGGCTAGACGCTTTATTGAGTTCCCTACGTACGACCAAGACACGTACAACCCTAACGGCATTACAAAGCTTTGGCTTACAAACCAACCTCAAACGGAATTTAGCGCAACCATAGGTCAAGACCTTTGGCTTAACATTCGAGGCCGAATAGGTAAGAAAATAGTCTTTGAAAACTCGAACGGCGACATTCTTTATAAATTCCTTACAAACAACACAACTATTGAAGGCGTATCAGTAGGCCCTAACAACGCGGGAATACTTACGGCTGGCGTTGGTACGTTACCGCTAATCAAACCCGACACAACCTATTACGAATTTTGGTACGACGACTCTGGGCAAAGTTCCGTAAAATACCGCGTGAATTTAGACCGACGCGTGCAAATTAACGAATATCACCTTTGCTTTTTGGATCGTATGGGGTCATGGTCTAGCTTTGCGTTTCAGCTTAAGTCCTACGAACGTGGCGAAGTACAACGCGACGAATACAATAAAGACGTACAAGGCTACGTAAGCGGTGGGCAATGGAATTACAATTACGAAGAGTTTGGGTTTAGTACGTTCAACATAAACGTCGTAAAGACGCTAGAATTAAATAGCAACTGGATGACCGAAAACATGGCTACCTATTTCGAAGAGTTGGTAACTAGCCCGCAAGTATTCTTTAAGCTTGTAACCTACCTAACAACCGAAGACGGCGTGCCTGTAATAGACGAAAACGGATGCCCCGTGCGCGTACCTGAAAGCACGAATTACCTGCCCGTAATTGTAACAAACAACTCTTACGAAGTCTTTAAGCAACGAAACAAGAACCTAATCAAACAAAGCCTAGTTGTTAAGCTAGCAAATAACGACGCAATCAATGGTTAAAATAATTCTAGACACGGGCGTTCTAGACGTGCGCCAAGACGTTAGCTTTCCGCTTACCTTTTCCGTTGGTGAAATTAGAGACATAACCAAACGAACGGGGACTTTCTCAAAGACTATTGTCTTAGCGGGAACGGACAACAACAACCAGCTTCTTAATCATTACTACGACGTAAACATTGACGCGGGTACGTTCGACGTTTCTCAGTTGACGTATTGCCAAGTTACGCAGAACGACGTGGTAATTATGGAGAACGCCGTGTTACAATTGATTTCCGTAAACAAGTCCCAACTTACGGACGCGCACGAACAAATTGTAAACTACGAGGTTCTAATTAAAGACACGAAAGCTGAGTTATTCACGGCCATAACAAACGCAGAACTTACCGACCTAGACTTTAGCGACCTTAACCATTTTAGTAACTCTACGTCAATAATTGCAAGCTTCGGCTTTACGCAAGCCAACGGCTACAAATACGTCTTACCTTACGACACGGACGCCCTTTATAACGTGCGCCAAATTAAGCCCGCTATTTACGCGAAGACTTATTTCGACCGCATATTTGCCAACGCAGGTTTTACCTACACATGGACGGACTTACAAAACGCTAGGTTCGATAAATTGCTAATTCCTTACAACGGCGACGAAAACCAAATTGACTGGACGGACTACAAAGTTCTTGCAGAAAACACTTACACCACTACCAACGCGCAACCTGCAACGGGTTCATTTATTCCTTTTTGGGAACAACTAGACAACTGGACGGAAATCTTAGATACTCAAGGTATCTTTGACCCAGTAACGGGCGAGTACACCGCACCGACGGACGTAGACCCAACGGCTTCGCAGTCTTACGAATTTAAGTTTAATATCACCTATAATATTGTTTTCAACAACACGGGGGCAAATCCAGTAAGGCCTGTTTTTTATAATACAACTCTAGGGGCTTACGCGCCAATACCGCGCTATTTTTACCCATACCTAAGGGCCACAAACATTACGGGCAGCATAGCCAATTTAACGCCTATTTTAATAGATAGCTACATACCTAGCGGCACAACAACTTACGGCGCTTACGCAAACGTTGGTGTAACAACGCCTAGCGGTTATATTACGGCGGGCGACCTTCTAAAGATTAGGGCGGGTATTTCGTCACAAATGCAAAACAACTTGCATTATTGGCGAACGGCGGGCGGTGTAAATACGCGTGTAGACGTCAACATAGACATTACGGATATTAAACTAGAAATAATCCCGAATAGTAACACCCAACCAATAGGCGGGTTCGTTACCATGAACCAATACGTTCCTGTAAAGATTAAGCAAAGCGACTTTGTTAAGTCCGTATTTCAAATGTACAACCTATTTGTTGACGTAGACCCGAACCAACCTAACAACATAATCTTAACTCACCGCGACGAATATTACGACAACGGCGCGCAAAAAGACTGGACTTATAAACTAGCAAAAGACCGCGAACAAAACTTAGAGTTCCTACCCGACGTTTCAAACAAGCGCCTTATCTTAACCTACAAACAAGATAACGACACGCCTAACACGTTGTATTTTGAAGCTACCCGCGAAATATACGGACAACAAGAATACATTTTTAACTCGGAATACGTTAAAGACGTAGACACGAAAGAACTAATCTTTAGCCCTACGCCAATAGCCCAAACGACATTCGGTGCGGTTGTGCCAATGATTGACGGACAAGCCCCAAAGACGAACATAAGAATACTTTACGACGGGGGTGAACAACCTTGCGGATCTTACGACATAATCGACGGGGGCTTAACGGGTACTTACGGGGTAACTACTTACCCAGCTATTACACATTTCGACAACGCGCTAACGCCTAGCTTTGACATTAACTTCGGAACGTGCGACTTCTACTATTACAACCCTCAAACGTTAACCAATAACACGCTTTATAACCTGTATTGGCGTCGTACTATTAACCAAATTAACGAGGGTAAAATGTTAACCGCGTTTTTCAAGTTGACGGAAAACGACATTAACGGCTTAAAGCTTAGCGACAAAATCCGAATAGACAATAGTTGGTGGAATATTAACCGAGTAATTGATTACAACGCAAACACGGAAGGCTTAACAAAGGTCGAACTTATAAGCGCGGATAGCGAACTAGAATTAGCGCCTTTCATTTCAAACACGGGCAATCCTACACCTAGCCCAACGACTGAGGCGGCGTTAGATTCCGTTCTTAGGTCGTCTACTATTTCGGGTAACGTAATTCTTGAGGGCGCGCAAGTTTCGGTTTACGGACGCGGTAACACCATAGCGCAAGGCGTTCGAGGTATTGTAATCGGCAACGGACAAACTCTAGACGAAGACGGAATAATTACGCCTAGAATAAACGGCGCAGCGGCTCAAACTTCTACTTACGTTGTAAACCTTACCCAAGTAGGAACTAACGCCCCTACGGCTATTGAATTAAGCAATAACATAGGCCCAGTAACTTGGACTCGAACTTTACAAGGCCAATACTTAGGAACACCTATAAGCCCTTTCGAGGCATTGTACACTTTTGTAATGATTAATAGTAACGAGCATGACCACTTATGTAGCGCCTTTATAAACACGGACGGGGACATAGTCGTAAAAACTACAAACACGTCAAACCACCAACATAACGACGACATACTAAACAACACAACCCTAGAAATAAGAATTTACTAGCCTTAATATTGTTATGAACGAAGTACAAATTCCTTTAAAACTTACGGGTATTGGCTCAATGAAAGCCGAGCTACGAAGCTTAAAAGCTGAAATAGCCGCCGCCACCGACCCGAAACAAATGGAAATGCTCGCCCAAAAAGCGGGTGAACTTTCCGACCGAATAAAAGACGCAAACGACGCGGTCAATGTCTTTGCTTCAGGGTCTAAGTTCGAACAAATTAGCAACTCATTTGGCGGTATTCGTGACTCTTTGATGTCTTTGGACTTTGAAGAAGCTAGCCAAAAGTCGCAAGTCTTCGCGAACAACTTAGGCAAGATTGGTAAAGCGGACATTTCTACGGCAATTAAAGGCATTACAGGGACTATTAAAACACTTGGCGGGGCTTTCGTTAAACTAGGCGTTCAAATACTCGCAAATCCAATATTTCTACTTGCCGCCGTTATTGTGGCCATAGTTGTGGCAATTGGTTCGTTCCTAAAAAAGATAGGGGTACTCGATAAAATTTTCAACGCTATTAACGCAGCGCTTAAACCATTGATCGAAGGATTTAAACAACTTACGGAATGGTTGGGATTAAGTACGGCTGCATCGGATGACGCGGCGGAAAAGGTCAAAGCGAATAACGAAAAAATAATAGCTTCGTCTAAAGAAAGGGCCGAAGAACAAAGCAAAGGAATAGAACAAGAAATTCAGCTTGCACAATCCTTAGGAAAAGAAACGACGGACTTAGAAATTGAAAAGACGAAAGTAACCGAACGTGAAGA
>Ga0255151_1000708_pt1 | contig 9078 bp, 20 predicted proteins | sample Atl_Yuk_RepB_8h_FD_183612 | JGI IMG/M metagenome (GOLD analysis project Ga0255151, IMG submission 183612) | Freshwater microbial communities from Altamaha River, Georgia, United States - Atl_Yuk_RepB_8h | ecosystem: Environmental > Aquatic > Freshwater > River | place: USA: Georgia | collected... | reverse complement strand
TTTGTGCTATGCCTACTTATAAAGCTTTCATCATGAATAAATCTAGTGACTTTGTGTTGTATCTTGGTGGTAGTGCTTTCGGTGTATTGTTCGCTGTACTTATCTTTTTAGGGGTTTAACATGTATTGGTGCGATTCTCACGGACTTATTGAGCTTAATATCACTAAAAAACAAGCTCATATAGGTTATCATCAAGGTCAGTGTGATAACGACATTAAAGATCTGAGGAATGTTCCCGTTATCAAAAGACAATTGTATAAGCTTAAACCTGACGTTGTGGTCCGTGTCTTAAAAGACTATGGCGCATGGGATGACAATGATTTGTCTAATCATGATGATAACCTTGATCGCCTATTGTGGATTGCTTGCGGTGATATCGTTGAGAACCTATGATAGGCGGTACTTATGATTCTATCTTGTTAGCCTTTGTTGTATTGTTCCTAATAGGCTTTCCAGTATTAACCTTTATAGGACTATGTATATGATTAAGACTTATTTCAATGGTAAACCATGCGAAGTGTTGAAGCATGGTGTTGATGGTGAGGTTTTGATACGTCATGCATCACCTGATCCGCTATGGCCTTTTCCATCCTACACCTGGGTTAAAGCCAAGCTAATCACTAAGACTAAAGTATCAAAGCGATTAGAGGCTCTACAAGGCATCGAAGATGCTCTAATGTAGGTAGGTTCCACCTCAGCCTAGATCGTCGCTTCTAGGCCTGTTTTAATCGATTCTAGAGGGTATTCTGATGACTAAAGAGCTATTGGATGAGTTACTGTACTTAATTGAGCTTCAAATCAAGGCTAACATTGCCTTAGCATTAGGTCACTATTCCGATACTGCTCACAAAGAAGCAGAGAAAGAGCATGTTCAGTATTACAGACTTGTTTCACTGATTGAATCTATGAGGGACGATCTAAAGTGAAAAAGACTACCTTTGAGCGATGGAGGGATAAAGTAGATATGAAAGGCCCTGATGATTGTTGGGAATGGTTAGGTTTTAAACATAGGAGAGGTTATGGGCAATTCCATGTTCAAAGGGACACAGAATATAAATTTTCACTTGCACATAGGTACGCTTATGAATACTACAAAAACAATGAACAGCCTGTACCAAGTAACCTTTGTGTTTGCCATCATTGCGATAATCCCTGCTGTGTTAACCCTAATCACTTGTTTTTAGGAACTCAAAAAGACAATGTACAAGACATGATAAGGAAAGGAAGAAGAGTTAATCCAAACCCTAAAAAACACACTGAAGTTGAGGTTGAAAAGATACGAAAAGATTATTTATCTTTACTATCATTAAGAAAAACAGCAGCCTTAAACAACACCAGTACGGCTACAGTTCACAACATAGTTAAACAAAGGTACTCATACGAAAGGTAGGGACGGAAGATTAGATGTTTATCATGCAATGAAGCCTTAAGTGACTACGAAGCCTCCAGGCGTAGTGTTCGAACACACCAGTATATTGACTTATGCAATGATTGTTTTCGTTATGTCCGTGATGATATCGCTGCAGTAGGCAATGTACGATTGATCAATGAAGGAGATGATGACATTGTAAGCAAACGTAACAGCACTGATGAATGACTTGACAACTTTGTTTTTTTCTGATACCCTAAATCTATATAGGCTATGTAGGCTACTTAGGCTATGTACTAAGTATATATTATGTATAATATTTAATATATATTTAGTACTTAGACTAAATAGTCTATGTACAGTAGGGCTTAATGAAAGGATTGTTCGAAATGTACCCTGATGATGATTTTCTACCTGATGAAGCATTCGATGAGATCACTAAAGGTGAGTACGAAGATATGATGGAAGACCACAACATCAATGATGTGTTAAATCGTTTTGTTCGCTTATGTCAAGAGTATGGTTTTTACTTTATGATGAGACAATTAACTAAGGCTTTGAATGCTAAAGGGTTCAACGTATGAAGATATCTCTTGTGTATGATCCACCACCAATTCCAGTTAGATGTTTCGACTATAGGGCTTACCCAGAATCTTATGAGCCTGGGATGCCTTATGGTAGAGGATCAACTGAGGAAGACGCTATATACGATCTCTTAGACTATTTAGACTTAGATTATTGTACGCCTATAGAGGTGACCTATGATTAAGCCACGAAAGCGTAAGGTTAACCCTTACTTAGTCTACCTAGAGAATCATGGCCGCCACGCTACCTTAGAAGAACTCCTAGAGGCATTCCCAAACAAGACCTCTAAGCAGATCAGAGATTCGATGTCTAAGTTAGTTGATAACCATACTGTTGATAGGGATACTAGGAAGGATGATCATCAATACTTGATATCATATTCACTAGGTGGATACAACACCAGGGACAACACAGGTATCTGTTGGCATAACCCTTTTAAGCTGAGGTAACACTATGAGTGGTGATCACAATGAGTATCAAAAAACCAAGTCATATCTTGATGATTTTGAGTGTCCTAGATGCGGGCATTGCTGCCAAGCACTGGAGACAGAGCGAGAATGGGTTGGGCTGACGGATCAAGAAATAAACAGTGTTTGTTACAAAAGAGATTGGACTGCGCCTTGGACTAATACGACTTTTGCCAGAGCCATCGAAGCCAAGCTGCGGGAGAAGAACAAGTGGTAGATATCGTAACAGGACTACGACTGAAAGAACCAAGTTAAAGGAGAAGAATCAGTGAACTACTTAGCCACTCATGTTGGCTGTGATGATTGTGGATCTAGTGATGCGTTGTCCGTATCTGTTAACGATAAAGGAGAAACTTGGTCACACTGTTTTGCTTGTGGTACGAATACGAAAATAGATGTTGATAACTTCAGACAAAAGCATACAAAGTCTGCTAAGGTGATTCCAATGTTAGATGGTAAGTATCAGTCTATACCGCTAAGAAACCTATCCAGAGATGCCTTAAAAGCCTTTGGTGTGATGATCACTGATGAGGGTGGTGTAGCTTTCCCCTACTGTGATGCTGATGGTAAGGTCACTGCCTACAAGGTAAGACATGATGCAATGAAGACTGATTGCACTATCAAAGGTGATTGGTCTAAGGCAGGTTTATTTGGAGCGCAGTTATTCGCTAAAGGTGGTAAGAGCATCACTCTCACTGAAGGTGAATTTGATGCTGTTGCTGTGTATCAGATGAATGGTATGCGGTATCCAGTAGTAAGCATACGCAATGGCGCACAATCAGCACTAAAGGACTGCAAGGACAACTATGAATATCTTGACTCTTTTGAAACCATTGTTATCAGCTTTGATGCTGATGAGGTTGGTAAGCAAGCTGCTACGAAGGTAGCTGATCTATTCGGTGCTAAGGCTAAGATAGTAAAGCACAGGCAACCACACAAGGATGCTAACGATTATCTCAAAGATGAGATGATTAAGGAGTATATCCAGGATTGGTTTGCTGCTGAGGTCTATGTACCTGATGGGATCATTGAAGGATCAAAGCTTTGGGAAGAGATCAACACACCAGCCATTAAAGCCTCTTGTGACTATCCTTGGCATGGGTTGAATGCTTTGACCTATGGTATCCGTAAAGGTGAGCTGGTGACGTTTACAGCAGGATCTGGACTTGGTAAATCACAGGTACTGAGGGAGATTGTTTACCACATCCTATGTAAGACTGAGGATAACATTGGCTTGATGTTCCTGGAGGAGTCTACTGTTCGAACTGCTAAAGGTATCATGTCTATTCATGCGAACAAGCCATTGCATTTACCTGACACAGCATACACTGATGAGGAGTTTAGAGATGCCTTTGAGCACACTCTTGGCACTAATAGGGTTTATCTTTTTGATCATTTTGGGAGTACATCAATTGACAACATACTATCAAGAGTCAGATTCATGGCTAAAGGACTCGGATGTAGCTTTGTTGTGTTGGATCATATTAGTATTGTCGTCAGTTCTGGCGATGTTGGCGATGAACGTAAAGCATTAGATGAGATCATGACCAAGCTTAGGATGATTGTGCAGGAGACAGGCATAGCACTGTTGATTGTCAGCCATCTTAAGAGACCAGATGGTAAAGGCCATGAAGAAGGTGCGGCTACTTCACTAGGTCAGCTTCGAGGATCTGGTAGCATTGCACAGTTGTCTGATATGGTGATCGGTATGGAAAGGAATGCACAGCATGATGATGAACGTGAACGCAATACCACCAGGATTAGGGTACTCAAGAACCGTTTCAGCGGTGTCACAGGTCCAGCCTGTAACGTCTATTACAGCCACTCAACAGGAAGGTTATCAGAGGTCACACAAGATGAAGACTTATGAAGATTTGAAAGAAGATACGAAACGATTTGCTTTACAGCAGATACGTACAGGGTCTACAATGGGTGAAGTAGTTTGTTCGTTTGAAGAGATCATTAATGAGATCAGGAAGACATCAGACTATGTAGAGGCTATGCAAGATGCTAACAGGAGACCTTAATGGCTGAGGTAACAAACATTGAAGAGCATGATGATGGAACAGCTACACTACACTTGGATCTTACTGATGAAGAGATTAAGATGTTGATTCAATGGGGTATCAAAGAAGCAATTAAGTTAGCTTTCTTAAAGGAAAAGAACTTTGATTGGAAGGACAGCGGCAGTGAAACAAACACTTAGAGACATGATGAGCCAATGCTGGAACAACCGTATGGATTGTGAGCACTTTGACTTTGAGAAGTTTGCTGAGATGGTAGCCTTCCAAGCCAGTGAAGAAAGGTTAGATCGCTGTATTGAAGCTTTAGAGAGAAGAGGTTACGCTGATGCAGCAGATGTTATCAGAGGAGAAGGTTAATGTGGGTAATGGATAGGCTGTTAGCTGACCACGCAGAGCTAAAGAAGAAGTATGATACACTGCTAGAAGACTATCAGAAACTGGTACATAAATATGAAGAGCTTAGTGCTGGACATCGAAACAGACATGAAGCAGACTGTTATCTTCTGCGTAGTCACGAAGGATCTGACAACAAGTGAGGTGGTATGTCATACTCATCCAAATACACTAAAGCCTCTTATAGAGGATTACGACACAGTGATCGGACACAATCTAATCAGCTTCGACGGTTACCACCTTCGGAGATTGTGGAACATTACGATACCACTCAAGAAGGTGTCCGATACGCTCGTGCTGTCGAGGCTATGGAATCCCAGTATCGAAGGAGGTCACAGTCTAGAAGCATGGGGGAAAAGATTAGGGAATCACAAGATTGAGTTCCAAGACTTTACTGCTTTGACAAAAGAGATGATTGATTACTGTATCCAGGATGTCAATCTTACTGGTGAACTTCATCGCAAACTATGCGGAGAATTGAAGGACTTTTCACCACAAAGCATTGATATCGAACACAAGGTACAGTTCATTGTTGCACAGCAGGAAAGACATGGATTCAAACTAGACATCCCTTTATGTACTGAGTTCATCTCTCAGTTAACTACGAAGTTATCAACCATTGAGGAGAACCTACAGACTATATTTCCACCGATCATCACTGAACGTGTTAGTGAGAAGACAGGTAAGAAGCTAAAGGATCATGTTGAAGTGTTTAACCCAGGCTCCAGAGATCAGATAGGACGTAGATTGATATCATTAGGTTGGAAGCCTGATAAGTTTACTGAGACAGGTAAACCAATGGTTGATGAAGTCATTTTAGATCGTTTGATAAAGGATTGTTCATAATGCTTATTAGATACAACACATATATAGGAATAAAATGAATGAGCTGGCTCTTTTCGCAGGCGCTGGTGGCGGAATACTCGGATCTCATATACTCGGATGGCGAACCATCTGTGCAGTCGAGTGGGAGCCTTATGCCGCAAGCGTACTTGTGCAGCGACAAAATGATGGGATTCTCCCGCCTTTCCCGATTTGGGATGACGTTCAGACTTTTGACGGTAGACCGTGGAGAGGCATTGTTGATGTCGTATCTGGAGGGTTTCCCTGTCAGGACATATCAGTTGCAGGAAAGGGCGCAGGAATTGATGGCGCAAGGAGCAGTATGTGGAAACATATGGCAAGAATCATCAACGAAGTTTACCCAACTTTCACTTTTATCGAAAACTCCCCTATGCTCCGCACTAGAGGACTCGGTGTTGTTCTCCAAGACCTTGCCAAAATGGGGTATGATGCTCAATGGGGAGTGTTTTCAGCATCCCAAGTTGGAGCTAGGCATAAAAGAGATAGAATGTGGATTGTTGGATTCAACCCCAACAGCAGTAATGCCCGTAGAGTCAAAAAACCCACAAGAACGGATTTATATTCTCCCTTCAGGGAGACCGAAAAAAGTAAGCAAGAAAGGATCAAAAGGGAGTTTGAATTGGGCGCAGTTGATGTTGCACAAAGGTTTTCTTCCTACTGCGATGCTTTGCGAACATTACATGGGATGGCCGATAGGGTGGACAGACTTAAAGCCCTTGGTAACGGACAAGTTCCAGCAGTGGCAGCAAGTGCATGGAATAGACTAAGTTCTTTGATAATATGAAAGATACTGAAAAGTTAAAACAAGCTGCACTAATGATACGTGAATATCTACTTATCCAGAAGCGTATAGCACAGGCTACATCGTGGCTAGAACACGTTGCTGATGATGGTAGGGTACACGGTAAGGTCATCACTAACGGTGCTGTCACAGGGCGTATGACGCACCATAGCCCTAACATGGCACAGGTTCCTGCTGTTAATGCTGAGTATGGTGAAACATGCAGACAAGTATGGACTGTAGATCCTGGTAATGTCTTGGTTGGCTGTGATGCTTCAGGCTTAGAACTACGTATGTTAGCTCATTACATGAAAGATGATGAGTACACTAAGGAGGTGATCAATGGGGATGTCCACACTAAAAACCAACTCGCTGCTGGTCTTGAGAGTAGGGCGCAAGCAAAGACGTTTATCTATGCCTTTCTCTATGGAGCAGGGCCAGCTAAGATTGGATCGATTGCTCAAGGGAGCGCCGAGGAAGGAAAGAAACTCATCACCCGTTTCCTTAAGAATACGCCAGCTCTCAAGACACTTAAAGATAAAGTTAGCAGGTATGCAGAGAAAGGGTATTTACCTGCCCTTGACGGTCGTCGATTATGGGTACGGTCGGAACACGCAGCACTTAACACGTTACTTCAAGGAGCTGGTGCGATCTCGATGAAGCAAGGTCTGATCCACCTACACGAGTCACTGAAGAAACATAAGATACCTGCACACTTTGTGGCTAACGTCCATGATGAATGGCAGATAGAATGTCCTAAGCAGTATGCTGATGATGTTGGTAAACTCGCTGTAGCAGCTATTGAGAAGGCTGGTGTTACCTTGGGTTTACGTTGTCCTCTAACGGGTGAATACAAAGTAGGAAACAACTGGAAGGAAACACATTGATGATTACCAACTTTGATGAGATTGATTCTCTTGTCGTAACTATCAAAATAGGAAAGGATGATGCTGGTTATGTAACAATGGATGTTGAGAGTGATAAGTTAGTATCAAACCGTATGATGTTGGCGTTGCTACATTCTATTGCGGAATCAGCTACAGAATCAATGATGGCTGAGATACAAAGTAGAATATTGCTTGACAAATTTAAGATGCACTGATATACTGTTATTGTATTTTCACTGAGGAAATTAACATGGAACAAAAACCTGTACGTATTGAAGCAACCTTGATGTGGCCCTTCCTTGATAAGCCTAACGATATGTCTGGCAAGTATCAAGTAGATCTGACTAACTTGTCAGACAAGGCTGTTAAGGCTTTGGAAGATATGGGTATCTCTGTTCGCAACAAAGAAGATAAAGGCTTCTTTATTACTACTAAGAGTAACCACACCATCAAAGCACTTGATAAGAACGGTGATGAGGTGCTTGCACACATTGGTAACGGTACAAAGGCTGTGTGTGTTATAGGCTCATACTCATGGACCTTTAAGAACAAGAAAGGTGTATCACCTTCATTGAAGAAACTAGTTATCACTGACTTGGTTACTTACAGTGCACAGCCTAAGCAGGAAGAAGAAACAGAAGACGTACTGTAATGAAGCTAATGCCAATCATTGATGGTGACATTCTCTGCTACCGTGTAGGCTTTGCCTGTAACGAGGAACCAGAGAAGGTTGCTATCAGAACGATGGCAGACATGTTGGAGGAGCTGATCTTTATTGAACTCTCCTCTAACATCCATGTCGGTTACTTAACTGGTAAGGACAACTACAGGCATGACATTGCTAAGACACAACCATACAAAGGAAACAGAAAGGATGCGCCCAGGCCCGTACATCTTCATAGCCTTCGTGAGTATCTTATTACTGCTTGGGACTTCAGAGTGGCTGATGGACAAGAGGCTGATGATGCTATTGGAATCCATGCCACGCTAACCAGGGATAACTCAATCATCGTATCCATTGACAAAGACTTAGACATGATCCCTGGTCATCACTACAATCCTGTGAAGAAGGATCATTACTACGTGAATGACAAAGAAGCAATCAAGAACTTCTATCGTCAGATCCTTACTGGTGACAAGGTAGACAATGTACAGGGATTACGTGGTATTGGTCCTAAGAAGGCTGATAAGATCCTTGGTGACTTTGATACTGATCTAGCTATGTATGAAGCTGTGCTGAAGGCTTATGATGGCGATGCTGAGCGTGTGTTAGAGAACGGACAACTACTGTGGATTAGACGTAGGAAGGATGAAATATGGCAACCACCGACACCATCGTCTACCTAGAGTGGATAGACGCTGTAGCCAGCTCAGGATGGCAACTAAAGGGTACTGGCTCTGTAGCAAGATGTAAGTCCGTTGGGTTTATGACGCATGAGACTGATGATGAAGTACACCTAGCAGCAGCAATAGGAGAGAATGATTGCAATGCTGTCATGATCATCCCTAAGAGCTGGATAAGTAATTGGACGGAGATTGACATTGAAGCCTTCAAGCGCAAAAAACAAAGGAAGACTGCTGCAAAAGCTGGTAGTGCAAAAGCTAAGAGACACTTTCAACCTAAGCGAACATGATTGCAAAAGCACACCAATGGGTACACAGGGCGAGGATGTCTGGCTCTCGACGAATGCACTGGAACGATTTAGGT
>Ga0255151_1000701_pt1 | contig 9149 bp, 12 predicted proteins | sample Atl_Yuk_RepB_8h_FD_183612 | JGI IMG/M metagenome (GOLD analysis project Ga0255151, IMG submission 183612) | Freshwater microbial communities from Altamaha River, Georgia, United States - Atl_Yuk_RepB_8h | ecosystem: Environmental > Aquatic > Freshwater > River | place: USA: Georgia | collected... | reverse complement strand
TTACGCTTCGTTGGCGCTCACCAAAGTCGGACTGACCCTGCCGCAAGTCGGCAAGCTGCTGGGGCACGCCAGCCCGGTCACGACCAACCGGTACGCCCACCTCATCGACGAAGGCGCCGCAAAGATGGCGGAAAGCGTCGCCGATCAGCTTGGGTTGTAGTCCTCGTCGTACCAGGGTGATGGCTTGTAGGCCGGCTTCAGGTCGTCGGTGAGCACCGGCTGGATCTGCCGATCGACGATCATCTGGTACAGCGTTACGTTGGCCATCACCTCTTTCAGGTGAGCCGCAAGGGCGTCGTACTCGCTCTCACCCACCACCCCGAGCTCGTTTTCCTGGTCGGCGTAGACGAGGAACATCATGGCCGCCTCCTTCGGGCGGCCGTCCTCGAACAGCTTGTAGGCGATCTTGAGGCCCTCCTCAGGAGTGACCTCACCAGAGCGAGAAGCGAATCTCATCCCCAGGCAGCCTCCGCGATCACCGGGAACTCCCGGCTAAAGATGTCGCGACAGCCCTCGGCGATCACTCGGTGCTCTAGCTGAGTGCTGGGATCAGTGCGCACGTCGATGTAATGCAACCACGAGCGCAAAGTGCCGTGCATGAACAGCGTAGTGGGCGTGCAGAGCGGCAAGATCCTGCGAGCACACTCCTTGGCGACACCTTGCTCAAGAAGGGCCTGATAAAGCAGGTAGACGTTGCCGATCACGCTACCAAGTGCCTCGGAGGCTGTTTCCTGCATAGCGGGATCCAGGTCGTCGGTGCTGTTCTGGCGGTTCTTCGTGTCTTGGCGCCGCAGGGCAGGAATTTCGGCCGGTGCGGTCTTGGCGTACCTGGTACTGAACTCTTGGAAGCTGAAGCTCCGGTGGCGGAGGATCTGGGCGGCAATGTCCCGCTCCGTTTCGATCTGGACGCACATGGAGGCCATCTCGAACGGGCTCCAGTGCCGGTGCTTGATCAGGTAACGCAGCAGCCGCGGCCCTGTTTCCATGTTGTCGGCATTCTCCGGCGCCGACACCCGCGCCATCTTGACGATCAGCCGCTCGGCGTCGGGCGTGCAGTGGATCAGTTCGACTCCCATGACGGCATGACGTGGTTGTGTTTGTTGTAGTGCCCGACCTGGGCGTAGGAGATGTCCGGGACGCCCGCAAGCAGGTGGAACACCATCTGCCCAATCTTCAGGCCGGGGTAGAGCGGCCGAGAGCGCAACTGGCGGGCATTGGTGAGCTCGAGGGTCAGTTTCGAGCCGTTCCACTGCGGATCAGCGAAGCCGGCATGACTGTGCTCAAGGCCCTCGCGTGCCCGGCTGGACTTCAGGAAAAACAGCCCGGCCACATCGTCTGGCATGTTGAACGTCTCCCAGGTCTCAGCGAGGATCCACTGGCCAGGGCGCAGCCAGTAGGGATCGTCCTGGGTACAGTCGCTGATGTCGACGCGCACCAGATCGTCGCCGACGGCGCTCTCGATCATGATCTCGTTGCCCAGTAGCAGGTCGTAGCTGGCGGGGTTGAGCTGCTCCAAGTCGAACGGAACGATCATCCGCTCTTCTTCGCAGAAGCGGCGGATTTCACGATCATGCAAAATCACAGTGGGTTTACAGAGTCGGCCTCAGGGTACTCGTCGGTCGTGGCCTCGACGATTACGAATTGCGACTGGCGCTGCTCTAGCCAGTGCCTAGCGAACTGCTCGTGAAACGTCTGACGCGTCTCACCAGCCCAGGCTGCCATCCACACGGTGCCGCGTCCTGGCACGAACAGCTTCCACAAGCCCGGCGCCACCTTCCGGTTCACCGGATCTATCCATCGGTGCCCGTCTGCATCATCCTCGAGAGCCGCTGCGCTCTCATCCCCACCTGCTTGACCCAGAGGCTGTCGAGCATCATCTCGCCGGCCTTCTGGTAGTTGCCGGCCTGGATGGTTGCCAAGGTGTTGCGGAACTTCATCAGGCCATCGGTTCCGAGATTGAAGGCCATGTCGAGCAGCACACGCTGCCGCACATCGCTCAGCCCAGTCACCCACGGAATTCTCGCCTTCAACTCGGTCCATACCCTGTCGATGTCATTGCTCAGCAGATAGGCCGACTCTTCGGCTGTGATCCCGCGATCATCCAGATTGCGCCCGACGCCGATGGTCAGTTTGCCGGCGGTGCAGCGGTAGGGCTTCAGCCGCTCGCCTTCATGACGACGGAGTTGCTGAATCAGTTTCTGACGATCGAACACTGCGAGACCTCCTTGCAGGAACGGCTGGTGCGCTAGGTGAATCGATGAAGTAAGCCAGCAGAGTGGAAAGTAGGCCGCTGCTCACGGTGAAGCCCTTGTCCCATTCAGCTGAGCACTGACCAGGCCTGGAGCGCTCGCACACTGCGATTTGCGCACCAGCAAGGCCAAGCTGGTAGGCAAAGCCGACGCCGATGCCGGTGACGATCGCCTGTTGCACTGCTCGGTTCATGGCCGCTCCGCGATGATGCACCACCCGGTGTTGGCGCCATCAGGCATCCAACGCGGGCCGAAATTCTTCCGGCTGTAGCTGAGTCCAGCACCCTTGCTGCTCAGGTAGGTGCCGTTGACCAGATCAAGATCACCGTAGGGATCGTTCACCAGGACCGCATCGCGGTTGAAGCCGATCACGGTGAGCCAGTGGCCTCCACCCACGGGCCGGCCAACAGGGCCCTTGTGAAGGAAGCCACAGGGCACCGGAATTCCGGCCTTGATCTGCTTTTCGATCGTGCTGAAGTTGGCGTTCGTCACGAAGCGAGCCGTGATGCCGAAACTGGCAAGAGCCTTGATCTGTGCCTGACTGTCGGTGGTGTCGCCGTAGCGGAACACCCGACCGAGGTAGGTGTCGTCGCCGTTGGAACCAGCCAGCGTGCCGGGCTTGAGCGTCTCGAGGAGCATGGCGCAGCTGCTCGAGAAGCACATCCGGTGGGCGTGTGCTGTGCCGGAGTCGCGCTGGCTGTAGTAGGGCACCCGGAGAGGGTTGGTCGGCGGCGATGGTTTGGGGTCCACCGCCGCCTTCCAGATGCTGCCAAGTTCACCTGTGGGGTCGAGCGAACCGGGCGGCAACTTTTCTTCGACCGCGTTCCAGAACGCGATGTGGTGCGAGAGCGACAGATCGCTGTGCTTTACGTGGTCGAGGAGTCGGGCCATCCTTTCAGGGGCGACGCTTCGGGAATGCAATCTTGAGGGCCTGGAGGCCGAGCTGAATCCAGCTGTTTGACTTCAGGGGGCTGAGCGCGATGATCTCGGAGCCTGCGGCGACGATGATCGCGATGATCGCAACGGTAGTCGGGTCCATCTCTAGGGTCATATGGCGCTCCTAAGGCTAGCCCTACTGCGAGACGACAGCTGCAGTTGGTTTGATGTTGAGCTGAAAGTGCTGTCCGACGAACGATGCAAGTGGCGGCAGCACAAGGCTGGCTATCACTGCTACCAGCACCACCTGAGCCATACGGATTTCAAGCTTGTTCAGGCGGGTAAAGATGTCCTTCTTCTCCTCGTCGTCAGCCGTTCGACTGAGGATGATGGCATCCATCTTGCCTTGAAGGATGCCAAGCTCCCGATAGATCTCAGCGTGTGAAACCTCGCGCTCCATCGGGGCTCCTGGCCAATTTGATCATCCTAGTGATCGACGCTTGGTGGGTCTCCAAGAGGATCCGGTCTGCCCGCGAGGATGGCAAGAGCACGCTTGTAGTACCAGTTGTCGGTCTTTCCCGCTGCTTCCAGCGCATCCTTGATTTTGCGCCAGTTCTCGCGGGTTTCCCGGTCCATTACCTGCCTTGCCCCCGGTAGCGGCGCTTGCGCTGCGGGTTGCGGCTGGTGCCGCTGAGCTTGGTGTGCAGCGAGCGCCCCTGCTTGGTTTTCTTGGGCTTGCCGGGTGCGTGCTCGACGCGAGCGGTGCCGACCTTAGATTTTACTGCCACGGCACTCCGGCGGCTTTGCTGGGAGCCCGCTGCTCAGAGAGCTGCTGCTTGAGAGCGGCCTCTACATTGGCTACAGCTTCCTCGCCCAGTTTGGCGTGCAACCAGCCAATCACCTGTTCCTTGGTGATTTCGGCATATGGCGCCATGCTGTCTGGATCAGCGGCATCAAGGCCGATCGAGCCATAGGCGCCTGCGCGATAAGTGCCGTCTTCGGCATCAACGGTGTAGTGAATCGTCTGGACTTCACCGGTAGCGGCGACACGCTCCAGTGTGCTGATGCTCCAGGTGATGGTCACGCTTGGGTCGGACATTTGGAAGCCTCGGTGGTTGCAGGGTAAACGATGCCGAGGAAAAATTCAACTCCGCGGCAGTGCTGTCATCAGCCTTCGTAGAGAACGTTAAACGTACCAGCGTCAAATGTTGACGTGGTATTAACAAGTTGAACTTGTGTTAATGCTCCAGCCAAAGCAATATAGCCGTTTAAGCATCCTGTCCTACTATTTGTGCCAGTTGTGTTTGCAGCAAAAGTCCCACCTATGACCCAGGTATTTCCCGTAATATTAGAAAGAGTCAGGGTGCCGGAATAGACGCTAGCTGCTGCATTGGATCCTGTAAGAATCATTGTAAACTCTGTTGAAAAAGCGAATACGCTTGCTGTGCCACCATCTGAAACACGAAAATGTGCACCTAAATATCCAGTTGAAACAATTCCACCAGAAGTACCAACCCGAATTCCAAAGGAATCGGCACCAGCGCAGCTGAGGTCTGTAAATAGGATGGTTATCCGTTTTGCCCATGACGGAACAGCCGTAAAGGTGTAAGTAGCAGCCCCACTTGTCGTTACGGCAGTATCTGCTTTGACTGAACCCTGTACAGATCCAGTGGTAATTACATCTTGAGACCCAAAGTTGGGGGTAATTTTTGAGCCAGCAATTGCTGCGGATGCGCTTACGTCAGCGTTAACAATTACGCCAGTGCCAATAGAGGTGACACCGGTGTTGCTGACTGTGACGTCGCCGGACAGCGCTGTAACGGTTGGCACATTAGATGCGTTGCCTAAAAGCACGCTGCCGGCAGTCATCGATGCCAGCTTGCTGTAAGCTATAGCTGCACTGGCATTAACGTCGGCGTTAACAATTACACCGCTGCCGATAGCGGTAACGCCAGCGCTGCTGACTGTGACGTCGCCAGTAAGCGCCGTTACAGTGGGCACGTTTGTCGCATTGCCCAGCAGAACTGAACCGGCAGTCATCGATGCCAGCTTGCTGTAGGCAATGGCAGCGCTAGCGTTGATGTCAACATCGACAATGGTGCCATCAGCAATCATTGAGCTGGTGACACTGCCGGTATCGCCAGTTGTGACAATTGTGCCCGAAACATTGGGTGCAGTCAGTACACGATCTGCCGTAAGCGACGCTGGAACGATTTCAACAGTGCGGCTTGACGTGCCACCAGCGCGACCACGGAGCAGGATGCCGTCTTGCGTGGCGGCAGAACGGAAAATCTGGCCGGTTGCATTGGTAAAAGTATTGGCGCCTGTAAAAGCATTAGCGGATGCCAAAAAGACATCACCGCCACCTGCGCTGATTGTCGTCCATGTAGGCGCGGCACCGGTGCCGCTGCTGGTCAAGACCTGACCACTAGTACCGTAGTTGGCGCCAGATAGACCAAAGGCACCGGTGGAAGCGATGCGCAGCCGCTCTGTCGGTGTGGCCGCACCATCGGCAGTGGTACTAAAGACAAGCCGTCCTGGCATGTCGTTAAGGCCAGGAGTTCCGTCTACGGCTGCAAAAATTTGAGCTGCACGTATTTGCGCTGCTCCATCAGACGCGCTAAAGTAAATCGAACCGGCTACATCGCCACTGACAGCAATCGCTTCTGTCCCAACTGTTGTTGTGTTGCTACGTCCAAGCTGTAAAGTACCGCCTCCACCTGATGCAGTGTTAAACAACACTGAAGAAATTGAGCTATCCGCAAATGTTGAGGCGACTCTTTGTAGGCCAGGGCTCCTGGCTGCGCCATCACCAGTTGGAACGTTATAAACACTACTCGTTCCCAGCAGCAATCGCCCTGCTTGGTCAATGCGGGCGCGTTCGGCTAGTGCAGTGTTAAATAAGTCAGCGGACCCAGTATAGAACTTAATCTCTCCAAGAAATCCATTTGTGCCTGCGCCATTCATACCAATGGCAGCCAAGCCATTGGTGCTGCCTATGTCGGATCGAAGCAAGCGCCGCTCGGTTGGCCTGTCTCCAGCTCCAGCGCCACCTGTGGACTGAAGCGCAACGTTGCCACCCGTGACAGAAACAATGTCTCCAGGCGCAGTCGTGCCGATCCCGACCCTGCCGCTGCTGTCAATCCGCAGGCGCTCCGTAGGGCTGCTAGCACCATCGGCCGTAGTGCTAAACACCAAACGCCCTGGCATGTCGTTGGTGCCGGGGGTGCCGTCTACGGCGGCGGAGATGGCGGCGCCTGTAATAAATGCCGTGCCATCAGAACCGGCATATTGAGTCTGACCTAAAACATCATTTGCTTGAACAACGGTATGGTTACCAGTTGTGGCGTTGCGTGACTTTAGGAAAAAGAAATTAGAGCCGTTTGCGTCTGCACTAAATAGTGATGAGCTGTAGCTGTAAAAAGAGTTGCTTTGAACTTGCGCGGCAAAAGTAACAGCAGTGATCGCACTACTCGTCCCCACCAGCAGTCGGCCGGAGGAGTCGATGCGGGCGCGTTCAGTAGTTGCAACTGATCCCGATGGTGTCGTATTAAAGGAAATAAAACCAGGGCTAGAAGTTGAGCTAATTGCTCCGTCACTGTTTACACCAATTGCCGCAACATCTCGATAAGCAGTCCCGTCATAGCCACGTCCGACAACCACCGCGACGTTGGTGCTGGTGCTAATTACAGTAGGTGAGGCTTGTGTACCTGCAGCACTACGCAGAACTATTGACCCAGGTGCTCCGTATCTGCCGCTATTGAGCACTCCGTTATCAACGTGCAACAGAGATGCTGGGCTTGCAGTGCCTACTCCAATACTCCCACTCGCATCTACAAACACCCGCCCTGCCCCACCCGTGCTGATCGCCAGCTGGTCTGCGCCGGGGCTGTAGATCCCGGTGTTGGTGTTGCCGCTGACATACAGGCCAGGCGCCGCTGCGGTGCCCGCGATGACGCCAAGTGCGCCAGTCATCACGTCGCCGTTTGCGTCCACGAACGTGCCGCTCTCGCTGCGCCAGGCCGTGCCGTCCCACACCTTGAACACGTAAGTGCCGCCGGTGGTGTCAAGCCACTGCTCACCCTTGCTGTTGCCAGCTTGGCCGCCAACTGCTGGCGAGACGTTAGGCGCGGTGGTGCCTACATGCACTGGGCCAACTTTGACCAAGTCGCCATTGCTGTCCTTGAAGAACAGGCCGGGGCTAGTCAGGTTGGTGTTAATGGCCAGCTGGCCATCAGACATCGAGCCAGGGACTGGACGCTTATCGAGCGTGCTGCTCCGAAGGTGCTGCAGTGCCATCCCTTAACGCCCCTTAGAGCCGGAATTGATTGTCACAGGTTAGCTCCATCAGTACGTGCCGTCGTTGAGATCTGTCAGCACGGCCACCGTGCCGGTCTTGTTGGGCAAGGTGACCACGTTGTCTGCGGTGGGGTCTGCAACCGTCAAGGTGGTTTCAAAGGCATCTGCGGTGGTGCCTTCAAATACGAGGGCGACACCCGTGCTGAGTTCAAGGTTGCCAGTCAGTACGCCGCCGGCCTTGGGCAGCGCATTGTTGGCAAGATCGTAGGCGCTCTTGACTGCCGTCGCAGTCGCGGCAAGGGTGCTGCTGGTTGTAGCCGTTGAATCAGTGAGTTGCACCACGCCAGAGGCTGTGGTGCTTGCGGCCGTCACGCTAATGGCAGGCGTCGTCGTGCCGGTCGCTACCTGGATTGGCGCAGTGCCGGTGACGCTGGTGACAGTACCGGCGCCCACGGTCGCCCACTCCAAGCCGGTCGCAGTGGCACTATTGGCACGCAGCACTTGGCCGTTAGTGCCGACCGTGAGCTTTGTCAGCGTGGTTGAGGCCGACGCTGCAAGCAGGTCACCCTTGGTGTAAGTAACGACGCCAGTGCCGCCCCGCGCAACGGCAAGCGTGCCGCTGCTGATGTTGGTGGCATCGCGGCACTCGCTCGAAACCTCTTCAAGTGCTGCTTGAACATTTGTACTGCCAAGATTGGCGGCCGGCGTAAACCCGACGTTGGCAGCTGTCTGTGATGTGTACGTGCTCGAAACGTCAATCTCCACCCAGTTGCTGCCGTTGGACAGAAGCAAGTCAGGGGGCGCTAGGGCGACAGTTGGCGCGGGAGCAGTACCTGTGCCACCAATTGAGACGACAACGTAGTACCCCAGATTGGTTGCACTTGCCGCAGGAAGCACTTGGCCAACTGACAGACCAATCGCAGCGCCTTCGCTAGTAGTGGTAGCAACTAGATTGGTTGTGGCATTGTAGGTGCCAGCGAAAACAACAGCGCCGGCAGAAATACCGATTGGCTGCCAGACGTTGCCGTCCCAGAGAAAGAATGCCTTGTCGAGCGGATTGAGAAAGATTTGCCCGATGTAATCAGCAGTCGGCAATGTTTCGCCGATTTGTGCCGTTGAGTAATTTGCCAGCTTGGCAGCCGTAACTGCATCGTTGGCAATCAGGCTGGTGCCGATTGTTCCAGAGGTGATCTTGCTGGCATCCAGTGATGGGATGTCGCTAGCCACCAGTGCGGTAGCTGCAGTGATGTGACCTTGACTATTGAACGTGATGCCAGAGACGGTCGCGCCGGTGACACTGTTGGAGTGGTTTAAGACACCACTGGTGACTGCCAGACCGGTTCCAGGCTGGATGATGCCTTTGGTGCTTGCGGTGGCGTCGGGTAAGTCGGCTGGCGTCAGTGCGCGGAATGTCGGGGCGGCGTTGGCACCAGTTGTAGGGCCAGCCCAGACACTGTTCGCTGCTTGCGTGTCAGATGTTGCGGTGATTGTGGCGCTGTAGGCATCTGGGTAGCTAACTGCAAGGTTGATCGGCGTCGAGTCCGAAATGTTGATCGTCCCGAGCGACTCTTGACGCAACCACTGCGAACCGGTCCAGGTGTACTCGATTCCGGTGTTGGTATTGATCCATTGCTGACCGATAAACGAGCCAGTGCCGGACGGAGTAGCTGCCGCAACGATCGCAGCGGAGTTGTCAGCCAGCTTTGCGGCTGTGATGGCGTCATC
>Ga0255151_1000683_pt1 | contig 9396 bp, 7 predicted proteins | sample Atl_Yuk_RepB_8h_FD_183612 | JGI IMG/M metagenome (GOLD analysis project Ga0255151, IMG submission 183612) | Freshwater microbial communities from Altamaha River, Georgia, United States - Atl_Yuk_RepB_8h | ecosystem: Environmental > Aquatic > Freshwater > River | place: USA: Georgia | collected... | reverse complement strand
GCGGTGGTGATCAGCCATGACCGTTGGTTTTTAGACCGGATTGCGACCCATATTCTTGCCTTTGAGGGAGATGCCAAGGTGGTCTGGTGCGAAGGAAATTACCAGACTTACGAATCCCAACGAAAACAGCGTATGGGGGAAGATGCGGATCAGCCCAGAAGATTCAAATACCGGAAAATATAATGGGCTATTCGAGTGTTGGGCCCGTGGCTTTCCCCCGGGATGTGGTTTGAAAAGTGGATTTTTGTATGTTGGCTGGCTTGGATGTTTGAATAGCAACATTTTCTGCTTCAAGGGAAAGCATATCACCCTGATTGGACGGTGCAGGGTTTTTACTTCCGATCGCTAGAATCAGAAGAAATATCACGCCAGCAGCAAGTCCCAACTTTGCTTCTTTGCACATGATGTGTTCCAACAGTTTGAAGAAAATCCATTGGTATCATGCAACCGGAATTTTTCAAAACTTAAATACAAATCAAAATTAACTAAGAATGAATGTTATTCCTGAGGAAACATTTGGAAAAACCGTTAAAGTTTTACCTTATATTATTTGCTAAACCCTGACCCCACGCAGATTACACCCTTTTTTGTGTGAAAAAATAGGTGGTTTCTCGCTACCGCTGGAGAAGCAATTACACCTTCCCCAAGGTTGTTTTTTGAAAGTATTTGAAATGATGGATCAGCCTTGATAGCGGTACATTCACCATTAAGATTTGTGAAATAAACCACCCCATTATTTGCAAGTGGGCTTGATTTGAAATCACCCTGAAGCCTTTCAGACCAATTCAAATTGCCTGTTTTACTATCCAGACACTGGGCAAAACCATTATCACTCACGGTGAAAATTAGATTTCCGTTTCCAACAGGGCAACAGGAGTCGGGGGTGTTTTTTGTGTGTTGCCATATTGGTTTCTCGGTGTTTGGTTTGCCAGTTTGGGAATCTAATTCAAAAGCAAAGGTGGGGCCTCGCATTCCCTGAGTTGCAACCACGGTGTTGCCTAATAATCCTGGCCCGGTAATTGTTCTTCCCCCAGGAAAATCAGTTCGCACCCATAATTGTTTTCCAGTTTGGGGATCGTATGCATCCAATTGGTTTCCCCCCATGATAATAATTTCCAAATTTTTGCCAAAACGGAATGGCAATGGGGTGGTGTAAGAGTCGCAGGATTCAGCTTTTGCCTGGGTGGGGCGCTGGGTTTTCCAAACCTGTTTGCCATCTTTCAGGGAATAAGCAACCAAATAGCTTTCTGCCTTGGTTCCCTCAAGGTCGGAAAGGGAGTCTTGCATTACCGTGCAAATAACCAAATCATTAAAAATAAAAGGGCTATTTGCATATCCCCACCAGATGGTGAAGGTGCCGTGTTCATTTTGAAGGTTTTTTTGCCATTGAATGTTCCCGTTGAAATCGGTGCAGAAAAGTTCTCCATTGCCATAGAGGAAAACCACAGATGTTCCATTTGTGGTGGGAGAGGGGCTTGCAAGGTTGTGGAGTTTATGAAACTTTTGTCGTCGGCGCTGGTCCCCCGGCTTGCCTTTTAAAGCTTCCCTTTGAACCTCACCGGAAGATAATTGCTTTTGCCAATTGAGTTTGCCTGTTTTTAATTCGATTCTCGCGGCAAGAAGTTTATCACCATCTTGCGACGTCACAAAAACGCAATCATCCCAAATACATGGGGTACTGGCACCTTCGCCGGGTAATTCGCATTTCCATGCTATGTTTTGGGATTCATTCCATTTGATCGGCAGATTGGTGTAATTAGACTGGGAATTTCCAGACGGCCCCCGCCATTGGTTCCATTGGTCGGTTGGGTTTACAGAGAGAATGAGAGTTAAACCCAAGTATTGAATATAGCTTGAAAAGACCATGGCGCCTTCTTTCATGAAAGAAGCATTTTAATGGTAACTTTAGATGGCATGTGTGGGGATTAGAAAAAAGGGTGAGTGAGGGGACTCGAACCCCCGACGTTCAGAACCACAATCTGACGCTCTACCAACTGAGCTACACCCACCATTTTTATTTATTTTAATTGTCTTGGTGCCAAAGGCAAGCTTAATTGAATTAAGAGGGCCAAAAGAATAACCAGGTTAGCAAAAAGTAGAGTGGGGATAGGATTATCAGGGCATAAAAACTGTAAGTAAAGAAGTTGGGCATCCTGATTCCCTCCTTCTCAGCCAGAGCCTTAGTGAGGAAATTTGGGCCATTTCCAATGTAGGTGTTTGCACCCATGAAAACTGCCCCGCAGCAGATGGCTGACAGCACAAGGGGTTGGTTTACGGGAAGGCTGGAAATTGGGGAATTACCAGCTCCTATGACACAAAAAGCAAGGTAGGTGGGGGCGTTATCCAGCAGAGATGATAAACCACCGGTTACAAGGAAATATTGCCAAGGGTGGTGTATTCCCAGTTCTTCGCCATGAAGCCTGAGATAATCCAAGGCGGGAATCATGGTTAAAAAGATACCCAGAAAGAGTATTCCAATTTCTTTTACAGGTTCCCAAGTGAATAAATTTGTTGTGTGGATTAATTTGGGAGTCCATTTGAAAGATAAAAAGGCTGTGGCAAGCTGTACAAAAGCAGCGAATAAAGCCGGCACATGAAAATCTTTGATTCCTAAACTGGCACCCAAAAAAAGAGACCCTGCAAAATCGGGTGATTGAAATAATACGGTAAGAATGATTATCAACAGCCAAAACAGGTTTCTTTCTCCGCTGAAAATGAATTTATCCTGCATATCTTCTGGATGGGAAATCAGATGCCTTTCTTTTTTCCAAAGGATGAAGTCCACGATACAGAATAAACCCAAAAGATATAAGTTGGCGACTAGCCACTGGGGAAAGAGTTTGGTTGTCCAGAAGAAATCAATCCCATTTAGGTATCCAATAAAAAGAGGTGGATCACCGAGAGGTGTTAAAAGCCCGCCTGTGTTACCAACCATTAAAATATAAAAGACCACCAAGTGCACTTTGGTTACCCGAGATTGGTTTAAATGCAGGAATGGTTTGAAAAAAAGAATGCTGGAACCTGTTGTCCCAAGAATATTTGTGGAGGCCAAGGCTATGAAAAGCAGAATTGCATTTGAAATAACACCATGCTGCCATTTTACCCTGAAAACAAATCCGCTTGCCACAATATAAAGGGATGAAATTAGGGAAAAAAAACTTACAAATTCACCCAAAGAATGCCATATCTTGGTAACCCCGGTTTTCCCCTGCATGAATTCAATGAAGATGACTGGAATCGAAAGAACAAAGATGGTTATTAATTTAGTTTTTTCATGTTCCCATTTTTTATGAAATAAAATAGGGCCAAGGGCAATCGTACCTAAAAGCAGGCAGAATGGTAGCACAGTCCAAATTGGAACATTGGGAGGCATTATTTCGGAAAAAAGGGGATTCGGAAGTATCATTATGCCACCTGTTGGTATTCATTCACTCTTTAATCTTAAGACTTCGGGTTGGAAAGTGAAAATGAATCCATGTATGGTATAATTTGAAATTAAGATTGAGGATGCAATATGAATCGTAAGACTCCAAAGACGGCAGTTGTCGCTTTCAAGGTGGAACAGGAATTGGCAGATTTGCTGAATAATTTGCCAAACAAAAGTGATTTTATTCGAAAGGCGATAGCCGCCCAATTGGGGGTACCCTGCCCGTTATGCAAGGGTGGAGGAGTTGTATCCCGTGGAATAAGTGACAGGTTTTTACCTCTGGTTGAACAATTTCGCAACCAAAATTGCCAAGGATGCGGAACAAAAATTGAAATTCCCATTGGCAAGGGTGATATGGATACCGAAACATATTCACGGCTTGAACAGTATCTGCTGGGTGGGCCTTTGTATTGCAATTCCTGCTATTCTCAAGCGCCAGCTTGTGATGATTGCGGCTGGCACATTGACAAAGAGCACACGCAGCAACATCACCTGGTTAGTCATTGCAGCGATCATTGTGAAACCCACAGCCATAAAACTGAGGATTAGTGAGCTTCCTTGACCAAGTTTCTTGACCAGGCTGGAATTTCAACAACCAGATTTTTTTTTCCATTTGGAACGCATTGGCAGCCAAGCCTGGATTCCATGGTTGTTCCCCTTGCCTCGTCCAGCATATCAAGTTCATCATCGGTTGGCTGGTTGCAGCTATCCAAACCTTCCTTTACGATCACATGGCAGGTGGAGCAGGCGCAAACCCCACCACAGGCATGGTCAATTTCAACTCCCGCTGCGTAGGCAATATCTAGAATGCTGCCTGGTAAACCAGTTCGATTGTAGGGAACTTTCTCGGGGTCTACTTCGAAGGTCTTTCCATCTGGAAGAAAAGTCACCTTGAATTTGTTCTTTGCGGGTTCAAAACTTGCCGCTTCGATATATGGATTAACACCAGCCATGTTGTCTCCTTTTAATGACTACTATTGTTTCTAGTTTATCGGAATGACAAAGAACAGGGAGGATATTTAATTGGATGAAAACCAGTTGTACACGAATGTTCGGTTTATTTTTGCCTTCTGGGTAAATCTGCTTTTCAAAAAACCAGGTGTTAAAAAAATATATGAACATAGCGCCTTCAGATATGTTGCGAATGTGCTTCTGGAGTTTTTAGTAAAAGGCAAAAGCGGCAGATTGAGTGCTAGTTTAAGGGCGCATTTACAAATAAAAATAAACTGCACTCTTAGTGCCATGAGGAAAGGGGCATTTTTTAGACTTACCAAGGCCCTGTTTCTTTCCACATGGAAAGTGAAGAATGGCGACCATTTGCCAGAGCTTCCGCAGTGTATGTGGTACATGATGGAGGTAGGGCAATAATAGCATTTCCAGCCAGCCAGTCTCGCTCGCCAGCCAAGGTCTAAATCTTCATAATACATGAATAATCTTGTGTCGAATCCTTCAGTTTCGTTGATTAATTCCCTTCGCAAAAGTAGCGACGAACCTGAACCGCCAAATACTTCTTGTTCAATCTCAAACTGGCCTGTGTCTTTTAGGAAAAATCCCCGGTCGTAACCCCTGCCATCCCCAAGGATGCATAAGCCGGTGCTGTTAATTACTTCGCGGTTTTTGTGGAGCATGACTTTGCTGCAGACCATGCCAGCATCTTCATGCTTTAACGCACACTCAACAAGCTCAGACAGCCAGTTGTCAGTCACTTCAGTGTCGTTGTTTAAAAGTACGATAAATTTTCCGAGAGCATGCTTGAAACCCAGGTTGTTGCCCGCTGCAAACCCAAGGTTCGCTTTAGCCTCAATGATGCGAACCCATGGATAATTTGTCTGCATGTATTCCAAGGAGCCGTCTTTAGAGTCATTATCTACGAGGATGAACTCTGTTTTTTCTTTGGGGAATCTTTGTGTATTTAAGCTGTTGAAGCACGCTTTAAGAAAGTGCTTTCCATTGTAATTAACTATGATCACCGAAACCAAAGGTGTGTTATTGGATGTTATTTGCTGAATGGCGGCGTTGTTCATTCCGCCTAACCTTTGATTTTGATCATTGGGCATTCTGTGGCAGAACTCAGATTGGGAGAATAGTGCGGGTCTCCGTTGTTAAGTTCAACTTCCCACTTGGAGCGAAAATAATTGATTTCGTTTTGAAATCGGATTTTTTTCTCAGGGGAATCTTCGGCGCCGCGGGTCTTGGATTCGTAATGGATAAATTCTGCGTAGGGGGTCCAAACGATATTGTAGCCTTGCTTTTTAACTTTCAAGCAAAGATCAATGTCGTTGAACGCTATGGCCAGATTTTCATCGAAGCCGCCGATATGATTGAATAAATCCCTGCAAATCATAAGTGCCGCCCCTGTCACGCAGGTTTGGTTGCGAATGGTTGCCAATCTGAAACCATAACCGAGCTTTCCACGCGGGGTATTTCTCATGGTGTGCCCGGCTATGCCTGTCATGGCAAGGGTTACGCCTGCATGTTGCACCGTTTGGTCGGGATAAAAGAGAGCTGCTCCCACAATTCCCGTCTCTTTTTGAATGGCATGTTCTGCCATCCTTCGAAGGTTTTGTCCGGAAAGGGATTCCATGTCATTGTTTAAAAAAAGAAGGACTTCACCGGTGGCAATTTGAGCGCCAAAATTGTTTATAGCCGCGTAACTGAAAGGTTTGGTCCAATTTTCGATTCTTACTCTAGAGTCATTTTTCAGGCTTTCATAGAGTTTAAAGGTTTCAGGAAGCTTGCTCCCGTTTTCCAAGATAATGATTTCAAAATTGGGATAATCATCCCGTAGGATGGTTTGAATACAAGTATTCAAGGTTGCGGCTTCATCCCTACTGGGGATAATGATGGAAATTTTCGGCCAGTTGGTATGATGGAAGATGGCTTGGTAAAGACCTGTGGCTTTACCATTTGAAGCTTGGCCATAGCCAAAGGTTCGATCCAAGTGCTCCTGAAGAGCTCTTCTTCCTGCGTCATGGGCGTAATTTTTTGCAGCGGGGTTTCCTGCTGTGGATGCGGGATGCACTCGCCAATGGTAGAGGACCTTGGGAATATGTGCTATTTCTCTGCTTAATTCGCAGGCCCTTAGAACCAAGTCATAATCTTGCGATCCATCGAAACCCGTTCGAAAACCACGGAGTTCTTTTATAATGTGGTTTCGGATAACCAGAAAATGGCATATGTAATTATGGCTTCGTATGGTGTCCCAGCCAAAATCAGGTTTGAAAACCGGGCTAAAACGTTGGTTATTTTCGCCAGTGATCATGTCTTCGTCGGAATAAATGACATCCAACGTCGCGGGTGATTCATTTATTTTGCTTGCGACTTCGAACAATGCAAAAGGGGCAAGCGTGTCATCGTGATCCAGTAAACCAATGAAATCACCGGTTACCAATTCCAAGGCTGCATTGGTGTTCCCGGCTATGCCAAGATTCTTTTCAAGGAATTTAATCTTTATTCTTGGATCTTTTTGCTGATATTGCCTTAGAGTTGCCAAAACATCGGAAGAGGTGCTATTACCATCTGCAATGCAAAGCTCCCAGTTTTTGTAAGTCTGGTTAGTTACCGACTCAATCATTTCTACAAGGCATTTTTTGGGGGTATTCCAAGTTGGTGTTATGATGCTGATTTTAGGTTCGAAATTAAACTTCTTCTTTGTCTGATCCTGTAATTCAGCGGGTGTTGGTTCATTTTCTGAAATCCAAATCTGGTATCCGTGACTAAGTTCCACGTTCCCAAGGTTTTGTGAAGCAGGTTTTAAATTTCGATAGATCGAAGCGGCGTATTTAAGGCTATTTAGTAATGCTTTGTTTAGAAAATCGATTTTTGGCAGCCTTTTGAGAATCTTGAAGCCAAGACTATTCTGGATGGTTTGGAGTTCCTGCCGGAGGCGGATAATCTCCAAGTCTTTTTCTTCAATGCATTTTTTCAGGAATTCAGAATCAGATGTTGGTTGGGCCGTTTTAATAACCCGCAATGTAGCTTGGTTTAAAGAATTTGTTTTTTGTGCGGCTTCCATGCCATTTTTCCAAAAACGAAATCACCATAACTGCCAAATAATTAAAAGGTTAAGTAGCATAAATTGAGGTTTTGTGACAAGGTGGATCTGTTTAGCTGCGCCATTCATCAATTAAAGAAGCTACCAAGCCGGTCCAACCGGTTTGGTGAGAAGCACCCAGCCCAGCACCTGTATCCCCGTTAAAATATTCATAAAAGAGCACAAGGTCTTTCCAATTGGGGTCTTTTTGGAACTTTTGACATTTTCCGAACACTGGCCTTGTTCCGGATGAATTAATGGAAAAGATGCTTATCAGTCGATCCGCTATTTCCTTGGCCATGAGCGGGAAAGTGATGGGCTGCCCATTAGTTGCAGGCGTGCTGACCGTAAATCTGGGACCGAATGCCTTTCCAAGTTTTCGAATGGACTCAATCAAAAGGAAAGAGGTGGGGAACCATATCGGACCACGCCAATTGGAATTTCCACCCTTAAGCTTCGAGTCGCTCTCCGCAGGTTCATAACCCACCGTGATTCCATCATAATGGAAAGGGGCTTTTTCATGAGCTTTGGAAAGGCTGCGCACGCCATAGTCAGATAGAAATTCATTTTGGTTCATCAGTCGATGCATCAGCCTGGAAAGTTGTTCCTCGTCCACAATTGTCAGAGCGTAGGTAATATTTCCATCTTCTTCCACTTTGTGCACAACATTCTTAACCAAGTCTTGCCTGTTGTTCATAAACCAATGAAAAGCCGCGCTGAAGTCCTTGAATGGCTTAATCCAATCTAATTCCAGTCTTTCCACGGCAAATAAGGGCACCAGGCCCACCAGGGATCGTAGGCGAAATTTGGTGAATTCTCCATTCGGTTGCCTTAATACATCGTAGAAGAATCCTTCCTCTTCATCCCAAAGTTGATAATCGCGGTTCCCCATATGTTTCATGGCGCCAGCAACATAGGCGTAATGCTGGAAAAACTTTATAGCCATGTTTTCATAAACCTTGTTTTCCTTGGCTAATTCAAGGGCGATTCGCATCAGGTTTAAACAGAACATTCCCATGTAGCCACTGGCGTCGGATTGTTCCAGTACGGCGCCATTGCTCATTTTTGTGCTTCTGTCTATTACCGTAATGTTGTCCATGCCAAGGAAGCCGCCTTCGAAAATATTGTTCCCTTCGCTATCTACCTTGTTGATCCACCATGCAAAATTGATTAGAAGCTTGTGAAAGCATTTTTCTAGGAAATCTCTGTCAGCCTTCCCGGTGCGAATGCGATCCATGTTGTATACACGCCAAACTGCCCAGGCGTGGACAGGTGGGTTTAGGTCGGAGAACTCCCATTCATAGGCGGGAATTTGACCATTTGGGTGCTGGAATTGTTCAAAAAGCAAAAGGTAAAGCTGCTCTTTCGCAAATCTTGGATCAACAAGGGCGATAGCTGGGCATGTAAAAGCAAGATCCCAAGCCGCAAACCAAGGGTACTCCCATTTTTCGCATGGAATCATCACTCGCATGGAGTTAAGGTGCCGCCAGTGTTGGTTGCGAATATGCTTTCGCTCCTCGGGTGGCGGGCAATTTGGGTTGTCGCCTTCCAGCCAGGTTTCCACATCGAATATATAATTCTGTTTTGTCCACAGCAGGCCACTTAACGCCAATCGCTGGATACGCTTTTCATCGGTGGTTGCCTTGGGTGGGTGTATTTGTTCGAAAAACTCGTCAGCTTCTTTTTTTCTCTTTTCAATGATTGTGTCCACCTCTGAGAGAGGTTTGGAAAGCGTTATGTCATCCGAAAGTCGCAAATGCAGAACTTGAGATCCGCCGGGAGGGATGCTGGGGAAATGGTAGCAGAGGCCGGCTTTGGTTCCGATTTGTTCCGGATTAATAGACTGTTCGCCAAGAATCAGGTGCCTGTGGAAAGCATCCTTTGTGAAAGGTTTTCTTGAAAGGTTCCCTTTGCCAAAGACAACTTCTCCGTTGGT
>Ga0255151_1000678_pt1 | contig 9419 bp, 10 predicted proteins | sample Atl_Yuk_RepB_8h_FD_183612 | JGI IMG/M metagenome (GOLD analysis project Ga0255151, IMG submission 183612) | Freshwater microbial communities from Altamaha River, Georgia, United States - Atl_Yuk_RepB_8h | ecosystem: Environmental > Aquatic > Freshwater > River | place: USA: Georgia | collected... | reverse complement strand
GACCCCTGAGCAGGTCAAAGGCCGTGACCAGGCCCACCAAGACCTCCTCTTCCACCACCGGAAGGGCGCCCACCCGGGCGGCCTCCATGCGGAAGGCCGCCTCCTCGGGAGACTCCTCCGGGTGGGCTTTGGGGAACTCCTGGAGGAAGCGGGCCACAGGAGCTTCCCACTGGGCCTGCACCGAAGCGGGGGCCCAAGGGGCGAGGAAGGGGCGGAGGTACCTCTCCCCCACCATGCCCCGGTAACGGCCCCCGTCCACCACGGGCAGGTAGCGCACCCCCGTCTGGACCAGAAGGCGGTGGGCCTGCCCCAGGGGCACCTGGGGCCCTACCACCACGAGATCGGTGCGCATGAGGTCCCGCAGGACCGGGGTCCGGGCCAAGGGCGCTCTCATAAGTGCATGATGGGTTACTGTTGGCCTAATGTCAAGTGTATTGTTGACAGTTGAGCATCACTTATAAGACTGATAGTAACTAGACAGCCCGAACGCTCTCCCCAAGCCCCCGACATAATGCGCAACTGGCGCACCTAAAGTGCGCTCCCCAGGCTTACTGGCCGAAAAGGGCCTCCAAGGGCAACCGGAAGCCCGGTAGGGCCTCTCCTCCTTCCAGAACCTCGTGGGCGCGAAGAAGCCTCCCCTCCCCGCCCCGCCCGTAGACCTCCACCGCCTTGAGCTCGGGGTAGACCAGCCACACCGCCTTGGCCCCCGCCTCCAGGTAGTCCAGCACCTTGGCCAAAACCCCCTCCGCCTCCTCCCCGGGGGAGACCACCTCCACGGCGAGGTCCGGGGCCCCCTCGTAGAACCCCTCCCGGGTCACCTCCTTGAGCCTTTCGTGGGAGAGGAACCAGACGTCGGGGCTTCGCACCCGGTCGGGATCCCGGCGGAGGACGAACCCCCCCTCCACCCCAGCCACGCCGCGCCCCGTTTCTTCCAGCCAACGCATCAGGTGGTAACCGATCCGCAAAGCGATCCTTCCGTGCTCCGGCTTGGGCGGCCTCTCCTCCCGGACCTCCCCGTCCACAAGCTCCCCCCGCTCTAGAGGCAGGGCGAAGAACTCCTCGGCCGTCAGGCGGGTCTTGACCATGGGGCCTCCTCCTTAGTAGGTTAGCGCCTTCCTCAAGGCGGCGAGGACCCTCCTCGCGTTTGGCCGGTAGAGGTGCTCAATGGCGCTGAAGGGCGGGTAAGGGGCGTCGTAGCCCGCCACCCGGAGAACCGGGGCCTGGAGGTAGTCTATGGCCCCTTCGGCGATGCGGGCCGCGATCTCCGCCCCGAAGCCCCCGGTGCGCATGGCCTCGTAGACCACGATGGCCCGGCCCGTCGCCCGCACGGCCTCGAGGAGGGTCTCCTCGTCCAGGGGGACCAGGGTCTCCAGGTCCACCACCGTGACCTCCACCCCCTCCCTTTGGGCCACCTCCGCCGCCTCCAGCATCACCTCCACCATGCCCCCGTAGCCGATTAAGGTGGCCGCCTTTCCCTCCCTAAGGACCCGGGCCTTCCCCAGGGGCAGGGTGTAGTACCCTTCCGGCACCTCCGCCCTCGCGCCCCGGTAGAGCTTGATGGCCTCGAGGAAGAACACGGGGTCCTCGTCCTCAATGGCGGAAAGGAGAAGCCCCTTGGCCCTTTCCGGGCTTGAGGGGATCACCACCTTGACCCCCGGGGTGTGGCAGAGGAGGGCCTCGGGGGAGTCGGCGTGCTGCTCCGGGGTGTGGACGCCCCCGCCGTAAGGGGCCCGCACCACCACGGGAAGCCCCACCCGTCCCCGGGAGCGGTGCCGCCAGCGGCCGAGGTGGGAGAGGATCTGGTCCAGGGCAGGATACAAAAACCCGGCAAACTGGATCTCGGCCACGGGACGCATCCCCCCCATGGCGAGCCCGATGGCCATCCCCAGGATGCCGCTTTCCGCCAGGGGCGTGTCAAAGACCCGCTTCTCCCCGTACTTCGCCTGCAGGCCCTCCGTGACCCGGAAGACCCCCCCGAGCCGCCCCACGTCCTCCCCGAAGACCAAAACCCGCTCGTCCCGGGAAAGGGCCAGGTCCAGGGCCTCGTTGATGGCTTGGACCATGTTGAGGACGCGCATCACTCCACCTCCTCCACGTGGAGGCCTCGCCTGAGGGCCTCCCAGGCCCGCCTCTGGTCGGGGCCCATCTCGGCGTAGACGTGCTCCACGATCTCCTCGGGCCTGGGCTCGGGGGCTTCGTCGGCCAGGGCGAGCTCCCTCTGGAACTCCTCCTCAAGCTCAAGAAGAAGCGCCTTCTCCGCCTCCTCGCCCCAGAGGCCCCGCCCCTCCAGGGCCTTCCGCAGGCGGAGGATCGGGTCCTTGGCCCGCCAGGCTTCCTCTTCCTCTTTGCTGCGGTAGCGGGAGGGGTCGTCGGAGGTGGTGTGGGGGGCGAGGCGGTAGGTGAGGGCCTCGAGGAGGGTGGGGCCCTCCCCCTTCCTGGCCCTCTCCACCGCCTTCTTGGCCTCGAGGTACACGGCGAAGGCGTCGTTCCCGTCCACCACCACCCCCGGCATCCCGTACCCCTCGGCCCGCCTCGCCACGTAGTCCACCTTCATCTGGCGGCTTTTGGGGACGCTGATGGCGTAGCCGTTGTTCTGCACCAGGAAGACCACGGGGGCGCCGAAGACCGCGGCGAAGTTCAGCCCCTCGTGGAAGTCCCCCTCGCTCGTCCCCCCGTCCCCGATGGAGGTGGCCACCACCCAGTCCTCCCCCCGGTACCGCCCGGCCAGGGCGAGCCCCACCGCCTGGGGGATCTGGGTGGCGATGGGGATGTAGGGGTTCACCGCCCTGACCCCCTCGGGGAAGCGCCAGCCGGCAGGGTGGGCCCGCCAGTAGAGGATGAGGGTGTGGATGGGAAGCCCCTTGGCGAGGAGCATGGCGCTTTCCCGGTAGGAGGGGACGACCCAGTCCCTCTCCTCCAGGGCCAGGGCCACCCCCACCTGGGCCGCCTCCTGGCCCATGAAGGGGGCGTAGACCCCAAGCCTCCCCTGGCGCTGGAGGGTGAGGGCCTTCTCGTCAAAAAACCGGGCCCGGCGCATGGCCCGGTAGAGCCTCAGGGCTTCTTCCTCCGCTAGGGGGAACTCCCCTTCATCCAGATACCGCACCACCTTCGGCTTCACGGGGGGAGTTTACCACACGCCCCAGGCGCTCCAGGGCGAGGTGAAGCTCCTCCTCAGTCTTGCAGAAGGCGAAGCGGAAGAGGTCCTTGGGAGGGTCTTCAAGGTAGAAGGCCGAGGCGGGGATGAGGGCCACCCGCGCCTCCTCCACGAGCCGGAAGGCGTCCCACCCGGGAAGCTCGGCCATGAGGAAGTAGGTGCCCTCGGGGACGTAGACCCTAAGCCCCATCGCCCTAAGCCCCCCGGCGAGGAGGTCCCGCCTCCTCCGGTAGCCTTCCCGCAGGGCCTCGTAGAACCCCTCTCTCCTCGCCAGCTTCAGGGCCTCCGCCACCCCGGCCTGGAGGGGCGTGGGGGCGGAGAAGCTCGTCCACTGGCGCATCCCCGCGAGGCGGGGCATGAACTCCTTGGGCCCCACGATCCAGCCCACCCGGTAGCCCGTGGCCTCGAGGCGCTTCCCTGCGCTCCCCACGGTGAAGGTGCGCTCCGGGGCGAACTCCCTAAGGCGCCTTGGCCTCTCCCCGTAGTAGAGCTCGTCGTAGACCTCGTCGGATATGAGGAAGAGGTCGTGCGCCCTTGCGAGGCGGGCGATGGCCTCTAGCTCCCTCTCCCCGAAGACGAGGCCCGTGGGGTTCATGGGGGTGTTGAGGAGGAGGGCCCGGGTCCTTGGGGTGAGGGCCTTCTCCAGGGCGGAAAGGTCCAGGCGGAAGCCCTCAGGGGTGAGGTCTAAGCGCACAAGCCTGGCCTTGGCCCCCGCCAGGAAGGCGTCCGGCAGGTAGACGTCAAAGAAAGGCTCCAGCACCACTACCTCGTCCCCCGGGCCCACGAGGCTTTGCAGGAGGACGTAGAGGGCCTCCGTGGCCCCGGAGGTGACCACCACGCTTTCGGGCTCCACGGCGAACTCTTCGGCAAGGGCCTCCCTAAGGGCGGGAAGCCCCGCCGGGGGGGCGTACTGATCCTGGCGGCCCAAGGCGCGCCGCACCGCCTCCAGGAGGAAGGGAGGCGGGGGATTAGAGGGAAACCCCTGGCCCAGGTTCACCGCGCCCAGGCGCTGGGCGAGCCCGCTCATCCTGGGGAAGATGCTCTCCTTGGCCGCCTCGGTGCGGGGGTGGAGGCGCATGGGGATAGGGTAGCGCAAGGTTATGCGCTGGGGGAAGGGCGGGCCTCCCCGAAGAGGTGGAGGAAGAGGGCCTCGAGGCTCGGCGTCCCCCGGGAGACCTCGAGGACCTCCACGGGGAAAGCCCCCAAGGCCTCCCGTAGCGCCTCCCACGGCCCGAGGAAGAAGAGGACCTCGGGGCCTTCCGCGCTCCAGCCGGGGCCTAAGGCCTGGAGGAGGGCCTCCGCCTTGGGCTCGGCGAGGCGCACCCGGTACCCCTCCCCGGCCCACTCCCGGAGAAGGACCCGGGTGGGGCCCTGCCGCCGCACCTCCCCCCGGTGGAGGAAGGCCACGCGGTCGCTCACCCGCTCCACCACCTCGAGGTCGTGGGAGGTGAGGAGGATGCCCCAGCCCTCCTTCTTAAGCTCCAGGAGGATCCCCTCAAACTCCCTCCGGCTCACGGGGTCCAGGCCCAGGGTGGGCTCGTCCAGGAGGAGGAAACGGGGCTTGAGGGCGAGGGCCAGGGCCAGGGCCGCCTTCTGCTGCATGCCCCGGGAGAGGGAGGCGAGAGGGGCGTGGAGGCGGTCCTTTAGGCCGAAGCGCTCCAGCCAGGCCTCAAACCGGGGGCGGACTTCCTTTGGGGGAAGCCCCCGGATGCCCCCGAAGTAGAGGGCGTTCACCAGGAGGCTCAGGTTGACGTAGAGGTTGCGGCTTCCCTCCAGGAGGACGCCGAACTCGTGGCCCTGGGGTCTGCGCCGCGCCCCGCCCTCCTCCAGGACCACCTCTCCCCCATCGGGGAGGAGGAGGCCGAGGACGACCTTGATGAGGGTGGTCTTGCCTGCCCCGTTGGGGCCCAAAAGGCCCAGGATCTCCCCGGCCCCAAGCTCCAGGCTCACCCCCTTGAGGGCCTCCAGCTTGCCGAAGCGCTTGTGGACGTTCTGCACCAAAAGCCGCATCAGTACCTCCCTAATAGGCCCCTCCGCCGCACCGCCGCGTAGACCCAGGCCATGGCGAAAAGCCCCGCCCCGAGGAAGAGGAGGGCTTGGACCAGGGCCAGGAGGAGAAGCCCCGGAGAAACCTCCTCCCCTGTGAAGGCGAGCCGGAGGAGGTAGGCCCCCGGGGCAAAGGGCAGGTGGGTCATCCAGGGCTCAAACCGGACCAGGGAGAAGAAGTAAGGCAGGAAGAGGAACTGGACGATGGTGAAGAAGCCCTCCACCCGCTTGAACTGGAGGGCCAAGGCCCCCATGCCGAGGGCGAAGCCCAAGGCGGCGAGGTACAGGGGCAAAAGGCCCAGGGGCCACCAGGAGGCGGGGGTGAGCCTAACCCCGAGGAGGAGAACCAGGGGAAGAAGGGTAAGGAGGTTAAAGGTGATGCCGGCGAGACCCTGCACGAGGGCGCGCAGGAGAAGCTGCCGGAGAAGCCCTCCTCGGGCCAGGCCCAGGTGCTCCAGGGTGCCTAAGGCGGCCTCGGACTGGACGGAATAGGCGATGGACTGGAAGGTGCCCACCACCAGGTTGAAGGCGGCGAAGACCAGGAGGAGGGGGCCCAGGTCCAGGCCCAGGCTCGCCAGCCCCTCGGGGGTCAGGTTCTCCAGGCCGAGGACCATGGAGTAGAAGAAGAGGACGGAGGCCAGAAGCCCCGCCAGGGTGTCAAACCAGTAGCGCTTGGTAAGGCTCCAGTCAAGAAGGATTTCGCTCCAGAGCTGCCAGAGCACCATGCCCCCTAGAACCTCCCCAATATACCCCGCCTGCGGACTAGGCGGTACATGTAGGCCATGGCCCAAAGGCCCGCCCCGAAGAGGAGGAGGCCCTGGAGGAGGGCCAGGAGGAAGATCTCCCGGTCAAACTCCCCGCCCGTGAGCCCAAGCCGCACCAGGTGGGCCCCTGGGGCGAAGGGGAGGTAGGCCATGTAGGGCTGCCATTGGGTGAGGGAAAGAAAGTAGGGGAGCAGTATGAAATTGAGCACAATAAAAAGGTTATCTACCCGCCTAAAGAGAAGTCCCAAGGATCCCATGAGGAAAGCTAAGCCGAGGTTTATTGGAAAGAAGGCCAACACACCAAGCGGCCACCACCAGGAGGGTTGGAAGGAAATGCCGCTCACCCAGTAGAGCACTAGGAGCACCGCGGCGGCATACAGCCCCCCGTTTAGGCCAAGGACAAAGGCCCTTACCGTTAACTGGGTAAGTAGCCCTCCTCTTGCTAGAGAGAGGTGCTCTATGGTCCCAAGCATGCTCTCGTTCAAAATATTCAAAGCAAATGTTCGCCAAAGGGCCCCTGCGAATTCGGAGACACCGTATAAGGCGAGCAGAGAGCCTAGGTCTAGGTCTGATAAAGATGTCTTCGTTACGCTTTTCAAGCCGATTAAGATGGCATAGAAAAACAGTACATCTGCCAACATTCCGGAGAGGAAGTTGAGCCAATATAGCTTGTAGTGCTCCAACATCAACCTTACTTCGGCCAACCACTGGAACCGGTTCATCGCTTTATTCCGGAGTGTGAGGCCAAGGTGCCTTGACTTCTTCGCTGCGCAGGCTACCTTGGCCTCCTTACCTAGGCCTCAGCTACCAAAGCTTGGTGTTGTGGACGCAGCCCGAATTCTGCCCACAATTGTAGCCACAGTCGCCGCTAGGAGCTATACGCAGTCCAGGCTTCACGACCCACCGCATCCTCCTCACCTCCTTTCCCTAGCCCGTGCAGGGGCGAGGTGCCGGCTCTGCCTCGCCTGCACGTTTAAAAACACCTGGAGTTGGACGAAGAACGCCTGCTTGAGTAAATCCTAAGATCTGTCCACTGGTAATAGTACCCCGCCCAGGCTGAGCTGTAGCACCCCGTGCTTCCGTAGGCCACACTCATGCACTGGGAAGTGGGCCAACCCGAGTCGTAGCAGGGTGGAGGCCAGTCGTTCGCCGCCTTGGCGCTGGTCCGGGTTTCCACCTGGCCCCAGATGATGCTGCCCGTAGAGCAGCTGGCGAAAGCGTAGGCCTTAGCCCCAGGAGAGGCTGTGGTGGGCATGGCCGAGGCCGCCAAGCTACAGGACGGGAAAAGGGACTGGGGGCCCAGGTGCTGGACCAGGAGGGGAAAAGTATCCAGACCCACCACCATTCCCCCATCAGAGGTCTTGAGCTTCGGGGGCAAACCCTGGAAGTCTCCACCCCCAGGGAGGTTCTCCGGACCGTACCGTTTCATCTGCCCCACAATTTCCCCCAGCTTCGCCCTAAGTTCCTGGCGTTGCGGTTCCTTCAGGGGGAGAGGGATCCTCTCCAAGAAGGCCCTTTCCAGGACGCTTACCACAAGCTCCTCGTCGGACCAAAGAGCCTGCTGCTCCTTCACAAAGCGCAGCTGTTCCTCCCAGAATGCCTTTTCCTCGGAGGTGGCTTGGGCCATCCTTCCCTGGGCGTATTCAGCGAACTTCCGCACGCTTTCCTCGCTCAAAAGAGGTGGCGCTATATCCAGGGAAACCCTCCCCTCCCCCTCCCGGTACCGGATTCCGGGGGCGAGTTCCATCCAGGCAGCGGATTGATCGGGGGATTGGGAAGGCGTTGCGGTTGCCGCTCCCCGCCCGCAGCCCGCAAAAAGACCAGAGAGAACGACCAGGAGCGCCAAGGGCACTCTTGAACTCCAGGCGAAGGGCCTCACGTGGATCCGCCGCATCCGGCCGCCGACCTTGACCTCCTGCACTTCCTTGAGCATCTCCTTCACCCCCTTACGGGTTAGCCTCAGGGTAGCAAGAGGAAGGTAACGCCCGCGTAACTCAGGAAGCTCTCATAAAGACGCTAGGGCGTTACGCGGAGGTTACGTGGGCCGGGGTAGCCTTCAGGCGTGCGGCTCTTGTGGCTTCTCCTTGACCTCCTCGGGGGCTCTGGGGTCCTTCCCCAGTGCTTCGTCCCCTGCTGCCTGCCTCCGGGGCCGGGGCTCTAAGGCCCCACTCCCCCCTGAGCCTTGCCACCCGGGCCCGGGCGATGGGGCGGCGGGGATCCTGGGAGGGTAGCCTCTCCAAGAGGGCCTCCCAGACCTCCAGGTCCTCCCCCAGGCGCTCGGCCTCTGGGAGGCCTTCTTGGGGAGTTTGGAGGAGGGCTTCCGCCTCCCGGTCCCTGCCCTCCTCCAGGAGGCGGAGGACAGGAGCCAGGGGGCTTGCCGGGAAATCCAGGGCCACGGAGCCATTTTAGACGTGCGGGGGCCTGGGCTTTTGTTCCTTGGCCCGGTACCGGGACCTGCCCTTGGGCTTCGCCGATGCCGCGGTTGTCGCCATGGCGGAGCGGAATGGGGGCCTGGTCCTAAGCCTGGACCGGCACTTTCACATGGTGGCGCAGGAGGGGACCATCCGGGTACTTCCCTAACCCGCGATCCTGAGGAGGGCGAGGAAGCTTTCCAGCTCCAGGCTCGCCCCGCCCACGAGCCCCCCGTCCACGTTGGGCATGGAGAGGAGGTCGGCGAAGTTCTTGGGGTTGACGCTTCCTCCGTAGAGGATGCGAACCCGGCTCGCGAAGGCCTCCCCGTACCGCTCGGAAAGGGCCTTGCGGATCGCCTGGTGCATGGCCTCGGCGTCCTCGGGGGTGGCGTTTTTGCCCGTGCCGATGGCCCACACGGGCTCGTAGGCGATGACGAGGGCCTCTGGGCCAGGGGGCTCCACCCCCTCGAGGCTCCCCCGGAGTTGCCTCAAGGTGTAGGGCACGGCCTCGCCCTTTTCCCGCACCTCCAAGGGTTCCCCCACGCAGAGGATGGGGGTGATCCCCTCCTCCAGAAGCCTCTTGGCCTTCTCCGCCACCAGGGCGTCCGTCTCCCCGTGGTAGCGCCTTCGCTCCGAGTGGCCCACGATGGCGTAGCGGCAACCGAGGTCGGAAAGCATCCGTGCCGAAACCTCCCCCGTGTAGGCCCCCTCCTTGTGGGCGGAGACGTCCTGAGCCCCGTAGCCCACCTGGGTTTCGGCCAGCACCTCCTTGGCCACGGGGAGGATGGGGAAGGCGGGGAGGACGGCGGCCTCCGACTGCAGGGGGGGAAGGAGCCTCTTGAGCTCGGCGAACCACACCCTGGCCTCGGAGGGCGTTTTGTGCATTTTCCAGTTGCCCGCCACCAAGACGCGCCGCATGCCTTCTTTTATACACCCTCGTGGGCGGCGCTTCCCTCCCGCAGAAGGCGGTGGGCCTCCTTGAAGCCCACGAGTTTGCGGCGCTTTTCGTCGTGGAGGTGCATGTCGGCGAAGGCGATGCGAAAG
>Ga0255151_1000670_pt1 | contig 9491 bp, 10 predicted proteins | sample Atl_Yuk_RepB_8h_FD_183612 | JGI IMG/M metagenome (GOLD analysis project Ga0255151, IMG submission 183612) | Freshwater microbial communities from Altamaha River, Georgia, United States - Atl_Yuk_RepB_8h | ecosystem: Environmental > Aquatic > Freshwater > River | place: USA: Georgia | collected... | reverse complement strand
ACGCCAGAAGGTAAATCGTCAGCACGGACAGCATCCCAATACCTCTTTTTGTACAAGGGGGCAACCAGATCGGGCGTGAGGTTTCGCATGGTTTGTTCATCGACTGCATGGCCAACCCACTCCTCCCAGACACGTTTTGTAACACCTAAGTTCGTCATGCCGCCCGGGTCGTCTTTGTGGTTGACGTAACCGCCCTCCGACTTGAGTACATGCTGAAGACACGTTTGCCAGTTTTCTTTCATTTTCTGTTCCTGATTTCAGTAATTTTTTCAAGACTGCGGGAGCCAAAGTAAGCGCCAAACACCAGCATCCCCCAGTTACCCAGAAGCGTGACGTACGACTCGTTGGCGTTGTATCCAAATGCGCTCATCATGGCAAACAAAAAATAACCGGTGAAGATTGCAATCAAAGACATGGGCCGGATGTTTTTGGACAGCCAACTGTCGCTGGACATGTCCGCCTTCCACCGGTCAGACACATTGTTCTGCTCGGTCTTATACGCTTCCAAGTCAACATTGAGTTCACCCAGTTTCCCGTCGGACTCGATCTTCTTCAGTTCGGCAAGAGCACGGGTCTTGGCCTCCTCATTTGGGAGTACCTTGTCCAGAATCTTGCTCCCGACTTCCATCAGTGCTGGCAGGGGGATCATTTTCAGGCTCCTTCTTCAACATCTCTTGCACAACGTCCTTGCCTTTGATGGCCAGCAAGGTTCCCAGACTGCCCAAGATGTACTTAGACATATCGCTCAAAAGGTAGAAAAACTGTTTGTCTGCGGGGGCGATGCCGTTCATGGGCTGGGGAACAAACACCAGACTGAACATGGAAAGCGTTACCATGCACACCACCGTAAAACAGAAGGTGGCCGCGATCATGAACTTGATTTTTGCTTCAATAGTATCAGCGTTCATCTTTGCCTTTCGTCAGTTCGGGTTTCATTAGTTGGTCAGGGCACTCGCCAAGGATTTCACACTCAGGGCGCTTGCACTCAGGCTTGTCCCAGTTTTTGGAGTTCATGCACTGGTAACGGTACATCTCAGGCATGTCGCACCCGACAAGAAAGAGAACCAAAAACAAAGCCCTCATCATTTGTCCTTTGCAAACATGATCCCTTGGATCAACAGCCAAATCAAGGGCGGAACCAACAAGACAACCAAACCGATTCCGATGGCAATGTTGACCATCTCGGCCATCTTCTTGGCCTTCTTGATTGCCGCATCTCTGGCTCGGCGCTGGGCTTCCCTCTGCGCCTGCTCACCCTCTTGAACCCGTTTCTGGATGTTCTCCCAGATGTCCGCATGACCCGTCTGGAAGAAGATCATCTTGAGTTGATCCTCAAACTGCTTCTGGCTCAACAACTCCATCTCGATTTGGATGGCCTGCGCCAGTGACGACCCGCCCTGCTTCTTCGCCTGTTCAAGAGCCTTCACGGTCTCTTGTTTTGCCCCAAAATATTGGCCCAACATGGGGCCAAGTGACGACACATCATTAACAGTCTTTTGCGCCTGTTTGATGACCTGCACCGTCTTTTGAACGGTGGCAAACGCCGTCATGGCGATGGTGATCGGGTCCATAGTTATGTCAAAGCGATGTATCCAAATTTGGCCATGAATGGATCACGGTTTCCGTTTCGAGCGCCGCCGCTAAAACCGTTGTTTGATTTCACCACCGGCACAACCAGAGAGTACTCATCCAGTGTCACGCAGTAATTGGACAAACTGCCAATCACTCCGCCACCATCTCGGCCGGTATTGCCTGTCTTTGTGAACGCCGACGTGCCGCCAGATGCCACGTTGTTGGTGATGGTTGGAGCAAAGATGAACCCGTGGGATGACCATTCACCTCCGGTATCATCGTTGTAGAAATACTCGACGACGGTCTTGTTGTTCCAAGAGTCACCCGGAGAAACAAAGGAAAAATTCCTTGAATCCAAAATGGCCAGACCATAGTAGAGTTGGCTGTCCATGCCAGCGTATCCGTTCTCCCACCAAACCTGAGTGGCGTATTTGACTTGAGCACGCTGATCAACAGTTAAGCCCAAAGCGTAACTAATCATATTGTCAGTCCACCTAGAAGGTTGACTGCGCCAGACAAAAACAGGGACATCAGAATACGAATAAGCAGGCGTCACATCCCCCGTTCCAAGAGCGTAAACGTTAACATCGTTTATGACTTGGTTGTTTACGATGTTGGTTACCAGAGGAAAATAGGTTGAAGATAAATTAATTGGGTACAACGTAGCCGCGCCAACCCCATATCCCTGACTGATATAGCAAGTACCCGGCATACCCGTGCTACCACCAGAGGTGGTGTGTGCCCCATACAAAAGCGCAGAGCCAGACCCGGTGCCATTACCGTCACCAACCGTTGCATACGATTGAACCCAAGTCTTGACCCCAAGGATCATTGATTGAATGCCGCTCATGTCAGGTTCCCTGTGGCAACAAAGACCGGGCTAGAACCCCCGGTAATGCACAGCAATGTGGCAACGCCATACTGTGCAAGAGTTCTGTTCCCAGTAGACGACGAGCCAGCCAAGCGGATCGTCACACCAGAGCCAGCGGTGATCGTCTGGGTTGAGGCAGAGTTGTTGTAGATGGTCACGGCATCGCCTGCGCTGAACACCGAGGCGTTACAGGTCACACCACCCGTGGTGATGGAGATGTGCTTGCCAACATCAGACGCCACCAACACATAGGCGCCGGTCTGACTGTTCTGCGGGATGTTGCGGTATCCAACAGCATTGGTGCCGTCTGCCGTACAGTTGGTCAGAGTGCCAGAAGAGGGCGTGCCCAATACGCCGCCGTTCACAACCGGAGCACCAGCAGAGCCAACGTTGACCGCCAAGGCGGTCGCAATTCCAGTGCCCAGTCCAGACACGCCGGTTGAGATTGGAAGGCCAGTACAGTTGGTCAAAGTTCCAGATGTCGGTGTTCCGAGCAAAGGCGTTACCAGCGTGGGGCTGGTAGACAAAACGTTGGAGCCAGAACCCGTAGAGGTCGTTACACCCGTGCCGCCGTTGCTAACGGCAAGAGTCCCAGTCACACCGGTGGTCAAGGGCAAACCAGTGGCGTTAGTGAGCGTAAGCGCCGATGGAGTTCCCAAGTTGGGGGTCACAAGTGTCGGGCTGTTGGCAAAGACGTTTGCTCCGGTTCCGGTTTCATCGGTCAAGGCCGCCGCCAAGTTCGCACTGGAGGGGGTAGCCAAGAAAGTCGCTACACCAGAACCCAATCCAGAGATACCCGTGCTGACAGGAAGGCCGGTGGCATTGGTCAAAGTCACAGCCGAAGGGGTACCCAGATTGGGAGTGACCAGCGTCGGGCTGGTTGCGAACACGTTTGCGCCAGTACCCGTCTCATCGGTCAAGGCCGCCGCCAAGTTTGCGCTCGACGGAGTAGCCAAGAAAGTCGCCACGTTTGCACCCAGCCCAGAAACGCCAGTAGATACGGGTAAACCCGTACAGTTGGTCAAAGTGCCGGAAGCCGGAGTTCCCAGAGTGGGAGTGGTGAAGGTGGGTGACACCATGTAGTTGGTAGCGATTACCACGTCCGTTCCGTTGCAGACCAAAAGAATCTTGGCCCCGACAGGCACGGTCACGCCGGTCTGACCGCTGACTTTCACCGTCACTGCGCCGGATGCGTTGTTGTAAATAAAGTACAACTTTTTGTTGGCAGGTACGATCAGGTTGGTACTGGCCCCGCCGGTACCCGTCAGTTCGATGAACATGTTGCGGGCCACGCCGGTCGCACCGTTGGGGATGGTGATAGTTGTGTCCGTACCCGTCGCAACAGCCTGCGTCACATAGCCAGAGATGGCCTGCTCAATTAGGGTGCCAAGGTTGGTGTTGGTGGTCGTGCCCCAAGTACCCGCCTGATCGCCGGTGCCAATCAACTCAATGGCAAGGTTTGTGGAATATGTTGACATTTCGTTTCCTTACTGGATGTTGTTGATCACCGTCCAACCCGCAGTTTGTGCGTCATCAATGGTAGACCATCCGGGCGACTGAGTCGTCCCAATACTGCCCCAATTTGCGGTCTGGGAATCAATGATCTTTACCCAGCCGGACACAGGTAAATTGTCCAGCATGGTGGCATTTTCTGCAATAGCAACGGCAAAGTTTGCCCTGATGGTTTCAATGTCACCAGACTGCAATGCTTCGGCGATAGATGTTACAAAACCAGCAGAAATTGCCCGCACATCCGCCGAGTTTGAATTCTCGGTGATGGCAAAAGTAAAGACCGAAATAATGGTCTGAAGGTCTGCCAGCGTTGTGGCTTCCGTGACGGCTTGGGCGAACTGGGCTGAGATGCTGATTGTGTCGGCCAAAGTGCTGTTTTCCGACCTAGACACAGCAAACTGCGCCGTGATGGTCGGGGTGTCTGCCAAATTGGAATTTTCCAAACGTGTTTGCACAAATGCGGACTGCTGGGTGCTGGAGTCGCCAAGTGTCTGCCCCTCGGTCAACGACTGCAAGAACGCAGAGTAAACCTCATAGGTGTCGGCAGGGGTGAAGTTCTCCGCCCGAGACACAGCAAACTGAGCCGCAATTGTTGAGGAGTCAGCCGGATTTGAGTTTTCGCTGATGGATTGCAAAAAGGCCGACTGCTGGGTACTGGAATCCCCAGACGTGAACGTTTCCGTCACAGAGCCAAAGAATAGCCCGGCCTGAGAGTTGTCATCCCCCATGGTCACGGGTTCAGTTGCGGTCTGCAAAAACGCCGAGAGTTGGGTGCTGGAATCTGCCGAATTGACGTTCTCGGTTATGGTCAGCGCAAAGACCGTCCCTGCCAGCGAGGCAAACGGAGTCTGGGCAAACGACGAAATTCCAAACATCAATTACTCTGAGGTTTTATCGGGTTTGTTGGCTTGGGCTTCTTGTTGGATGGCGGCAATCAAAGTCACCACCTGCTCGTAGGGCTGTTTGCCCAGATACCCAAGGATGGCGTTTACCAAATTGAGGCTGAGTTCAATTTTCTGTTCGTTCATCTTTCTTCCTTTAAATTGCGACCCAGTCAGGGTCTTTGGGCCAAACCACATTATCAGGGAATCCGGCCTGATCAGGAATATCGCGCAGTTCTTGACGATAAATTGCCCATGCCTGCTTGTCTGCGGGGGAGTCGGCCAATTGAGTCCAGTCGCACTTGGCAAGCAATCTTGCTCTTTCTGCACGGATATTTGCCGCAAGGCTTGCACGATCTGCATCCATCTCTTCTTGGGTTTTGGATTCAACCTGTACCATGTAAACCCACTCGCCCTCTTCGTACGGGTCACAAGGCGACAATTTTTGGGTTTTATGGTCGTAATCTTTAAACAGATTTACCTTCTTGCAACCATTCTCAGACAAAAAATCGTCAGAAGGGCCACTCGGAGGGAACGATGTGTTAGGGAATAAGTCGCGGTAGTCGCCAGCCGTGATCGTGTCATTTTCAATTTTTGCAATCAACATTGTTGTTCCTTATTGGTCAGGGAACGCCGCAGTCGGCGGTGTGAAGTTTGCGGTGTAGCGGGCAATTCCTTTGGTGATGCGAAAATCATCAAAGTATCCTGTAAACTCGTTTCCATCGTAACTGTTTGCCCCAATACGAGCAAAAGAGTTTGTAGCAGAATAATTTGTTGAGTCAGTTCCAGAACCACGACTTACCCCGTCAACATAAATGGTGACAGTCGTTCCATTTCTGACAATCGCAACAAAGTGCCAAGTGCTATCAGTAACAACAGTTGTTCCAGAAGTAATTGTTATAGTGCCATTTGTGTAACGAACAGCACCAACGGTTGTTCCACCATATCCGCCTGTTGTAATATGCAATGGGCCAGCGGCTCCTCTTCCACGAAAGTCTATAAAAAATTTGTCGCCTTGTAATGCACCATAACACCAAAACTCAATTGTAAAGTTGCCTGTTCCAAAAGCGAAGTTGGTGTTTAATGTTTGAAGTTGGGTTCCAGCAGTGCCATTGAAATACAAAGACCCTGTTCCATATTTCGTCACGCTGGTACTGATCTGAGCACTTCCCATAGTCTCTAAATCATTCAACATGGCGTTGTCGAAAATTGCACCGTTAACGCAACTCAATAAAACGTTAGTGTTGGTAATTGCTGTTAACGGGGAAGTTGGTGGCGTAAAAGTTGTCGTGCCATACACCGCAGACCCGTTTACAAACCTTACATTGGACATATACCCAAGAACAGGGTATTGCACGGCGGGGGCAAAATCGCCAATAGACACGACGCTGGTTCCTGTGTTCGGTGCTGTAGCAGATGTGCCCAAACTTGTTGCAACACCGTTTACAAAACCAACGTAACTGTTTCCGCTTCTTGTAACGGTAATGTATTGCCATGCACCTACAACTAACGACCCAAACGTTGTATTAATGTAATAACTTGCGGGGTCGCTGTTAACGGAACTGAACGCCGCATACCAAGCGGTGCCGCTACTGTAAACCTGAATACCGTATCCTTTTGAATACCACTCACGCACACCAGAACCAGATAATGGATATGCCCAAAATTCAATGGTAAAGTCGCCTGTTGGTGCCAAACCAGAAACGTGTGGAACCGTTAAATAGTCGCTTGCGCCATCAAAATATGCAGACCCGCCAATCGTTGCCGTACTGTAAGCCGCAGGTGGATTGAACGGGCTGAAGCGTTGGACACTCGGTGAACCGCCTACAGTAACGGCAAAGTTGTTGGTGCTGTTATCTACAAATCTATTGCTTTGGCAAGTCAACAACACCGTGTTTGTCACAGCCGTCAAAGGAGTGGTTGATGGCGTGAACGTGGATGTGTAGACAGCCGTGCCTTTCACAATCCGCACGTTACTGATGTAACCAGTAACAAAGTCTGCTGTTCCACCGCTGTAAGTTGCAACCCTCAAAACAGAAGAACCATCAGTTGCGGCAGTGCCATTTGTGCCCGTTGCAACCGAAGAGCCATTGATCCACATGGTGCAACTTGAGCCACTGCGTGTAATTGCAACATGGTTCCAAGTGCCAATTACAAAAGCATCATTTGGGCTTGTCAAAAAAGCACTTGCGCCACTAAAAGGCGCCCAAAAAAATCGAACTTGCCGTGCATTTGATGCGGAACGAACGCCATACTCAAGAATGAATTCTTGATTTGCCGCCCATTTTGATATTAAGTTGCAATTTCCAGTTGGCGTAGATGGAACAAAGAACCAGCACTCGATGGTGAAGTCGGCTGTCAAAGTAAAAGCAGTGTTGTCTGCAAATTGCAAATAACTTGAGCCATCAAAGTAGTTCGACCACAACGTTCCAAAGGGCGAGAACGATCCTTGCGTGGTGTTGCCATTGCGAGTTACAGTAAGCGCATTGGTTGACGAATCAATAAAAGTGTTGTTCTGGCCGCCGTTTGTTCCATCTCCATGCAAAAGCAACGTTACATATTCAAAATAAGGGTCTGTTGGCGCACTAGGAGTGGCGGCTTGTGTTGATGCATCTGAACTGAACATTAGTTCGCCCCATCAATAGTTTTGACCTGCGGTACTGCCATACCAGTTGGCTCCGTCAGAAATAAACACATATTTATCCAGTTTGGTTGCCGTTGACGTAATCGTTGGTGCAGTTGAACTGGGCCATTTAACAGAAGCAGGCCAAGTCACAGTTCTACCACCCGTGGCATCTTGCTTGAGCAACAGGGTAAAAGACTGACCAGAGGTTGCCGTTGGGAAGGTGAAGGTACAGTTACCAGTCAAGGTTAGAATCTGCACCGTACCACTTGCAAGGCTAATGGTGTAAGCCGTGGTTGTGTTGGCAGTAACTACACCTTCTTGATAGTTGCTGGACAACTGTAGCGTACCTGCTGAGGTGATACGCACCCGTTCTGCAAGACTGTTTGACCCTCTAGTGCTAAACACCATAGAGCCATTTGACGAATCAACCATGTTCAGGCCAATCGCCGCATTGGTTGACCCGTTGGCGTTCAATGCCAAAAATCTTAGAACTGTTCCAGCGGAGTTGCCATAATCAATACGAACGCCGCTATTCCCATCAACATCAGAGGATGGGCCAGCAAACGCCCCTTGACCATTTACCCTGAATAAATAGCCGCTGATTGCACTCGTAGTCCCCACCAGCAAATTCCCGCTGGAGTCAATACGCATCCGTTCGGAGCCGCCGCTTGTTTGAAAGATGTGACCACCATACCAGTTGTAAATCAGCGTACCACCAGAAGTAGCGTCTCCTTGAATAATGTAGTTGGCCGAATCGTTATTGCCGTAAATGCCAAAACCTTGGCCCAACATATAACTGTTGGAAACTGTTCGTACGCCACCATTGACCGAAAGTTTTAAATTAGGCGAAGTCGTCCCAATCCCCACGTTGCCTGCGGTGGTAGCAGTAATAACAGGAGTTGTGCCAAGGCTTGAACCGGGAGACAGATACCAACTGTCCGAGTCGCTGTTGCGAACGCCACCAGACCAAGAAGTAACACCGCCCACAGTCCATGTGGTGTAAGCATCTCCAGCCGTTGCGCCGTTTACATAAATGAAGTGTTGTGCGTCGCTACTGGCAGAAGTGCTGGTGTTCAAAACTCGTGATTGAAGGACGCTTCCTGCGTTTGAGCCAGAAACATCCAATTTTGCACCCGGCGAACTCGTCCCAATCCCCAGATTGCCAGATGAGTCGAGGCGCATACGTTCAGTGTTGCTTGTGCCAAACAAAAGCGGATAAGCGCCAGCAGAGGACAAATACGATTCGCCAGTATCCAATGCTCTCAAAATGGTGGCGTCGCCAGTAGATGCCGTGGTGTTGGTAATGCGAAGATATGCACCCGTTCCTGTGCCACTCAACTGCAACTTATAAGAAGGCGAACTCGTCCCAATCCCCAGCCCTGTGCTGGTCAGGCGCATATATTCAGCGTATGAGCCTGCGGCGGATGCCCTGAAAATAAAATTATTTCCACTTTGCAAATACATCCCGCCATTTGTATTTGCGTCAATGTAAAGACCAGATGCGTCAGTAGTGCTAAGTTGTGATGTGCCTACTCCGTTCAAAACCAATGAACGGAAAGTTCCTTGACCAGTAGTCGCAAAGTTCGTCCCATCAAAAGTCAGCGCAGACCCACTCGTTGCAACTTTAGAGCCGTTGAGATACAGCACTCCGTTGGCAGTACCACCAGAAATAGTCACGCTGTTGGTGACAGACAGGGTGTTGGCGGTCAGCGTGGTGCCGTCAAAGGTCAGGTTGGCTGAACTCTGAAATGCGCCTGTGCCGTTACCGTAAGGAATTCGGTTTGTTGCAAGGGTTGTGATCCCCGTACCACCTGCCGCAACAGGCAAAGTGCCAGCCGCAAGAGCAGATGCGCTGGTCGAATACAAGGCGTTGTTTGCGCCAGTAAATGTGGTCAACCCAGTACCGCCATAGCCGGACTGAATAGTGCCGCCGTTCCAAGCACCGCCGGTAATAACCGTGGAACCCAGAGCCAAAGCGTTGGTGCCCCAAGTGACGTTTTCAGGGATGTATGCGTGAACGTCCCAAGTG
>Ga0255151_1000660_pt1 | contig 9572 bp, 8 predicted proteins | sample Atl_Yuk_RepB_8h_FD_183612 | JGI IMG/M metagenome (GOLD analysis project Ga0255151, IMG submission 183612) | Freshwater microbial communities from Altamaha River, Georgia, United States - Atl_Yuk_RepB_8h | ecosystem: Environmental > Aquatic > Freshwater > River | place: USA: Georgia | collected... | reverse complement strand
AACTTGTACTGATCAGTGATTTGAGGTAGAACTTCGTTTGTAGCACAAGGCATTTCATCAACTTTGTAATAATCACTTGAACCACCGACACCAGTGTAAAAAGCTTTGCGAAGAAAGTTGTAGTGATAAATAGCACGTAGTGATCCACTTTGAAACGAAATAGCACGACTATTCTTTAGAGATGTGTATCGTGCGTGTAAGCGTGTTGTAATAGAAGTCAACGTATCTTCAGATACGGATCGGTCAATAATATATGAATCATCTGGGGTACGAATATAAAGATTACTACCACTATTGTGATACATAAAAACAAATAGGTATAGCCAGTTAGGGTCGTAGTTCTCACTAGAAGTGATACGTTCTAGAGCACTAGTAGCTAGACCGAGTGATCCACGCTGAGTAAATTCATACAGATGAATCTGCTTCATGTAATTTTCAGGATAAACAGCATTGAGAAATTTGAAGAGCTTGTTACCAGTCATTTCTCCGGTGTACGGAGTGACACTCATTCCGGGGTTCTTGCGTAGATCAAGAGCCTCTTCGGGAGTGTCGAACCACGGACTGATGTAGGTGTCTGGTACAGTGTTGGTAGTGAAAAGGGAACCGTCCATCTGGTTCCAGTTGGGCGTACGGTACCTCATGCGAGAGCTTCCTTGATGGTCTGTAGGTTGGACTCAATTGTGAGGGCTGGACAGAAGTTAAGCTCACAGACAGCGTACTCATTGCTACGATTAAGCATGATGTCTGCGGCTACGATGTGTGCGTGCTGTACGACAGGCACATTAAGAAGATCACGTACAGCATTGGAATGCCTGAGAGAACTGGCTTCGTGACCTCCAGCAATGGTGTTGAAAGAAGCACCCTGAGAGTGATTCCAAGGGAGGGAAGCGTCGGGAACGGATGATGATAGGAGCACTGAGTCAGTGCGATTTAGGAACACCTTACGTAACGTAATGAGTGGCCTACCGCGTACGAAAATCACACGGTACTCTTTGACTTTGGGAAATAGTGGTACTCCGTAGTGAGTGTTTGAATCCCAATCGTCACTAAATACTACTCTGAAGTCGTGCCCTCCGCTGTGACGGTATGGACGTACTACGTAGTTACCTTCGTGTGGTTCGTATGTTTCTGGTGTTTTTACACCTGATGTTAATAGATGTCTTTGCTGTGCGTGTTTATTCTTTACAAAGAACCCACGTATCACCTGATACTCATTCACCTCATGTGGTAGATCAGGGTAATAAAGGAATAGATCATCCACAAAAGAAAGACTACGCCGAGACACACGGGGATTAACAGTACGCTGAGCATTTAGCACCTCCCGTAGCTTGCGTGGGGTAGTGAGAATGGTTGGTGGACGGACGATGTACCTTACCATAGCCAGCATCTCATATGTAGTTGTTTACCAATGTCAATAAGGAGACAAATGTCTCCGTGATCAGATTCTCCTGTTCTTACACTGAACCACTTCCATCTTTTATTTCTTTGATTTGTGTAGTAGAGATTAAGTCTTCCCCATTGTAGTTCTTTTAGTTTCACAGTGAATCCCTGATTACCTTGCAGATACCAGAGTATTTCTTGTGACGATGGAAGTACGCAATGAGTCCATCAACAGTGATGTCGAATGGCTTGTCTTTGCTGTATGCGTACGAGAACAGACCATCACAGAACTCAAGAGCAGGAATCAGAAGGTGAGTCTTAGCCTTGAACACACGAATCTCATAGTTGTCCGTACGATAGTTGATGATACCGTAGTGAGCACTCCAACTAGAAGACCCGCAGTATTCGTCGAATGAGTAACGAGTACGACCACTGATTGGGAAAAGGAACTTATCTTTAATATTACGATCGTGCATGAACTCGAAAATCTTGGCATCAACTGGTGGTAGATCACGATGATGACTAGGCCATATGGCTCTACGATCAGGACGTGTGACGTGAACGTGAATACCACCGTTGTTACGAGTACCAGTGGAGAAGTCAAGCTTCTGGAAAAGAATAGCAGCACGAAGCTTGTGGTACTGAAGTGGTGCAACAGGAGACTTGATCTCGAATCCCATTGAACCACCAAGTGACTCGAACCTACCTTGGAAACGAGATGGAAGTGGTGCTGTTGATCGTCCTGCGTATGTATCGTACTTGCGATTGTCAATCTCGTATTCGTACCCCATCAGCACTTCGTTTTTGTGACCGAAGGAAATACGATCGTACGTGCCGGCGACTGCCCGTGATTCGATAGCCATGAGATGTGACCTTGTTGCTAGTGAAGACGAGTGGAGTAGTCTTGCAACGTGACCTTACCTTTGTATGGTCCGGTACATCCGTTGTGAACCAGATGAGAGTGAGCATTGGGGTGTGGATCACTGGTGAAGATGACTGGACTACCATAAGGATTGTGATAAAGATAAATCTCTAGCTCAGTGGGGGTAGTGGGGTCATCGTCCATTGGATAGCCTCTAGGATTGACACAGAAGGCTTGTGGTGAGCATTCTGTACGTGGCTGGTAGGTGGGTACCAGAAAGAGAGAACGCTTACCAGCAAGCTTCTCTGAGCTTGCTAGCGACCATAGTCGCTGGTACGAGGCTCTGTGTGGATTTAACGCATAGCTGCTAAAATTAACGATGTGAAACTGATCCCAATACAGACACCGACCAACACATCAAGCCAGAAGTTTCCAGTTGTCATGTCACAACTCCACGTACCGTGTGGTGGGTTGAGGGACAGACTCGACGTATCCGACAGCTTTAGAGATGTAAATTCTGTGTGAAGCATACTTATTAGCTGCAAGTTCTGCTGCTTCTCTTGCATCTTTTTCATTGGAATATGTATTACGATAATTAGTACCAAAACAAATTACAATCCAAAGTTCGGTCTTGGGTGGTTCGATGAGTTCAAGTTCCTCTTCTCTTGCGATGTAATTACCACTGAAAGAGGATGGAAAATCGAGTTTATAATTTAAACGAGAATAGTCTGTAATTTCAATGATTGTTGCATGTGCGTGTTTCCATGCTGACGTTCTACCAACTGGTGTTCCGATAAAACGTACATGGTCTCCAACCTTAAACCGAGTCGAACAACAGTTTGAATTAGTCATGTCACGATCTCCTGAATGGTGCGTTACGGTAGAACCACATTTCGTTACGTGGGCGCGGTTCACAGAAACGCATGGTGTGGCGTTGGTATGCTTGTGCAATACGCATAGGAGGCATATAGTACGGCCTCACTTCTACGTTCTGAGACATACGTGGTTCGTATGAAATAGATGTGGGAAGAAGGGAAAACAATGATGATAGGAAGATTACTATGACCTTTGTTGATGTGATGATAGGAACCTCCCATCTTACCTTGTGACCTTACAAACTAGGCGGCATATAAAAACAATGGTGAGTCCCGGAGCTATCCGAGACCCACCATTGTTTAGTTGTGTTACGCAGCTCGTGCGAAGCGACGCTTAGCTTCTTCGGCCTTGCGCTTCCTGAGGTCGTCGGTCATTGCGTTGGTCGTGGTCGACGTGGTGCGAGACGTGATCGCCGGCGTCCAGTCCTCCAGCGTGATCTCGCGATAGAGACGCACGCACTCGGCGAGGCACTCCTTGTACACGTTGTCCCGAGCCTCGTTGATTTCGAGGTAGAACAGCGCGTTGTCGTAGGCGGGGTCGATGACGAGCCGATCGTAGTCGATGTCACCGTTGGAGAGCTGGTGCTTGCGCTGAAGCTCGGCCATCTGCGCGTGGCTGTCGGTGACGCGCTTCGTCGTGTTCGGGATACCACCACCGTTGATCTCGCCGAAGACCTGCGTGTGGAACAGACGGCACATGCTGCCGATGATCACACGAAGGCTGGCGTCCTTGGTGCTGCGCTTGTCGTGGCCCGTATCGAGGGTCGGATCAAAGCGTGCATCCAGTGCATTGACCAGATCAGCGAAGTTCATCACGAGGACGTGGGGATTCGCGGAGGTCTGAGTGTTCTTCTTCGAGGCCATCTGAGTTCTCCATGTGACTGTCAGGTTAATGATAAGACTAAAGAGAGATGTGATGATCTGTTCTACACATCTTCTTCTTTACAACTCCAAGCAGGAGCCGAAGTCGAAAGTGAAAGCAAGGGGTTGGTGCGGGCGCACAAGCGAGCGAAGCGAGCGCGGAGCCACGGCCCCTTGCTAAGGAGAGAACGAAGTGAACGACTGGTTCACTTGAGCGGAGGCGTATGCGAGATATTCTTGTTATTATTTTCTGTCTCTTTGATGATCATTTGAGCCCTCATCATTCTGTGTTGGATGATTATTGTGTTGGTCAGTGTGCGATGATAGGAAGCCATTGTCTGCTCAAGCTTGGTCTCAGTGATGTGATAGATCATTGTAGTGTTTCCTTTTTCTACACTTAGTTGTGAAGTGAACGTTGTTCATCGTAGTACTCCTCCATCTCGTAGTAGATGTACTGGAATACGTGGTGATCAAAGAAGTGAGAGTACGTAGTCATCTATTTATCCTCCTTTGTGTAGAGTACGAAGAAGCATCCAAGGAACACCGCACACCATCCAAGGATGAAGAGAAGGTAGGGATCATAGTATGTCATGTGAGTAAACTCCAGATAATGATGATTGGAAGAACCCATAGTGCAATCTGCAATAGAGCAGATACCATGCATAGTGTGAGTGCGAAGACATGCCAGATACTCTTGATGATTATCATTGTCTTGCTCCAAGGTTAACATACAGATGCCTCATGCATCGTAGCTCGGTCGGGACGAGTCAAGAACTAAAAGTCAAGGAGCACGCGAAGCGTGACCGGCGGAGCCGGCGACAAGAATCTTCAAGAGATAGATTACCGGGAGCTAACCGACACCAGAGAGGGATGACAAGGAGATGGGAGCATTCCGAAGATTGTTGTCGTCCTTGAGTTTTAGTTCTTGGTGCGTCATCATCTAATGATACGATACAGAGACATATGTATGTAATGATTGTGGCACCCCTAGGTATAGTGGGTGAGATAGTTGATAGTACAAGATATGCTAAGTGCTTGATACGTAAGGATCAGTTATGAGAACAGAGAGGTAGCATTGGGGTATTACCACTATAGATAAACTCTATCAATATGTATGATTCAATAGGAATATTCTATCAGTATAGGTGCCTAGGGGTACCATAGGGGGTGGGGTGGGTATGTTCTTGGTGAATAGCACCTCGTATTTTACTAGTGGAAATTCTGAATACCCTTATTCAGATTCCACAGCCACCTTCGGTGGTAAAAGAAATTCTGAATACCCCTCTTGTAATCCAGAGAAGGCCCCTTATATATACCTTATGTATAAACTCTAGGTAACCTAAGGGTATACACTAAGAAGCATTAGGCTATATTCCCTTAATAAGAGATTCCTAGAGTATACATAAGGTACTCTAGGTTTTAATATCTAATACTAAAGTTACTTAAGTGTAACTTAGAGTAGCATAAGCATTGTATTCTCTTAAATACATAAGATACTCTAAGTATTACTTAAGGTATACATTGACATCTTAAGTATTAATCCCTATACTAAGACTATAGACCCTAGAGTTACTTAGGGTAGCTAAAGAGCCCCTTAAGTATATATTCCCTTTTCTTTTCCTAACCAAAGGGTACTAATGTCCTTCTATTCACTTAATGCAGTTAAGAATCCTAATCCTTGGTCAAGGTCCCTTACTAGGGCTCTTTTCTTTGAACTAGTGAACTCTACCTTTAAGCCATTCGCTATGTACTCTCTTAAGAATGAAGACATCACTAGAGAAGTACAACTTGAAGAGAATGGTCCCTTTGTCACTAAAGTCTTCCCTTCTCTCTACCTAAAGTATATGGAGACTGACGACCCCACGGAGTGGAGGTTTGCCAACGAGTACTTTAGTGGTTGGGAACACTGGGAGGAAGTATCTACTAACAACGCTATCGCACCGTACGTAGAGCGCTGGCGTAAGGAGCTAGACCTACGTACCAAGTCTCAAGCACTAGCCCGTATCAAAGCTGAGGCTAAATCAGGTTCAAAGGAAGCACTAGCAGCTTCAAAATATCTAATTGCTAGGGGATGGGACGACAAGCCACAGAACAAGCGTGGACGTCCATCCAAGGAAGACATCAACAAGGCAGCCAACGAGATTGCCTATAACGAGAAACGATTCGACGAAGACTTAGATGCAGTCTCGAAGATTATTCAATCTAAACAGGTGGGTTAAGACGTATGTCATACAACGCTAGTATTACTCTTCTCAGTGCTGCCTCAGCCACAGGTTCTGCTCAAAAGGTCAAGCGTGGTCGGTACAAGGTATCAGCCTATGGTACTTGGGGTGGTGCAACAGCTACTCTACAGACATCACCAGACGGTGGTACTACGTGGATCACAGCAGACCCCGGTACAGTGTTCACTGCTAATGGTTCGTACGGCGTATGGATTGCCGATGAGTACGTACGTGTTTCTGTCTCCAACGCAGGTACAACCTCAATTACCGTAAAGCTAGTTTCCCTAGACTAAATGCGCAACGGATTCTCTCTTGGATTTTCACTAGGTATTCAGAACTCTGATATATCTAATCAGGGTTACGAGTACAGTGCTGTCTGGGACTTTGTAAGTAATCTATACTTAGGTGGTTCACCGCTGACTTATACAGGAAGTGGTGGTACATACTTTGATTCAACAGGCATCCTACAAGATGCTACTTCGAATCAAATGCGCTTCGACCACGACCCGGTGACGCTGGCCCCGCGCGGCATCCTGATCGAGGGGGCGCGGACGAACGCGATCCGCAACCCGCGGTGCGAGGGCGCCTCGGCGGGTAGCCCCGGCATCACTCCAACTCACTGGAACGGGAATTGGTCTGGCACCGGCCTGACGCGCGAGATCGTGGGCCGGACGACGGTCAACGGGATGGAGTGCATCGACATTCGCGTCTACGGCACAGCATCGGCCGCAGTCGCCAACATTCTCTATTTCGACGACACGTCGGGCGTTCTGGCCGCCGCAACTGGACAGGCGGTAACGGCTTCCTGTTTTGCTCAAATGCTCTCCTTCATCGGCCCGTCCGATGTGACTGTGACCTTGGTGCTGAGAGAGGACAATGGCGGATCTTTCCTCCGGCAATCGATGGTTGATCTGAAATCGGCCGCAACACTGACCCGCATCGCGAATACCGTTACCTGTGGGGCATCGACGACGGGCGCGGCCGCAGGGGCGCGCATCGGCGCCGCCAGCGGGGCCAGCTTCGACTTCACAATCCGCATCGGTCTGCCGCAGCTTGAGCTTGGCGCCTTTGCCTCCTCGCCGATCCGCCCTCCGGTGAGCAGCCCGGCGTCCGTCACCCGCGCCACCGATCTGCTGACGACTGCGGTGGGCGGGTGGTTCAATCCGAGCGAGGGGACTTGGGTCGTTGCTTCCAGCAGACCTTACGCCGACGCGACGGACACATTTCCGCGTGTGCTCCAGATAGACGACGGCACCAACAATAACCGTCTTGTGATTGGGTGGGCGACGCTTTCGTCTAACCTGCGGGCAGAAAGCATTGTCTCCGGCACGAACCAGTGCCTTCTTGGCGAGTCTGCCAGTCAGACCTCCGCAAGTACGATAGCCTTTTCCTATAAGGCGAACGATTTTGCTGCGTCAGTCAACGGCGGCGCGGCGGCCACTGATACATCAGGGTCGGTACCGACCGGACTGACCACGGTAAGGTTTGGCTCTCGGGTAAACGATCTCCAGCTCTTCGGCCACATCCGTCGCGTCTCCTGCATCCCACGGCGCGTCAGCAACGCCGAGCTTCAGGTTTTAAGTACATGACGTACCCAGCTAAAAACGAAACTTTAGACCTACAAGGTCTTACAATCAAGGCAGACGATATCATCCTTAGCGGTGGTAATCCTATTTCTTTTTCTAGGTACAAGGCAGACTCGACTGGTGTACAGGACGTAACAGATCGTTTAGTTGAGGCAATTAACGAGGCAGCGTCTCAACACACAACACTAGTTATTCCGTACGGTGAGTCTGGTCAGTATCGGATTAAAAAAGAGCACATTGTTTTTAGTGGTTTGTCTAGCTTTGCTGTCCACTGTGAACCCGGTGTTACAATTGTAGACGAAGGACGATTAGTCAATCGAGCCGACTCAGGTACAATGCGTCTACCTTGGGGTATAGAATTTAATAACTGTTCAGATTTCTCGTGGACAGGTGGTGTATTTAAGATCACAGGCAGTAGTCTCGGAGGTTCTAGCACAGGAGCGTTCGACGCAAATAATTATGAAGAGCGTAACCCTCTCCTGTGGATTGTGGACTCTACTAAAGTACGTCTAAAAGGTATTGGACACTACGGTAACCCCGGACGTGGTATTACCCTCTTTACAGGGTACCCAACAGACCCAGCAGAAGTAGCCGCTATTGCAACACGATCAGCATTCTTTAATGCTGTAGGGTGTACAGATATTCATCGAGAAGACAGCTATCTTGTTGGTGATACATGTTCAATGGAGCAGGTAACATTTGCAAACTGTGAAGTAGTTCGTTGGCGTGGTGAGCGTTCAATCTCAGCAGGTAACAACTTCGCGTCCCTTGGTAAGCTTATCCGTGTCAACAAAGCATTTGTAGGTGACTTCTACGTCGTAGATACCGGCTCAGGTTCACTCGTAGACTTTATCGGTAACGACATTCTTTATTCCGATTGCCGGCTCATCTATCCAAACGGCAAAGCATGGGATATCAGCCACGAATGGCGTGGTGCTAACTCTCCTTGTCGTAACTTCCGAGCTGTCAATATCAATACCACAGGACGTGGTCCAAACAACGCAAGTGGTAACTCAACACAAGAGCAAGTAGAACAGGCACCAATTACAGATTATGTAATTGAAAACTGCCGATACGAAATTGGTAGAGAAGTCTTTAGTACCGATTACGCACCAATAGTACAGACAGTAATTGATTACACATCTATTAATGACTACTTTATTAATTCTTGTCCATTTGGTCGTTCATTTTCGTACGACGGTGGCACAGGAGTAGTCAGAGTAATTAATCCACGAATGGAGTGGACACTACCAGCAGGATCACTAGCTCAGCAACGTCGTCAGGCGCTAACAATGGGTCTAGTCCAGTGGTTCAATGTCAATTGGCTACAGAACGCATCGTTAGCAGGATCGAATCAAGGTCTAGCTTCTTTCGCTTTTGGTAAAGATTCAGACGCACCTGTTGGCTCAAAGCACGTATTCTACGGTGGTAAAGTACAAGATGCTTCTTGGTCAATTTCAGCAAATACAATTGTAGAACTCTATGGTGTTGAACTTGTGGATTTTGCTTGGACAGGTAGTGGTACTCTTATAGCTCATAATTGCACACTAGACGGTGTTCCTTTCAACACTGTACCAACAGAGTACGCAGACGACTCAGCAGCAGCATCAGGTGGTGTACCAGTTGGTGGTACGTATCGCACAGGCAGCGCACTAAAGATTAGGGTCTCTTAAATGCTTCGCAACAAAATTGAGAATTTTTAATGTCAGCAGGTTTTCCATACCCACAAAATGAAGTAATTGACCTTCGAGGCAATGTACTTGCTATTGACGACGTTATCATTGAT
>Ga0255151_1000659_pt1 | contig 9573 bp, 20 predicted proteins | sample Atl_Yuk_RepB_8h_FD_183612 | JGI IMG/M metagenome (GOLD analysis project Ga0255151, IMG submission 183612) | Freshwater microbial communities from Altamaha River, Georgia, United States - Atl_Yuk_RepB_8h | ecosystem: Environmental > Aquatic > Freshwater > River | place: USA: Georgia | collected... | reverse complement strand
CAACACTATCACCCAAAACGGCACAAAGGTGTCGGCCGATATAACCATTACTTCCCGTTACTAGAATCTTTTTCATCTTCGTATTTAATAGTGTTAATCATTGACATTTTTTGTTTGTTATCCCAAGACTTTAGGTAGTCATTGTCTGTATCAAACAAATTCATATAATCTGTTGCTGATAATTCACGGGTAGAAACAATCACTTCATCTAGGTGTTTTTGTGAAAATTCTTGGAAGTTCTCATTGTATGAACCAGTGGCATTCATTGTCACTTCATCCAAGGCATGAGATTCTTCACGAGCCTCAATCACATAACGCATACGAAACATTGATACAGTTTCAACTAGGTATAATTTCTTTTCCACTTTTTCACTCCAGTTATGTTCACCCCAAAAAGAGTATGAATCACTTTCACCAAAATCTTCTTCCATTAAGGCATGAAGGTCACAAAAAGGATGGTCACCGGCAAATTGGGTGAATCTAATCCAACTAGCTTTCTCATCACAACTCAGACACTTCATTATTTACCTCAAAAGTTTTATCAATTTCATACAAACACACATTGGCCAGCTCAACGGCTGGCCATTTGTGTTGACTGGCATATTTTCTATTCTGCACAATGATGTCCATACATTCTTTGGCAATCAACTGAGACAATTTCATAATTGCTTCTTGTTGATAAGAATCCATTTCATCCCAACAACCTTGTGCAGTCATACCAGACTGATACATCAATTCATCAAGTTTACTCATACGTCAACAAACTTCAATTGAAATCTATCGGCACGGTCCTCATATGCATCATAACCACGTGGGTTACAAACAATACGAGTATTACCAATCATATAATCAAAATCTTCATGTGTATGACCATGAGTCCACAATTTGATTTGTGGATGATCCAAGATGAATTCATCTAATGCGGTGCTGTAACCACCATTCATAATGACTTCTTCTTTGTATCGTGGGTGAGTTGACGCTTTGCTTGGTGCGTGGTGACCCACAACAACAAACTTCTGGTCAAACTTACCTTCAATCATCACACGGATGTATTCCAACATTTTCTTGTGGTCTTCCACAGCATCTTCTGGTGAAAAACGAGCAACACGTTCTTTGAATTCAAAGCCATCTTCAACCAGTGAATTGATTTCACCAATTTTTTGTGTAATGTATTCACCATTCTCATCTTTCTTGTAGACTGGTGCTTTGTAATTCACAACACGATTGCTGTTGTTAACACAACGGAAGTCATTCATCATACCAGTCATATGCAACAATGTAATTGGATCTTCGTTGTTCATATCTGTCCACAAAGTGCCGCCGATGAATGTTACATCATTCAAAGTAAACAATTCTTTGTCTAAGATATGAAGATTGCGTAGATAACCAAGCCTATCACGGAGAATTCCAATAGTGTTAGCATAATCACCGTGATAATGTTCATGATTCCCCATGATGTAAACGACATGAGGGAATCTAGCAGAGCATTCTTGAAAGAATGTATGGATTGTTGAATTGCGGTCAAAACGGTCGAAAATACCATATTCATCCCTATTCATCACATCTTTAGCAACACAAATGTCACCGCCAAGGATAAGCACATCAGCACCTTCTGTATTGTCAAGGCTGATAGGACCAAATTCAAGGTGGATATCTGAACAAACTGCAATTTTCATAGTATTATTTCCTTATACGACTATATTATAACATGGATTGCTATATATGTCAACCATCGTTGTTTTTTTGCGACACACGTAGGATTCGCACCATGGTGTCAGGAACCACAAACATACGTGCTCTAAATTTTTGTAGTCCCAATATGGGATCCTGTTGTCTGGTAAACTCCACACAACGACTTTCTGCGACCTGCAACATTAATCTTTCGAGTAGTTGTTTTTTAACCATATCATTAAAATCTGCGGCCGGCACTTGTAACAAATCAGTAAACCCTATATCTAATTGAGTAGCAAGCATTCTACCTTGAACAGCATATTCAGTTGAATCAGTAGCATTTTTATATGAATATGGATCTTCCCAAGGATTTAAGATTGCCATTTATATCCTCTTTCTTCAAATTTTGATTGTCTCCAACTTGTAACTGTTTTTGGATTGTTGATTTTCAAAATTTTACCTACACACAAATCATATTGTTCCCTTGAAATGTAAAGAGTATCACTACTCAATTCATAGTAGGGCATACAATGCACAAAATCGAATGTGCTTCTAATGTCCTGCGGTTGGCCATTGTGCTTGGTAATTAATTGAATACCATTTTTTAATGTCGTGGCGTTTTCGGTTACAATCTTATTTCCACTAGTCAAGTCTCTATACTTTTCATCATAGTCAGCGATTTCATTTTCTTGCTCAATCTTGAAATGATCCAGAACAACATTCTGTGTAGATTGTGTTTTGAAATAAACGTCCCAATCTTTAGGTTCTTGTGATTGTAACAAGGATGCAATGGCGCCTCCAGATAAGAACATATCATCCAGATAATTTTTTGAAAATCTTTGGAAATAATCCATCTTCAATCTAATTCTTGCCTTTGCTGAAAATATATTGGCAATTTCTAAATCACTAAAATTAGTGGTAACCATGTGGTTGTTCTTTCAAAGATTGTTCCATCACAGGCAAAAGCAACAAGAGAGTTTCCTCACTATTTGAGATTTTAGCCAATGACACCATACGAGCCATAATCATGGCAGCCAAGTGTTGATAACTGACTGTATAATTCATTGAGACTTTATATAAAAAATCCACAAAGTCTTGATTTAATGTTGCAAATTCTTCTTCACTCATACGGTTCTCCGTTTCATATCACCACACTTAGTGCAACACAACACAAATTTGTATTCACAAGGTTTTTGGCTTGAATCAAACTCAAACACTTTAACGGTGTGGTGTGTTTGCCACTTATGTCTACAACCACGCAATAGTAAAAATATGCGGAACAACCATTTCATACTAATCTTCCAGTTTTTCAAATTCAGGATCACAATCAATAATCATTTCAGCTTCGGTCTGAATCCAACCATGTTCTTCTAGGTCAAGGTAAGAATTTTCTTCCAAGAATTCTTCCAACCATTCACGTGTTTCATCATCACAATCATCATAATCATATTCTTCCCAGCAACCATCGGTGGTTTCAACCATTTCAACATCGTAACCACAATTCCATAGGTCTGCACCCGCTTCGATATTAGGTGGATTATCATCTTCGGTTTCGCAGGTGAATTCACCCCAGCGCCAACCTGTTTCAGCAATAAATGTATTACCATCTTTGGTAAAATACATACGTTCAATAAGGGATTTTTTCCATGTGGGTTTAATAGACCATAGTGCCATTATTTTTTCTCCTGGTTTACATCAATTTTAGGTTCAATTTTAGGTTCAAGCAATGAGTATGTGTTTTTCTGTGTATCCATGTTTTCATATTTAATTGCATGAAATGAACCAGTAAATGCTCTCGTCATCGCATATAAAGGAAAAAAACAAATTGCAATAAAAACGGTAATTAACATACCAAGGCCAACAAACAATTTCACATACAAAAGACAAGTCACTTCAAGTAACAAATTCCAAAAACCTGTTGTTCCATAGTTTTGTTCCACATCACCTTTATTAAAGGTTCGGATGTGTTTAGTGAAAGAACTTGTAAGTGTTTCAGATTTACAAATCAGTATATCAATAATACCACGATATAATTCCAACATCATTCTTCTCCTTCTTCAAGTTCTTTATCCCATTCAGCTCGGCGTTTAGCCTGTTCTTCTTCCTCTTTAAGACCGTGCTCTGTAAATTCCACATCAGATTCACAATATGGACAAACCTTTTTTGCTTCTTCATCACTATCTTCTTCAGGCCACAACCACTCAAAATCATAACTTTGACCTTTGAATTTACACTTGGTGCATTTATGTGTGGGTTCTGGAGGTGGAGGTGTGTGATGCCAACTAGATTCATCACCTAGTTCATATGTTACATCATAACCACCTTTGCGGTCCGTCCACCAATCATCATATTGTCGATCCCATTCAATCTCTACATCATTTTCCCATGCATCATTAATAATGGTTTCAACATCAGCCTCACCATCTTCAATTTGCTTCATCAACTGTTTTAGTTCCTTCTTTTTCAGGTCAGGATAAATTTCAGCCAATACATCAATATCAAGTTCATAAGCGAATTGACTATCAACTTGATGCCATTCATGTTTTACAAGAGTAACCATATAATTCCTTAATGAAATACGTAGTGCTGAACTACTGCATTTGGTTTTTTCAACGCCTCAGCACGGCGAGTTTTATATTCAACGTTTTCAACGTCCAACAATTTGGTTTCACCAGATTCACGTTTATTCCAAATCTTTTCACATTCAGCCTTAGTATAATCCGTGAAATGTAAACAATCTTCGACAAATAGTTTACCGTCAGTTTCTTCAACATCTTCTTGTTTTGCAGGTTTTGCCGCCTCAGGTGTTTCAACTGATTTTTCAATGATAATCTGCTCTTGTTCAACCTTTACTGGTGTTTTTGGTCGGTGATTGGCCAGAACAACAACTGCTGTCAAGGCCATAACACCAATAACAATTTGTTTCCACCAAAGGTAGAAAATCAAACCTAAAACAAAAACACCAATACCACCCAACACAATCATTTCAAGTGTGTTTTGGGAAAGACCAGACTCATTTACAATTTCCGAATACATTTTGAATCACCTAGAGTTGTAAGCAACCTCACATTGAACCGAAACGGGTAACATGATAACACCATGGTCCGTTTTTTGTGGCAGGCTTTGAATCACCGGCCTCATTCTTGCATTGATGCAATCTTTTGATGCTTGAATTACTTCAGCACGCTCAACAACTTTGGCTTTTTCAAAACCATCTAGTTTAGGGGTTGAACAGGCGGAGATAATCAAGAAAAGAATAGTGAACATACCATACCTCAATGTTCTAAACATTTTTAATCCTCTCAATCAATTGAGATGCTTCTGCAAAATTAGAAATCTCATCTGTAAATTCCATTTCTTGCAATAACAACTCAGCCTTTGCCATACGAATTAGCTTTAGAGCATAATCAATATCATCGTTGTCGGCTTGATCCAGCCATTCATCAAAACCTTCATCTGTTATATTCATAATAAACTCCAGGTTATCTCTGTCCCACTCATTCATAGTTTACTCCTTAAAATTCAAGGAAAAACCCATGTCTTTGAACAAAATTCCAAAAAGACCAATTAAACCCATTGAAGTGATGAAGTCAATTTCTTTGATACCACTAACTGTTGGCACAAGAAACATATTCCAACACAACATAACAAGTAATGCATTGATAATGGTGACAAATAAAATTGCTGCCAACTTAGCGGTAAATTTTGGCCAATCCATGATTAGGCCTCAGTAGTTTCATCTTCTGTTGTTGCAACAGGTGCTGGCGTTGGTTTTGCTTTTGCAGTTCCAATATAACGACCTTGTGCATTAAATTCGGTGTGGTTGACCAACTGATAGGCAACAACCTTACGACCTTCTTTGTGAACCTTTACAATACCACCATCTTTGCGGATATTGTAAATGTTGGTGGACAAGCGATAGAGAACCGCTTCCTGATCCGTGCCTTTGAAACAGGCCTTAATCTCATCGGGAGATACAGGTTTACCTGACAGCAAGGTTACGGTGATTTTTTCGTGGCGATTTTGTTTGCCAGTTCGAACGGTATTTGACATTTTAAGTCCTTTCAAAAAACATTATAAAAAGTCCAACAGTTTGATTATAACACAAGAATGGCATGTTGGCAACCATCCATGTGTTGTTTTTTTACATCAGAATGGAATCTCATCGGAATCCTGCGGCAGATTGGTGGGTTTAGTCACAGGACCATCGACCTTCGCATCAACCTTGGAATACAAGTCAAGGAACGCCATTTTGGTGTCTGTATCGAACCGTGCCACGCATAGTTCAATAGCCTTCATGCGGTCATTAAAGATTTTGTGCGCTTTGGCAATGTGGACCAAACGGCGTGTGGAGATAATTTCATCAACAGCACCTTGCTCATGCGACTGGCGAACAATATCAGCCCATTGTGTCAACTTCTCAACAAAATCTTTATCAGCAATCAATGGTTCAAGGATTTTCTTTTCAGTCTTAACATCAGGATATTCCTGTTCAACTGTAATAGGGAAACGTTCAAGGAACGCATCATCAAGAATCTGTGACAAGTAACGACCTTCTTCGCTGCCACGACCTTTGGTGTTTGCTGTTGCAATGATATTGAAACCATCAACAGGATAAACCATTTCACCGTTCTTCTTGTTGTAGTATGGTTTGCCTTCTAGAATACCTTGCAAACACATCAACTTATTAGAACCACGGTCAACTTCGTCAATCAATAGAATTGCACCACGCTTCATAGCTGTAATAACAGGACCGTCACGATTAACCACATTACCATTAACAAGAGTAGGGCCACCAAGTAGGTCACTTTCATCAGTTTCGATGGAGATATTAACACGAATACACTCTCTGCCAAGTTCGGCACATACTTGCTCAACCATGAGTGTTTTACCATTGCCAGATAGACCTGTAATGAAAACAGGATAAAACATACTAGACTTAATGATATTACGTAAATCTTTAAAAAAACCAAAGGGAACATAATCAGGGTATTTCGTAGGGATTGATACATCAGAATCATCAACCAGTTTAGGTTGTTTGAATTCTAACACTTGTGCTGCAAGAGCCACTTCCATTTGAGGTTCTTCTTTCATAACAGGTTTTGATTTTGTTCCGATATTGGGCAACTTGTATTCACCACGACCAACACGGTATTCGGTTTTAGTTACAAACCAATATGGGAAAGAAATATCATTTTCTTCAACCACACGGGTAATTTGGTCACGATTCAGAATAGAACCTGTGCCATAAATTTCTTCTGCTGCCTTAACAAAGGCTGTTTGATTTCGGTTTAAACTCATAATATAATCTCCAATTACGTTGTCCACATATTAGTATTATACATGATTCCGAATTCAATGGCAAGTATTAAAATAACAATCATTTTTCATCCCACTTTTGTGTTTGGTTAAAACTCTTTTCCTGCACCGTCAAATGATCCTTTTGATACTTATTGTGTCTAGGATTGCCACATAGGCCACAATCAGGATTACCACAGTCCATTGCATGGTGTTTGGCAAACTTATGAGGTTCTTTTACATCCATGCCATATACTTTGGCAATTTTGGTTTGTTTATTAACGGCATTCTGGTCCTTCAACATTCTCGTTGAGCGTTTCACTTTTTGTTCTTCGTTGCTCATTTTTCAACTTCTCCAATTCTTCGTTAAGAAAGATGATCCATTTGCAGGCAACTTCCATGTTATGCCGCAATTCTTCTACTTGTTCCTCAAGTGTGCTTATTTGGCCATCTTGAGAAACATCCCAAATAAAACCTAACACACTCATTGAACCAAACTCTTTTTGACACCAAAAATATACTCATGGCAGCGTTGCTGTGTGAGTTCTTCGTTTTTCATCCCGCACTCAAAACAAATGCGTTCGTAGTTGGGACCATAAGGTCTCAATTCGTCAACCTGACCACACATTTCACATGTATCGTCAGGTTCTTGTGCAATAAAACCTAGTCCACTCATCAGAAGGCATCAAAGTTGAATGAACGTTCTTTGACCTTAGATAGGATCAAAGTCACACCGCTCTTTTCGAAAATGAATTGACCAGATTTAGAATCAAACTTGACCAAATCACCAGCTTCAAATTCTTGGTCAAACCAACCAGTTTCAATCTCATCTTCATCTTCATCAAGTGTAACAGCAGTAGCAGCAACCAAAAGTCCAGGTGCAGTTGCTTCAACTGGTTTTTGGTCTTGTTGTTTCTTCTTAGGACGAATCCAGAAATTAATATCGATTGATTTTGTGGACAATGGTGCACCATTCCAAACGGATGGACTTGTGCGTTCAGCTTTCAAATCACCTTTATACAATTCAACATTGTATTGTGTGCCACCATCAAACTCTGCCTTCACATTAAGAATACGCATTGCTTCTTGTGGTGTTTCATTGTAACGGTTCATTTCTTCAACCAATGCCTTCAACATATCAAAATTAAATGCTGCAAACACAGAGGTAATATTTACGATGGTTTCAATGTGAGATTTATTAACCAAGTTATCTTGGCAATACTCACGAATGAAATCAGGATCCAGACCTTTGAATTCAATCATGTAGAAGATACGACCTGGACGGTTACGCATGTGCATATCAACACGCCATTTATCATTACATGTCAACAAAAACAATTTTTTGGTTGTGTAGATACCATCAAGCAAAGTCAACATTGCTTCTTGTTGGTCGTGGTTATACACCTTTTCAAATTCATCAAACAACACAATACATGGTTGTTGGATAGATTGAATCAATGTATTGAATTTATCACCGACCCAAGGCGCATTGATAACAATGGTTGGCACACCTTGCTTAGCCATTTCAACACAAATGTTTTTGCTAAGCAAAGTTTTACCAGAACCTTTTTCACCCACAAGCATTACGCCTGTGGACTTCTCACGTTTCCAGTAACTTTCAATAACACGGTCAGTATTACGTAGAGTGTCACCATACATTTTAGATGGCACATCAAAATCTTCAATCTGTTCAATGAAGAAATTTTCAAATGGATCCATCTTAACAACATAGTTGCCAGCAGGCAGGACCTCATGGAGGTCCATAGATTCTTTAGTGGCAATACGAAATGTATTGCCTGATTTCATGTAGTAACTCATTAAGGTTCAATCCAGCTATTTGCGTTTTCCTGCACAGGTGCAGTAAATTCTACCACATCTTCAGGATTCACACCAACCTCACCAATCACTTCATAGCGGCAGGCACGACCCTTGCTGTTGTTGTAATCGGTAGGAATGGACACAACATCACGTGGGTTGATTTTAAGAATCATCACACGTTCACCACCAAAGTGGTTCAAATAACCTTCTGAGCAGAAATGCAAACCAGCAGAGCAAGTTTGATTCTGGTCATCATTCACTTGATTGCGTTCCATCTCCACAATCTTACCAACAGAGTTATCGAATGTGTTAGAGTAAACATCCTTGTAGTCATCACGGACTTTTTTGTATGCCAAGAAATGACCATCAGGTGTGATTGGCAGGTTATTCTTTTCCAAGAAACCATACAATTCATTCACAGAACGATATGATGGATTTTGCATCAGATTTTCCATGAACAATACCAATGGTTCAACAGGGAAACCATCTTGCAACATTGCAATCATTCGGTTTGCAATGGCACCATGCATTTCGGTGCCTTTCCAGAACAACTTATCACCTTGAACTTCAACGTTACCTTGACCATAATTGACCACAACTTTCTTAGGATCAATAATGTCCTCAACAGTTTGCCAATCATTGGCCTTAATCGCATCAACTACCTTTTGATAGGTAATATGCGTTTTAGAAATTGTATGTGGTTTATTTTTGATAACGACCACAACGTTATTGCCTTGAATCAAATACGGAAACATTTTAAACACCTTTCACTTTATCAACCATGTT
>Ga0255151_1000649_pt1 | contig 9734 bp, 8 predicted proteins | sample Atl_Yuk_RepB_8h_FD_183612 | JGI IMG/M metagenome (GOLD analysis project Ga0255151, IMG submission 183612) | Freshwater microbial communities from Altamaha River, Georgia, United States - Atl_Yuk_RepB_8h | ecosystem: Environmental > Aquatic > Freshwater > River | place: USA: Georgia | collected... | reverse complement strand
CAAACGATCAATACGGCGGCGCTGTAGATAGTGCATTTGTTGATTCAACATCTGTGACTTCGTTGAACACGTATTCAGATGAAGTCATTACATTTGAAACTTACACAGGAAGTCCATCTACGCAGCCTCGATATCGCATCAATGGTGTGATTGATGCGGGACAGACGGTTCTCAGCAATCTAGACAAGATTATGACTTGCTGTGATAGCTGGATGGCCTATAACGCTGCACTTGGTCAATGGTCTATTGTCATCAACAAAGCAGAAAGCGCAACATATGCATTCAATGACAATAACATCATTGGAGACATTCGCGTAAGTGCTACAGACATTACGCAGTCTATCAATCAGGTTGAAGCCAAGTTTCCAAACAAGAACAATCGTGACCAACCTGATTACGTCAATCTTGCAACGCCATCTGGTTTGCTATATCCAAATGAGCCGGTTAACAAATACAGTGCTACTTATGATTTGGTCAATGAATCTGTGCAATCACAATATCTTGCCAATAGGATTCTTGAGCAAGCTAGAGAAGATTTGATTGTCAGTTTCAATACGACCTATTACGGCATTCAAGTTGATGCTGGAGCAGTTGTAAGTGTCACTAATTCGGATTACGGCTGGACTAATAAGCTGTTTAGGGTTGTCAAAGTCAATGAGGCATCTTTGCCTGATGGGACTTTGGGTGCGCGTCTGGAAATGTCAGAGTACAGCGCAGGCGTTTATGACGATTTCAACATCACGCAATACACGCCAGTTCCTAACAGCAGTCTGCCAAGCGTTTCATATTTCAGCCCATTGTCTGCGCCTACGGTATCTGCAAGCAATCCTTCTAGTGCTATCCCCAATTTCAATGTATCAATCACTATTCCCGCAACTGGAAGGGTGACATATTCCGAGTTGTATTACACAACCGCAGCAATCCCTACTTCATCGGATTGGAAGCTGCTTTCCACAGCCAGCACTATTGATGGAACGCCTGTTACGCCAAGCACAACTTATGTGTTTGCCAATCAAGTTTTGCCCACGGGCGCAAGCACAAGTGCCACGTATTACTTCAGTTACGTGGTTGGCAATGACATTGCAAAATCTACACGCAGTTCAATCAGCGCATCTTTTACATGGACACCAATTCAGCCAACCGGCCCGACTGGTCCAACAGGCGCATCTATTACAGGCCCAACGGGGGCAACCGGAGCCACAGGTAGTTCTGGAACATCTGGTGTTAATGGCTTGACATTTATCAATGCGTATAAAGTTCAAAGTCAATCTGCTTCCACCCCTACATTCACAACACCTACAACTGGATCGGCGTTGCCAACAGGATGGTCGGCTACTGCTCCTTCCGTCAGTGTCGGTCAAGTCATGTGGTACATCCAAGGTCGATATAACAGCAATGCCTCTAAAACCATTGATGGTGTTGCACCAAATACGACTGCTTGGACAGGCCCAATTGCTGCAAGCATTTTCCAAGACATTGAATCCGATAACTGGAATGGCTCAGTTCCACCTGTAGCATCCAATATTGCTTCATGGGGCACAACTGGTTATTACATCAGCCGCACAAACGGTGGAATGTTTGCCAATGCTTTTTATGCTCGTGGCGTTGTAAAAGTAGATGGCTCAGACACTCTTAGTTCTTATGGGTATACATCTATTGATGCGAATGGTTCTGGAGGCGCTGATTTCGGTGGAGTGTTTTATTCAAACAATGCTTATGGTTTTGGCTTAGTTGGTTGGACTGATTCAGGCACGACCTATTCTGGCCTTTATGGTTATTCATCCAACAATGCTTCCTATGGCGTTTACGCAGCGCATGGCGGCACTGGAACAGCTTTGTATGTTGCCGGGAAAATGCAGATTACAAGCACGGTTCTTGTATCTAACTTGAACGCTGATTTGCTGGATGGCAATCATGCCTCTGCGTTCCTTGGTGCTGGCGATACAGCCACAAACTCCGACAGGGTAGATGGTTATCATGCTGGCAATTCTTCTGGTCAAGTGCCAGTCAGCAATGGAACGGTCAACACCAACTTGAATGCTGATTTGTTGGATGGGAAAAATGCAACCGATTTGGTGAATATTGCCAGCGGCACTACCAATGGAAAGTACATTTATTACGTCAACAATACTGGAGCGCCAAGCAATCCGACCACAAGGGCTGCTTGGATTTTGATCTCAACAAATGATGGGGCGACAGTGTATTTGCCCGGATACGTTTAAGGAGAAAACATGCGAACAATTACAATTCCTGAAAAAACAATTACAGAGGCTATTCAATCTGTTGATTTTCAAGTTGGGGTATATGTTCAAGTCTTGATTGGTGTTGGCTCAGAAGTTGATGGCACTTTTAAGTTTGACGATTCTCAAGTCTATGAAGTTGTCAGAATCATGGATGCATCAGAAGTTTTGAACAAAGAAACTGGTGCTGTCATTCGTCCTGCAAATACAGATTTCAGCGATTTGATGTACCAATATCCAAACGGTTCTTTTTCTTTGGATGATTTGTGGCCTTATATTGACAGAATTAGGGCTAGGGCATAATATTTGATAAAACAAGACACCATTGGACCGTGAGAATCACGGATGTTCTAACTGTGTACAGGGAACTGACATGGCGATCTTTAATAAGAATACGCTTGCACAAGTAAGCGGATTTGATAACCCGATTCTTGCGGGTGAACTGGTTTGGGATCAACAAACCTATTGGAACCTGTCTTTTACCAGCAATGGTTTGCCAGTTGATTTGACTGGCGCAACCTTGGACGCACAAATTGTGCGTCGAGAATTATCAAACATTGTGGATACCCGCAACGGGTTGACGTTTGATATTGCTGATTATTCCCCGACCCCTGCTGCAATTCCTCTGACAATTACAAACGTCAGTGCTGTTGCTGGCACTTGCACGCTAGTGATTGATGCTGGCGCATGGTCGCTAATGAGTACAGACCCTGAACTTGAAATCAATGCTCAGAACCCGGTTGGTTATTCTGGTCGCGTCAAAGTCTCTTTCCCTGCATCTGGCGGCACTCCAGCAGATGACATGATTATTTTCCTGTTGTTCATCGTGCGTTCTGATGGGGTGATCGTGCTATGAGCAATTTAAAAGTCACCGTTCTTGACGGTAACAACGTCACTCTTGAAGTTGTCCCACAGCCTCGCGTAGAGGCTAGGGTTGATCGTGGCGTTGTCGGGCCAACGGGCCCAACAGGCCCTTATGGTGGGCCCACGGGTCCCACGGGCGCTACCGGACCAACTGGCGCACAAGGGCAAGGTGTCGCAATCAAGGGAACTGTTGCCACAGTTGGCGATTTGCCTTCTTCTGGCAATGCCCCCGGTGATTCTTATATTGTCACTTCTAATGGGCATCTTTATTCATGGTCTGGTACAGATTGGGTTGATGCTGGCCCGATTGTTGGACCTACAGGAAGTACCGGGCCTACAGGTAATATCGGACCCACGGGACCGCAAGGCGTTCAGGGCGATCACGGGCCCACTGGCCCACAAGGCGTTCAAGGCATTCAAGGCGAACAAGGAATACAAGGAATTGCAGGGCCCACCGGAAGTCAAGGCGCAGTCGGTGCTACGGGGCCTACAGGTAGTGTTGGCGCTACAGGCGCTATCGGACCTACGGGTCCGACAGGCAGTCAAGGCGCGGTTGGAGCCACCGGACCCACAGGGAGTCAAGGCATTCAGGGAAATGCTGGACCCACAGGGCCCACCGGAAGTCAAGGCGCACAAGGAAATATTGGACCCACGGGCGCTACCGGACCTACGGGCGCAGATTCCACTGTAGCTGGACCCACGGGCCCTACGGGGCCGCAAGGCGTTCAGGGCATTCAAGGCGATGTTGGACCTACAGGCGTACAAGGCGTTCAGGGTATTCAAGGAAATGTCGGACCCACGGGACCGCAAGGCAATACTGGAAATGCTGGACCCACGGGCCCCACAGGTGTTGTCGGGCCCACCGGCCCATCTGTTACTGGTCCCACGGGTGCAACAGGTCCACAAGGCGCACCCGGCGCTGGTGGTGCCGTGGCTTATTGGGGTTCTTTTTGGGATACCACAACTCAAACTGCTGCCGCAATCAATACGCCTTATTCAATTACTTTAAACAGTGCTGATTCTGCCAATAATGGCGTAAGCATTGTTTCTGGTAGCCGTGTGACGTTTGCACATGATGGCGTTTATAGCCTGACATTCTCAATTCAGTTTACCAATACTGATACGCAAATTCATGATGCTAACGTCTGGTTGCGTAAAAACGATTCTGGCAGCACTGGTGATTTGCCTGATACTGATAGCAAATTCAGCATTATTAATAGTCATGGCGGCACACCCGGAAACGTCATTGGCACAGTTAATTTTGTATTGCCATTTGTTGCTGGTGATTTTGTTGAACTTGTTTGGGCAACAACCAGCACACAAGTTTCATTGACTACAACACCAGCAGGAACAACGCCTATTAGTCCACGGATTCCTTCTGTGGTGTTTACTGCTGTACAAGCAACATACACACAAGCTGGACCCACGGGTCCCCAAGGAAATGCTGGACCCACAGGCAGTGTCGGTCCTACCGGGCCTACGGGAAATCAAGGTAATGTCGGCCCCACGGGTCCCACAGGAAGCGTTGGAAGTGTCGGACCCACAGGACCGCAAGGCGTACAAGGCGTACAAGGAATTCAGGGAATTCAAGGTGAAGTCGGACCCACCGGGCTTACTGGAAGTCAAGGCATTCAAGGCGATGTTGGACCTACGGGGCCCACCGGAAGTCAGGGCATTGCTGGAACTACGGGCCCCACGGGACCGCAGGGAATTCAGGGCATACAAGGCGATATCGGGCCCACCGGGCCTACAGGCAGTCAAGGTAATGTCGGACCCACCGGACCGCAAGGAATTCAAGGAAATGCGGGACCCACTGGCCCCACAGGAAGCACTGGCGCTACAGGCGCAGTCGGCGCTACCGGGCCCACCGGACCGCAAGGAATTCAGGGCGTTGCTGGACCCACGGGGCCGCAAGGTGTTCAAGGCATTCAAGGAACCCAAGGCGATGTCGGACCCACTGGGCCCACAGGCGCAAATGGAACTGCTGGCGCTGCTGGACCCACGGGGCCTACGGGTGCCGCATCCACCGTTGCTGGACCAACGGGCCCTACAGGCAGTACTGGCGCTACGGGATTAACGGGACCCACCGGGCCTGCTGGTACAAACGGAACAAATGGACCTACGGGCCCGACAGGTGCAGCATCAACCGTTGCGGGGCCTACTGGACCCACCGGAGCAAACGGAACTAATGGACCTACCGGACCTACAGGAACAAACGGAACCAACGGGCCTACGGGACCTACGGGTGCCGCATCCACCGTTGCTGGACCCACGGGCCCTACAGGTCCCTCTGGAAGTGGTGGTGGCTTAACATGGCAATCAGTACAAACAACTGGTTTTACAGCGACAGCAGGTAATGCTTATCCTGTAAATACTACTTCTGGTCCTTTGACTGTAACATTGCCTGCAAGCCCATCTGTTGGTCAACAAATTATGTTGACAGATTACGCTGGAAAATTTTCCATCAACAATTTAACAATCAATCCAAATGGTAATAATTTGGATGGAACATCTGCTAATGGTGTTGTTGGTGGCGACAGAAATACAGTTGGTTTGGTATATATAGATTCAACACAAGGTTGGATAACTTATACCAATATAACGCCAGCACAAATATATTCTGCTGATTATTTGGTTGTTGCGGGTGGTGGTTCTGGTGGTTCTCGTATTGGTGGCGGTGGTGGTGCTGGTGGAATGTTAACTGGCACAACTACACTTTCACCTTCAACTGTTTATACAATTACTGTTGGTGGTGGTGGTGCATCTGTTGTATCAACTCCCGGAACAAATGGGAATCAAGGAAATACTTCATCATTAATTGGTGGAAGTGTTTCTATTTCTGCAACTGGCGGTGGTTACGGTGGCGCATATTTGAGCAGCAACAATACAGGCCAAAACGGTGGTAATGGTGGTTCAGGCGGCGGCGCTGGTGGTTATAACGGTGGGTTAACTGGAGGCACAGGAACTACTGGGCAAGGCAAAAACGGCGGTAACGGCCTAAATGGATTTACTGCTGGCGGCGGTGGCGGTGGTGCTACTTCTGCTGGAGGAAATGCAACAGGTACTAACGGCGGTGGTGCTGGAGGCGCTGGTACAGCATCGTCAATAACCGGAGCTTCTGTTACTTATGCTGGTGGTGGGGGCGGTTGTGCCGATAGTAGCGGGGCTGGCGCAGGAGGTGCTGGCGGCGGCGGTGCTGGAGCCGTTGCCACTAATAACGCCACGGCAGGAACCGCAAACACAGGTGGTGGCGGCGGTGGTGCTCGTAATAGTAGTGACACTTCAAATGTTGTATCTGGTTCTGGTGGTTCTGGTGTTGTGATTATTTCCGTGCCAACCGCAAGATATACTGGCACTACAACCGGATCGCCGACTGTTACAACAAATGGCAGCAACACCATTATTAAATTTACATCTTCAGGAAGTTACACAGCATGAGTCATTTTGCAAAAGTTCTTGATGGCAAAGTTGTGCAAGTCATCGTTGCCGAGCCTGAATTCTTTGAAACGTTTGTGGATTCAACTCCGGGAACGTGGATTCAGACCTCGTACAACACACGTGGTGGGGTTCATTACGACCCCGCTACCGGACAACCTTCTGCCGATCAATCCAAAGCCTTGCGAAAAAATTTTGCGGGAATTGGGTTTTTGTATAACACAACTCTTGATGCATTTATTCCTCCAAAACCGTTTGATAGTTGGATGCTTAATGAACAAATGGGTATTTGGAAAGCGCCAATACCTTATCCGCAAGACGGAAAAATGTATGATTGGGATGAAAAAACTTTGTCTTGGATTGAATCAAAAATTTATTAAAATTTAATAAAAAATAATATGACACTAAAAATTGCCGTATATGCCATTAGCAAGAATGAAGAACAGTTTGTTCACAGGTTTTGTGATTCAGCCAAAGAAGCAGACCTGATTCTCATTGCTGACACTGGTTCCACGGACGGAACAGTTAAAAAAGCAATTGAATGCGGAGCCAAGGTTTATGACATTTGCATCAAGCCTTGGCGCTTTGACAAAGCCCGAGATACTGCGCTGGCGCTGATTCCCGGCGATTACGATGTGTGTATCTCGCTGGACCTTGACGAAATCCTAGAACCCGGATGGCGTGAGGAAATCGAGCGCGTATGGACAGCGCAGACAACCCGATTGCGCTATAAATTTGATTGGGGTTGTGGCATCAGCTTCTATTACGAAAAAATCCACCATCGCAACGGCTACCATTGGCATCATCCGGTCCATGAATATCCCCGTCCTGATGGCAGGATTCAAGAGATTTACGCGCAAACTGACATGCTGTTGGTTAGCCATCATCCTGACCCGACCAAAAGCCGTGGACAGTACATGCCGCTGCTGGAACTGGCGGTCAAGGAAGACCCTAAATGCCCCCGTAACGCTTTTTATCACGCTAGGGAACTGACGTTCTATGCCCGGTGGGATGAAGCCATTGTGGCGCTGAATAAGTACCTTGCAATGCCCGAGGCTACTTGGGTAAACGAACGCTGTTACGCTATGCGCCTTTTGGGTAAAGCCTATGCCGAAAAAGGCAACCCACATGAAGCATTGAAATGGTTTCGGCTGGCTGTGGCTGAAGCCCCCGGCACCCGTGAACCTTGGGTAGAACTTAGCATACAGTGCTATCGGCTTTGTATGTGGGCAGAATCTTATGCGGCCGCCAAATCTGCCTTACAGATTACTGACAAAGCACTGGTTTACACGATGGACCCGTCAGTATGGACCGAAAAGCCTTGGGACTATGCCAGCATTGCTGCTTGGAATTTGGGCCTTAAAGATGAAGCTATCCAGCTTTGTCGAAAGGCTTTAGAATTTGCCCCTAACGACAATCGGCTGATTGCCAATCTACAGCATATGACAATAGATAAACCCATTGTTCAATTTGATGTTGTAGAGAATCATGGCGACAATTAACGAAACAGAGGCGCGGCTGAATTCTCATGAAGCAGTTTGCGCGATGCGTTACGAGGCTATCAATGCCCGATTGAAACGCATTGAGGGCATCTTGCTCAAAAGTGCTGGAGTCATGCTGGTTTCAATGGCCGGTGTGATTTGGGCTTCAGTCTCTCATTTGCCGAAATGAAAGACTTTGCCGTTGGCTTCATAGCAGCGGCATTAGTTGTCACCTTCATCATTTGGACAGTTCATATTCTGGTGCCAATGGTGAGGTAGTTATGATTGCGGAAATTGGGCTTTTGATTGCCACTGCTGAAACGGCAATCGGCACAATCAAAAAAGCAATTGCGGTAGGCAAAGGCGCACATGAGTGCATGAGCGAGTTCATGCGCTTGTTTGACGCGCAAGATGCCGTAGTTAAAGCGTCCACAGAAGACAAGCACAAAGCAGGTCGTTCTGACATGGCCGAGGCTATGGAATCTGTCATGGCCGCAAAGCGTATCCGAGACATGATGGAGGAACTGCAGCAGTTCTTGATCTATTCTGGACAAGCTGATGTATGGAACGACATCATCAAAGAACGCAATGCCATCCGTCAACGCAAGAAGGCGGCAGAACTTGCTGAACTCCGTGCCAAACAAGCCAAGCAAAGACGTAGACGCGAGATTTTTGAAGTCTGCATAGTCTCTGGCGTTGCTGCCTTGCTTGCCATCATGGTTTTGTATGGCGTGTACCTTGTCTTTAAATACCTGAGATAACTATGCTGACACTTCTATCTTCCCTTCTGTCCTTCCTGATGTCCGGGATGCCAAAATTTCTTGAAATGTTCCAAGACAAGGCAGACAAGAAGCATGAACTGGCGCTGGCTGCTATGCAAACAGAACGCGAACTAGCCTTGAAGAAAGCAGGGCTGGAATATCAGGAACGGATTGAGCAGATACACACAGAGCAGATTTCGATTCAGGCTGATACGGCCATCAAAACATCTGTGATTGACGCACAGAAAGCCGAGATGGAAGCCCTGTATAAGCATGACGCAGAGATTGGCAAGGGCGCGGCACAATGGGTCATCAATTTACGCGCTGGCACTCGGTCCCTGCTGACGCTTGGCTTCTTCCTGCTGCTGGTTTTGATTGACATTATGATTTTCATTCACGGCTATCAGAACGGCGCATCGTTCAAAGACCTAGCCGAAATGCTTTGGGATGAAGATACGCGCATCATGTTTGCCGCAATCATCACGTTCCACTTTGGTGGCAGGGCGTTCGGAAAATGAAAGTGTCTGCTGAGGCTTGTAAGGTTATCCGTCACCATGAAGGGGTGCGCTACAAGCCCTATAAATGCCCCGCAAAGCTCTGGACGATAGGGGTTGGGCATGTCCTATACCCTGAGCAGGCAAAGCTGCCTATGGACCAAAGAGATGGCTTTCCGTTGAAACCTGAAGATGCTCGGGTCTGGTCAGAGGCTGAAGTGGATGATTTGCTGAAAAAAGACTTGGAAAGGTTTGAGCGCGGTGTTCACACTTACTGTCCTGTCCAGCTTACACAAAGCATGTTTGATGCTCTTGTTAGCTTCTCTTTTAATGTCGGTCTTGGTACGTTGCAGCGAAGTACGCTGCGTCAGAAACTGTTGCGCGGCGATGTGGAAGGCGCTGCGGACGAATTCCTGAAGTACACGATAGGTGGTGGGAAAATCCTGCCCGGTCTGGTAA
>Ga0255151_1000646_pt1 | contig 9805 bp, 10 predicted proteins | sample Atl_Yuk_RepB_8h_FD_183612 | JGI IMG/M metagenome (GOLD analysis project Ga0255151, IMG submission 183612) | Freshwater microbial communities from Altamaha River, Georgia, United States - Atl_Yuk_RepB_8h | ecosystem: Environmental > Aquatic > Freshwater > River | place: USA: Georgia | collected... | reverse complement strand
TTTGTGTATATGGTTGTTGTGGATAAACAGTATTACCCATTGGCAAGAATGATACCGCCTTCAATTGCCCCTCATACATATGTAGGGCTGGAGCAACATGCTTGGATTCTGTTTCCTTATCAAATGAAAGGGTAACAGAAACACCATTATCAGACCAATATTTTTGAGCAGTAGCAGCAAGTGCTATCTTTTCAAATAATGTTACATCTTTTTCTGATCTTGCATGTCCAGATTTTACTGGAAAATATACAACTGATGTATTTGCTGAAACCAGGTCTTTTTCTATTTTATAACCTGCAGCCTTAAATAGGTGCATCATTGGATCTGTTTCACCAAATCTAATTGCACGAAGGAAGAAGTTTCCTCCTGGACCCCAATGTACCCCAGGGGTTGCACCAGAAAGAATTGATACTGAACCCGAAGGCTTAACTGTCGTTACACGAATTGACTCACGCACACATAGCCATTCTGAATATTGATGATCATATTTACGTATTGTATTATATCCCTCATCCATCCATTCACGAACTGTTGGCAAACCATTTTTATCAGAGAATGATGCGATACCAGTAAGTGATGTACCGATACGACGATTTCGTTGCATAATTCCATTTGTCTGTTGCCAATGTGTTGGTACAAGAGTTACTGTTTTGCCATAAAGATAGGCAAACTTAAGGGTACGCAAAAAGTCTTCCTTGGATTCATGACGATTTAAATGTACTTCTACAAGTGTACAGAGTTCGTATGACTCTAGTGGCTGCTCTGCACAAGGATTAAAGCCCATAACTCTATAATCCTTACCGTCTGGCGCATCCTTAAGTCTGCCATAGTTTCTTGCTACATCAAGCCAGATAAATCCTGGCTCTCCGTTATCTACTATTCTGTCAACATATTGTTCATAATTTGTTCCAACTGTTGCAGATATAGAATTATTTGACATCCATGCCCAACCTGGATTTTCTGGGTCAAAGGAGTTTCGTTCTGGAAACATTTCTGGATTTTTTAAATTAATAAAATTTTCGTCTCCAGAAGAACCAAGGGCAAGTGTTGCAGACCTTCTAACATTTCCTGCCACAACACATGTTCCAATTAAATTAACAATATCAACAATAGCCCTAGAATCAAGCGTCTCGCCATTTCTAGAGCCAATGACGGTGCGTATGTTGTTGTGTAACCTAATTAATGGTTCTGGGCCACTAGCAACCCCTCCAAAGCCCTTAATGGGTGCTCCCAGTGGACGTATTAGATCATAATTAAATTCCTGTATATTTTGATTTGGTCTAAGGAATGAGTTCAAGAGAAGACGAACTGATTCAACCCAGCCCTCACGTGTGTCTGGTATTTCATAGGTGACAATTGGCTCTGTAGGTGCATAAATATGAAAATTCTTATCCTGTCCTACTGTGTCAAACCCTACACCAATGCCAAGCATCAATGCGTCCATAACCCAAGCAAATAATGCTCCTGGATCATTCTTGTCAAGGTCCTTTGTTGAAACCATGGCACAGTTTTGTAATGCTGCAGAGTTCTTTTTCTCCATGGTCATAGGGGTTCCAAATGCCCACATACCACGACCTGGTGGTGTCCACTTTAATTCAAACATTCTTTGGAATGCTTCTTGTGCTGACTTCTGAGCCTTATAGTCATTCCAAGGTAGTCTGTTTTCCTTAGCATGATTCTTTTGTACTGAATACATACCTTCGATTACACGACGACAAACTTCGTGCCAACGCTCTTTAGTTCCGTCTTCCTTCATTCTTGAGTAGGTTCTAATAAAGGTAATCTCTCCTAATGAGTTACCACCAGCGTCTATAAAACCAAAAGGCGACTCCTTGTCTTTATACTCATTAATGAACTCATCTGGCAAACGAAAACTAAAAAAATCTGACACGTGTTTCTCCTTTTTAAAAACTGTGATTGAGTAAGTATAGCAGAGTTTTTAATTTTTGTAAACTCTCAACTTACTGTTTATGTTTATTGTTAAGACTTAATACCTTTAGATCCACAACGGATGCAGGTTTGATATGTCCTCATTGTATATGGACAAGAAGATTCTTCAATTCTGTGACCAAAAATTAAACATTTAATTTTATTCATCTTTAAGCACCTCGAAAGAAATTGCTCTATTTGGACAATGAGAATGAGCCATCTTTACTTTTTCTAAAAGAGAATCATCTACAACATACTTCCAGGTCTTTCTTTCACTTTCAACTAAATCAAATACTTCTGGAGCATCAAATACACATTGACCCCAAGCCTGGCAATCTTTGTTTATTTTAATACTAATCGCCATATGAGTCTATATCCTTTAATGAAGACAAAATTTCTTCTTTTACATTTTCAAAAGTTGTAAAATCTGTATCCTCTATGTCATCATGAAGTTTTTTAATCTTTTTCTTTAAATTAGTATAGGCCAAATTATTTGTTTGTTCATTTATTTGTTCCATACGTTTTCTTTCTTTATCCATACCCTTCATGAAATTCCAAATATTATTTCTATAGGTATCACGATCTTTTTTTAGTTCTTTAATGGTAAGTCTTGTGTCTATAGTATATTTATAGATCACTAAACCTACCATCAAAGATACTAATAGCATTAAGAAAGTTAAAGATGCTATACGCATTAATTATTCCTCAATGACAAGTTTAACTGTATCTGGGCATTCTTTAGCCAGAAGATCTGCTAGTTCTTTAATAACAGTGAACTGATATTGACCAGCAATTTCTATTCTTACGTCCATAACTTCCTCCTTAGATTAGTGGTATCCAGTGTTGTTCCCACTCTTTTGGTATAAATCTTAGTGGAATTACGTCATATGCTATTGTGATTCTTGGTCCATCCCAATCCCAGTCACCCATTGCGTGAGGATGGCCAGTTTCTGAAAGAATGGCACGGTTATTTTTATTATTTACTTCAATTTCTTTTTCAAAAACTCTATAATGAGTTTTAGATGGCTCTGCCTTTACACAATAATAGCCATGGAAATGTGGTGCACCTTCTCCACCATGTTCATGCCAATCTAACTTTCCAATATGGTTATAGTTAACATTGAACCATCCCTGAACATAAAATTGTTCTTTTATAAAATCTAATTCATAATGCTGACAAGCATCAACTGTCATGTCTCTTACCGCTCTGAAAAGAGTATAGATATTCTCATCATAGAATTGAAAGACATTATACTTATTCCAATTTATTGTAGTTGCACTACCAGATTGATCCCAAGGGGTATGCTCATTTTTGTTCCCCTTAATAATCTCTCCACGATTAATTCTTTCATATTGAGTAATTAATAATTTCTCAAGTTGTTCAAGATTATTAATCTCTATATTTCTATCGAAGAATTTATGCTCTTTAGTAGACTTGCTATTACTTGGTTGATTAGCATCACCATATTCGTAATGTTTTTCCATTATTTATCCTATCTATATTTCTTTCTGATCCATCTATGTTTTTTATAAAATCCATAAATGTAATTTCTTTTTCTTTCAAGATCCCATAAACCCTCAGTTTGTAGGGAATGGTCTATTTCCATATTCCAGTTTGCTCTTTTTATTGGAATAATTGACATTATTGGTGTACCCTTTTTAATTGTACCTTCAAAATCTTTTCTTAAAAAGAAGGTAACAACGTTTCCAGTAAACCATCTGTCAGAATCCTGTATGGCTGTCATAGTAAAGAATGGTAAATCATATCTGTCTATAGGGTGTGTGATCATTGCAGACCATCCGTCTGGCATCTTTGTTCCCCATCTCATATCCCAAACAAAATGAATTGGATAGCATCCAGATGGAACTGGTAACTCTAAATGACCACGCATCTCAATTGGTCTTGGAGCATCTTCATCCCACCAAATATCTGGTCTATCTGGGTCTTCTGTTTTTGCAACATGAACATCTGTTGGCAATAAATAATGATATCCACAAGTTATTGCATCAAAAAATGGCATACAATGCTTTACACTAATTGATGCAGCATCTGCACCACGATTATTCATGATAGATAGTCTATCAATTTGATCATTTTTTTGATATATAGGACGATCCTTCCACCATTCTGGAAGATTGTCAATTGCTGGCACTGGACCAGGAGTTGTATTTACATATGCATTAGATGTATAAAACTGAACCTTTAAATTTTCAAGTGGTTCTGGGTTTGCATATCTTTCTTCAAATTTATCCATTAATTAAACACCTTCTTTTCCCACATAAGTTTTTTGTATGCCCCGCCAAACTTATGCCTTAATTTCCAAGGTATAGAGTTTAAAACTTTCAAATCTGGCTTTTCAAGTATATTTGCTTCCCACTTTTCTCTTCTATAAGGAATACATTGAACTAGTGGAGTTCCTGCCTCTAGGACACCTTTAAAGCCTCTTTTAACTCTCATAGAGAATGGTCCATCTGAAGGATACATGTCTGTATCAATAATTGCTGGAACTATTTCAAATGGTAGGCTTGTATGAAATGATGGCTGCACAAATAAAGTACTATAACCTTTTTCTGTTGCTACTACCCACATTGGATGAATTCTAAATATATCTTCCATCCAATCATTTTTGTCAAAATCCCAGCCTTCAACTTGTGGTTGAGAATGAACTGTAACAGATTCTTTGTGTGCATGGTGAACTTGCCAATCTAGTTTTGGTCCAGTTGCATCTAGAAAAATATCGCATGGTGTTTTTAATAAATATCCTGTAGATAGCAAATCTAATATTCCAGGACACTTTTTTACAGTCTCACTATATTGACCATTACGTAAAGTTTTTTCTCCATTAACATATGGATGAACCTTTCTCCACCAAGAAGGAAGATTTTTTATCATAGGTTCTGGTTTATCTGTATACTCTATAACAAATTCATTTTTAGGTATAAATGTTATAATGTTTGTTTTATTCTTCATGAAAATCTACCTTCATATATAGTATTGTTGTATCATGCTTTATGTAGTGCATACTGCGCTTAAGTCCTTTTTTAAATATAACTGGCACGTCTATCACTCCTTGTGCATCTTCTGCAATATCTTTTGTATCAACTATTGTTTCTGGTGTCTTCCAGTATACCATATCCTCATTTGAAAAAAATGTTAAAACTGCTGGTTTTTGTGGTAGCCATCTAATTTTCCAAACATAAACTCTCGAACACCACTCTGGATCTAAATCCTTTTCCAAAACAACATTTTTTGTAGCATCCACATACTTATAAAGTGTTCTAGTAATAAACCTATATTCTTTTTCACGTATGATTGTTCCAGATTCTTCATACTGATGCTCTAAAGGTTCTAAATGTGGATAAACATCAGCAGATACATTTATTTTGTATAAATTATCTTTTATGTGAACTGGTGGCTCAACAACTTCATGTGCCCATCGATTTTGCGGAACAAATAAATGTTTTTGCTCACGATATTCTTTTTGCCAATCTACCTCATATTTTGCAAATTCTACAGCATCGTGATCTGGAGCATTTTGTATTTTTTCACTATACTTTCTAGTAAATGTTGCAATTTGAGGGCTTATGCTATATGGTGTTGCACTGCCAATTCTTTTTTGCTGTAATGCCAATAATTGATCAGGTATTATGAATGGTTCGTTTGCCCACTCATCAGAATAGTAATCGTGATTGGGTAGTCTGGCCAAATTAGTCAGTTTCTACTCGGTCATATACTAACATTGAGTTAGTAAAGAACATATCGTAAGGCTCACAGTTAATTGTATAAACTCTATCAATGTAAGCGATACTTTCAGCAGACTGAACCTCGACCCAGTCTAGAGTCTGGAAGTTATAAACTTCATATGTTGTATCTATGTCTGAAGAACTTACGAATCTAATAACGCCATCTTTTCTTGCTAAGATCCAGTGATGTATAGAGTAAATATCTCCATTTATAACAATAGCACGATCTGAGACTCTGCTATTAATTGATACTACTGTTGTCTCTACTATACCGTTTCCAGATATTGTTTCTGAAGACCATTGTGAAGGATTAAATCCAGCCATATCTATTTCTGAAATATCTAGTGCTAATAACTTGTCTCCTACCTTTAAGTTTTCAGCCAAGATAACTCCTGTTGGACTTAATAGACCAGTTTCTCCACCAATTGAGTAGCCTCTGGCACCTCCGCCACCACCAAAGCCACCGTAGTGTCCGAATCCGCCATAACCGTGTCCGAATCCATGATAGAATCCGCCATAACCATGTCCGAATCCGCCATAACCATGTCCGAATCCGCCATAACCATGAGAGAATCCACTATAGTAGTGGCTAAAGTTTGCGTAGTGTGCAAATGAAGAATAGTGTGCAAATGAAGAATAGTGTGCAAATGAGTGATAGAAACCATGATAGAATCCAGCATAGTGTCCGAATGCTGCATAGTGTCCGAATGCTGCATAGTGTCCAAATGCTGCATAGTGTGTGAAACCAGCATAGTGGCTAAATGCTGCATAGTGTGTAAATCCAGCATAGTGACCAAATCCATGATAGAAGCCATGATAGAAACCACCATAATGGCTAAAACCAGGGTATACATAAATGTAGTAATTAATACCAATAGTTGTTCCAAATGGAACTACTGTACCTGGAGCAATATTTTGTGAATTCCAGCGCTGATCTAGACCACTATCAGAGGTGTTGGTAGAGTTTTCTGAATAAAACAGACCAATGCTTGATAAATATGATTGGTATGAACTTCTTGTATATGTTTGGTCAAAGGAAGGCACCGACGCCTTTCTAATGTTTCTTCCACCTTTACCTCTTGATAGTGCCATCTAGATCAATCTCCTTATTTTTTAAATTATACTACTGTTTTATGCTGACAAGTCGCCAAGAGCAACGAATGTATTTGCTGCTCTCTTAAGAATTGTTGCAGAAGACCATTGTGCACGAAGTTTAAGTCCTGGTGTAGCATTTAATGTTACTCCAGATCCTGCTCCGATTGTTACTTGTGAAGAACCAGTTTGAATAACATCCATGGTTGCTCCTACTGGCCAGAAAGAGTTGTCTGAAGGAATTGTAATTGTTCCTCCATTGCTCATTTCACGTACGTTGCTAACATCTGCAGAAACAATTGTGTGTGAACCACTCATAGTGTTAATTGTTGCTGCATTATCTGCCTTAAGAGCCAATGTTGTTGAGAGTGCTGTACCATTTAAAGTTACAGAAGATGCTGCTGGAAGAGCAACTGTTCCTGTAAGTGTTGGACTTGCAGAAGGTGCTTTTGCATCTAATTGTGTCTGGATTGATGACGTTACACCATCAATATAGCCAATTTCTGTTGAACTAACATTTCCAATACTTGTAGATGAAGGCAATGTTACTGTTCCAGTAAATGTTGGAGAAGCAAGTGGTGCCTTTGCTGCTAAATTGTTTGTTAATGTTGTTGAGAAGTTTGCATCATTACCAAGTGCTGCTGCTAACTCATTAAGAGTATCTAGTGCACCAGGTGCTGCTGCTACTACATTATCAACGGCAGTCTTAACGAATGCTGTAGTTGCTACCTGAGTAGTATTGGTACCAGCAGTAGCGGTAGGAGCAGTTGGTGTACCAGTTAATGCTGGTGATGCCAAAGGAGCCTTTGCATCTAACTGAGTTTGAATTGCTGATGTTACACCATCAACATATCCGATCTCTGTTGCAGATACTGTTCCGATAGATGTTGTTGCTGGAAGAACTACTGTTCCAGTAAATGTTGGAGAAGCAATATCTGCCTTTAAGGCAATTGCTGTTGCTGAAGTAGAAATTGCCTCAGTCTTAGCATTATCTGCATAAGACTTTGTTGCAAGATCTGCTGTATTTGCAATTCCATGAACATTTGTTGTTGCAGAAGCATGTCCACTTGCTGATGTAGCACTTGTTTGTAGTGCATCAATATCAGTTTCGGCTGCTGTTAATCTTGTATCAATTCCATCTATTTCAGTACTCATTGATGTAAGATTATTTTGTATTGTTGAAATAGTTGATGTTGTAGTTGTTGCTCCTGATTGCAATGCTGAGATATCTGTTTCTGCAGCATTTAAATCATTTTGCAATGTTGTTACATCGCTTTGAATTCCTGTTATATTTGCTTCTACTGTATCAATATTTGATTCAATAGATGTGATATCTGCATTAATTGTAGAAATATCAGACTCAGTTGCGTCAACTCTTACATCTAATGCTGATATATCTGATGTATGGTCAGATAGAGTTGTATTAATTGTTGCAATTGATGCTGTATTTCCAGTAATTGATGCCTCTGCTGAATCTAAACGAACATCAAGCGCTTCTAAAGAACTTGCCTGTGATGCATCGTTTGCTCCAAGCGTTTCAAGACTTGCGTCTATTTCTGATGCTAATGTTGATATAACTGTATTAACATTTTGAATTCTTCCTGAAACATATGCAGTTGTAGCAGGTCTTGTTGAACTATCATTTAATGGCATAGTTTGAACATCTACATCTCCACTAAATGTTGCATTTACAAATGTTGCTGTTCCAGTAATTGCTGGGCTTGCCTTTGGTGCCTTTAAATCTAATGCTGCAGAAATTGTATCTGCATAGTTTGGATCGTTGTCAAATGCTGCTGCAATTTCATTAAGGGTATTTAGTGTTGATGGGGCAGCCCCTACAACCTCTCCAATTTTTGTAATAATTTTATCTGTAATATATTGATCTGGCATCTGTATAACTGGAACAAGACCATTTGAGTCTAGTGTTGCTACACCGTTATTAACGCCTTTTTGATCATCTGTAATAAAGCCCTCTGCATCTATGTCTAATGCTTCTAAGTTAAGGAAGTACTTGAGGAGAGACCAAGTGTTAGTACCGTCACCAATTTTAAATTTACCAGTGTCGGTTTCATATCCGATTTCTCCTGCTGCTAAAATTGGATTTGCTGCAGTCCATTGTGCTGCAGTTCCTCTGCGCTGTTGCATTCTTGTTGCCATTTACATCTCTCCTTATGGGTTCTACCCATGAATTTATATCTTATTATAACATCAGTTTTTAATTGAAGTTATCCACAGGTGAGCCACCGTCAAATGTTTGAGCCCAAACAGTACTTGCTGGTCCTCCACCATCTAATCCTGTGCCCTGTGGGCTATTGAAACTACCACCCTCACGGAAGGTTGTAACAATAAATCCAGTTCCATCAATTGCTGTATCGTGAATATGTTGAGGCAAATTCAAAGTATCATCAATTGTTGCTATGGTTAGCCAAGAGCCACCATAATATACATTAACTCTTTCTGTTAATGTATCAAACCATAAATCACCATTATCTGGTGAAGAAGGAGCGGTAGATCCAACAGCCATTCCGCCTATTACAGAATCTACGTATTCTTTGGTAGCAGCATGTGAAGCAAGTGTTGGTGCTCCAACTACTACTGAACCTCCAAAACTACCGCCGTTATTTACGACTAGTCCGTTTTTGACCTTGAAATCTTTATCTACTGTTGCCAAGATCTACCACTCCCTCTTATTTTATTTTATTACTTTAAAAGTGTTCCAACAACAGCAACTGTTGAGTTGTTGTTATCAGTTGTTACACGAAGACGAACATCCGCTCCAGAAACATCTGCTGAAACTGATCCAAGAGAACCGTTTGTTCCAACCATTGCATATTCTGTAACTGCGATATTATCTGATGTATCAAGTGTTAGGATAACCTTTGAAACTTCTGTATGAGTTCCATTAGCAATCTTAACAAGGAATTCAGCAGAACGATAATCTGCCTTAGCCCATGAAACTGCTGTGTTTGTGCTTGCAGTTGTAACAGTTGCCTGTGACGCTACCTGCTTTGCTACGGAAGCAATCTCTACTGCAGGGAAA
>Ga0255151_1000638_pt1 | contig 9881 bp, 7 predicted proteins | sample Atl_Yuk_RepB_8h_FD_183612 | JGI IMG/M metagenome (GOLD analysis project Ga0255151, IMG submission 183612) | Freshwater microbial communities from Altamaha River, Georgia, United States - Atl_Yuk_RepB_8h | ecosystem: Environmental > Aquatic > Freshwater > River | place: USA: Georgia | collected... | reverse complement strand
GCGGGGTCTTCGTCGTGCTAAACCCCGTGAATGTCGCCAGCAACCTGACAAGCGAGCGAGCTGATCCACTCACACGACCGAGCACCGTCGTTGGCGCCAGCCAGATCGGTGGCGATATCGGTCGCGAAGAAGGGTGGAAGGGTGTGCTCGTATTGTTGGCGTTGGTCAACGTGTTCGTGGGGGTGTTCAACATGTTCCCCGTGCTGCCACTTGATGGCGGTCATGCGTCGGTGGCGATCTACGAACGAATTCGCTCGACTGGTGGTCGGCGTTATCACGCCGATGTGCGCAAACTGGCGCCCGTCGCAACGGCGGTCGTGGTGTTGTTGGTGATGCTGCTCGTGGCAGGCTTGTATCTCGACATCACACAACCGCTCGGCTGAACCCATGACCACCCCCGTCGCATTTCCGCGCAAGAGGACCCGCCAGATTCACGTCGGCAAAGTCGCGGTCGGCGGTGACGCGCCCATCAGCGTGCAGTCGATGACCATCACCAAGACCGCCGACGTAGAAGGAACCTTGCAGCAGATCTATGCACTTGCTGCGGCTGGCTGCGACATCGTTCGCTGCACCTGCAATGAGATTGAGGCTGCCGAAGGTCTGGCACAGATCGTGCCGCGCTCACCGGTGCCGATCATCGCTGACATTCACCACCAATACAAGATGGCTCTGGCAGCACTTGAGGCCGGCGTGCAGGGGTTGCGCCTCAACCCCGGCAACATTCGTAAGCCCGAACACATCAAGTTGGTGGCCAGCGAAGCCCGTGATCGCAAAGTGCCGATTCGCATTGGGGTCAACGGTGGCTCGCTCGACCCGTCGCTCTACGAAAAGTATGGCGGGCTCACCGCCGACGCGATGGTCGAGTCAGCACAAATGGAGATGCGCTACTTCGACGAAGTCGGCTTCGACCTCATCAAGATTTCGGTCAAGGCCTCGAATGTTCCGCTGATGGTCGAGGCGTATCGCAAGTTGAGTGCTGTCACCGATCATCCGCTGCATCTCGGGGTTACCGAGGCCGGGCCACTTCCCGGTGGTTTGGTCAAGGCCACTGCTGGCATCGCTGCGCTATTGCTTGAGGGCATCGGCGACACGATTCGCTACAGCCTCACCGCCGACCCCGTCGAAGAAGCACGCGCTGGTCGTCAGTTGCTCGAGTCACTCGGTCTGCGCGAGCGCAAAAACGTCGATCTCATCGCCTGCCCGAGTTGTGGTCGGGCCGAGATTGACGTCATCGACGTCGCGAAGCGCGCGCAAGATGCATTTGCCGACAAGCAACTGCCGTTGCAAGTCGCGGTCATGGGCTGTGTGGTCAATGGCCCAGGTGAGGCGCGCGAAGCCGACATCGGCATCGCTGCCGGCAACAAGCGCGGACATCTCTTCGTCAAAGGTCGCAATGTTGCCGTCGTACCCGAGTCAGAAATGGTCGAAGCACTCGTCGATTGGGCGACGTTCATTCACGAACATGGCGTCGAGGCCGCATTGGCGCGGGTTGACACCACCATCGCCGAACGCGAAGCGGCCCGCGACCGTTCGGCACTGCTTGACGAAAAGGGTGGCGATGCCAACCACTCGGCAGAAAAAATCGTCGAGATTCGTCGCACCGTCGAAGGCTGAGCAGGCGTAGCGCTACGGCGCGACGGTGGTCGTCGGCACCGTCGTCGGTGCGACGCTGGTTGTCGGCGCGATCGTGGTCGTCGGCAGGGTAGTTGTCGTCGTACTGGTCATGTCGCTCGCTCGCTGCGCCAACTCGCTCGCCAGCGCAAGATACACCTTGGCTCGAACTTCGTATCCCTTCGGGGTGAGGTGAATCTTGTCCGGGTCTACGACGCTCGGGTCGCTTGTGGCAACGCTGACCCAGTCAAACACGGTCGCAAGCGGGTACCGGGCTAATTCCTTGATGAGGGTGGAGTTAAAGCGTTGTGATTGCCGCGTAACGTTTGCCGAATCGACTCGATGCACCGTCAACCACACCACGGGAACATTGCCAATGGCGTTCATCAAATCGTCAATCACCGCGACGAACTCACGACGCTTGACGAGTATCGCAACATCATTAGAACCAAGCGCCACAATCACTGCGGTTGGTCGAAGGCCATCAGCGACCAGTGTCTTGTAGGCGACAACTCCGGAGTAGCGGGCAGACGTAGGCCCGCTGATTCGCCTTCCCCAACGGCTGTCGACGACCACCGTGTCAAACGTGCCGGTCGCCGCGAGGCGAGTCTGAGCCTTGGCGAAATAGTTCGAGCCCCACGTCAAGCTGTCACCCAAGACAAGCAGCGTGGTGCGCGGCGGCGGGGCAGAGTCGAGCCGTGGCACTGCGACGTTGCCACTGAGTGCGACGAGCGCGGTGAGCAAGAGGGCATGCATGCGCGCTGGCCGCCCGCGCCAGAGTCTGCTGCACCACATTCGCGCGCGCATTACCTACTGGCTCACCGAAAAGATCGTCGCGGTGCCCTCGAGCGACACCGTCTCGCCAGCAGAGACGTACACCACGCCACCACGCTGCAGCGAGCCCGCTCGACCAGACGTGCACGCGAGCAACGTGTGTTGAGCAGAGGTCTGCAGGGTGAACCCACCGTTGATGTCGTGACGCATCACTGTGAAGGGCGCCGCGCAGCGATAGGCGTAACTTTGCCAACTCGAGTCGCCACGCACCACCGTGGGCACCACCCGTGGGTCGGTGACAGATGCGAGCGTGGCGACCGACAGAAACTCGTCGATGTCAACGTGCTTTTCGGTGAAGGCCGCCCGCACCACGTTGTCTGACGACCCCTGCACTTCGAGTGCCGTGCCATAGAGATACGTGTGCACGTTCCCGGCTTCTAAAAACAAAGCTTCTCCAGGTGCTAAGCGCACGTGATGCATCAACAACGCCACCATCGACTTCGAGTCGTCGTAGTGCTCGTTCAGCTGTTGCATCGCTGCAGACGGCGAAATGACGTCGCCGAACGTCTCCCCACGCAACACCGCTTCGGCAGCTGCTGCCACACCGTCGCGTCGCACTCGAGCAGCCAACTCTTTCGCACCTGCGGCCTCACACGCTCGCACTGCCGTTTCGGCGTCGACGAAGCCACACAGCGCTTCGAACATTGACAACGCCACAATCATCTCGGGCTTGGCGCGGTCATCGGGGTAGACGCGATGACCGGCATCAAGCGGAACACCGGCGCGTTCCTCGCGGGAGAAGCCGGCTGCTGCCTGTTCTTTGGACGGGTGCGTCTGTAACGAGAGAGGTTGAGCCGCTGAAAGCAGTTTTACGATGAACGGCAATTCACCAACTTCATCAACCAAAAATGTCGGAGCCGGATGGTGCAGGCTGTCGTCGACGTGTGCCTGACCGCGCGGGTGAGTGCCAAACCAGATTTCGGCCCATGGTCGCCCGTCAGCAGTGACCTCGAGTAACTCGGGTAGCGCGTAGCGGTCGCCCCACGCATAGTGCTGAATCGCGCCGCGCAGGTGCAACATGGCGAACCTCAGTCTCGCGGCGTTTTCGCGTTACGCGACGCCACGCGCCAACGCCAAAACGCGCTGTGGCGCATCGGCAATCGGCACTTCGGTGGTGGTGCCCGCGAGACGATCGCGTACTTCGAACATGCCGTTGGCTACGCCGCGACCGGCAATAACGATCACCGGCATGCCCAGCAACTCAGCGTCTTTGAATCGCACGCCAGGCGAGACACCAGCACGATCGTCAAGCAACACCTGTAGCCCTGACTGCGACAACGATGCAGCCAACGCCTCGGCCGCCGCCGCAGTTTGGTCACCTGGCTTACCAGCGATTACTACGTGCACATCCATTGGTGCAACCTCGCGCGGCCATCGCAAGCCGAGTGCGTCGTGAGAGGTTTCTGCAATCGCCGCCACCGCACGCGAGACACCCACGCCATACGAACCCATCGTGACCACCCGCTGCTTGCCCTTCTCGTCGAGCACCGTCAGCCCGAGTACGTCGGCATATTTTCTGCCCAGCTGAAATACATGACCCATTTCAATCCCGCGTTCGATGCGCAGCGGTGAGCCACACGATGGGCATGCGTCGCCCTCACGCACGTCGGCGACATCGATGACACCATCACCAGTGAAGTCGCGACCACACACGAGGTTCACCACGTGGCGACCCGACGCATCGGCACCGGTGACCCACGCTGAGCCGACGACAACGCGTGGGTCAAGCAGATAGCGGATGCCCGATGTTGATGCACTGCCGAGTGCACGCGGGCCGATGTAGCCCTTCACCAGCCCGGGGTGTGCGGCGAAGTCGGCGTCACCGAACGGTGCCACTTCTGTTGGCGACATGGCCGCTTCAAGACGCTTCATGTCCACCTCACGATCACCCGGCACACCGATGGCGAGTGGTTCGCGTCGCCCATCAGGATGTTGCAGCATCACCATCACGTTCTTCAGCGTGTGCGCTGCAGTCCAGGGCCCACCCACGCGCGACAGCTCGGTGCGCGCATTCAGCAAGTCGACCAGCGACTGGATAGTTGGGGTTCCTGGCGTGTCGTGCACGACTGCCGCCGCAGTCGAAGAAGGATCACTCGCCGCTGGCGCACCGATTCGAACGGCTTCGGTGTTGGCTCGGTACTCGCATACCGAGCATCGCACAAACGTGTCTTCACCCGACTCGCACGGTGACAGAAACTCTTCCGACATCGAACCACCCATTGCGCCAGACATCGCTTTGACAATCACGACTTCCAACCCGAGTCGCGCGAAGATGCGCACGTAAGCCGCGCGATGGGCGTCGTAACTGCGCTGCAAGCCTTCGTCGTCGACGTCGAAGCTGTAGGAATCTTTCATCACGAATTCGCGACCACGTAAGAGACCGGCACGTGGCCGAGCTTCATCGCGATACTTCGTCTGTATCTGATACAGCCACACCGGCAAGTCTTTGTAACTCGAATACAGATCTTTCACCAAGAGCGTGAACATCTCTTCGTGTGTCGGACCCAACAGGTAGTCGACCCCGCGGCGGTCTTGCAGGCGGAAGAGGTTGGGGCCATAGTCGGTCCATCGACCCGATGCGTCATAGGGTTCGCGCGGCAAGAGGGCAGGGAAGTGCACCTCTTGTGCGCCGATCGCGTTCATCTCGTCGCGCACAATCGCCTCGACGCGCTGCAACACCCGCATGCCGAGCGGCAGCCAGGTGTAGCCGCCAGGTGCCGCACGGCGGATGTAGCCCGCCCGCACCAACAAGCGATGACTGGGCACTTCGGCCTCGGCTGGGTCGTCGCGCAGCGTGCGTACAAAGAGCGTCGACAAGCGATGAATCACGCAAAATCAAGGTTAGTTCGCGCGGCTATTATGGAAGGGTCCTTTTACGACGAGCACGAGTGCAGTTCGCAAAGGCGTGGGTAACACCCACGCCTTTTTTTGACTCGTGTGGCGAACGTGAACGGACACGAAACGCGATACCAGACAACGATCACCACCAAACAACCCACACGAAAGGACCACACCGCCGATGAGCACCGCCGACACCGTGGTCAATCGAGTGCGGACGTTGGCCGCCCCCATCGTCGCGGATCTGGGCCTCGAGATCTACGACCTTGAGATGGTCTCGGGTGTGTTGCGTCTCAGCATCGATACTCCGACTGGTGGCCCTGCTGGCGTCACCCTCGACAATATTGCACTCGTCAGCCGCCTCGTGTCGCGCGAACTCGACCACAACGACCCGATGCCTGGTCGCTACACGCTCGAAGTGACGAGCCCTGGGCTCGAGCGTCCGTTGCGCACAGCCGATCACTTCCGCCGTGAAGTCAACAAAGTGGTGTCGGTTCGCCTGCGTGAGGCCGTCGACGGCCGTCGTCGTCTCCAAGGCACGCTGCTGCGCGCCGACGAGCGCGGTTGCGTCGTGTGTCTCGAAGACACCGGCACCGAAATCGCCGTCACCTATGACCGCATTGAACGCGCCAAGACCGTGTTCGTGTGGGGTAGCGAAGGCAAACCCGGATCTTCTTCCCGCCGTACCAAGGAGGTTGCACTATGAACCAAGATGACATGCGCGAAGCGGTGCGAATGATTGCCGCCGATCGTGGCCTTTCTGTCGACGCACTGTTGCAGGTGCTCGTCGAAGCACTCGCCACCGCCTACAAGAAGCGCCCGAACGCTGCCGATGAGGTGATTGTCGGTCTCAACCCCGAGACGATGGACATCACGTTCACTGCCTATGACGTCGACTACGACGGCAACTGGATCAACGAGCGCGACGACACCCCGAGTCGCGCCGAACTTGGGCGCATTGCCGCCTCAACGTTCCGCGCCGTGCTCAGCCAGCGCATCCGCGAAGTCGAATATGCGGGCAAGTACGAGCAGTTCCGCAACAAAGAAGGCGAAATCGTCGCTGGTCGCATTCGTCTGATGCCAAGCGGCCCAAGCGAGCGCAAGTACTTGATCATCGACATGAGCGGTGGCGAAGGCATCATGCCGCTCGCCGAGCAGGTTCCGAACGAACTTCGCACCTCAAGCGACGCCACGTTCAAGGTGTTCATCGTTGAAGTGCGTGAAACTGAACGCGGCCCGCAAGTTGTTGTCAGCCGCACGCACCCCGGCCTCGTCTTCAAGCTCTTCCAGATGGAAGTGCCCGAGATCGTCAGCGGCCAGGTGAGCATCATGGCAATTGCTCGTGAGCCGGGCCAGCGCTGCAAGATCGCGGTGGCATCGAATGACGAACGCGTCGACCCGATCGGTGCGTGTGTCGGCCAGCGAGGCTCACGCGTGCAACGCGTGGTCACCGAGTTGCGCAACGAAAAGATCGACATCGTGCAGTTCAGCGATGACAAGCGCACCATGATCATCAATGCCATGTCACCGGCCAAGGTCAGTGATGTCATCATCAGCGAAGACGGAACCCAGGCCGACGTGATCGTGCCTGACTTCCAACTCTCGTTGGCAATCGGTCGTGCCGGTATCAACGCGAAGCTCGCTGCGCAACTGTGCGGTCTGCGCCTCGATGTAAAGAGCGAGAGTGAGGCAGCTGGTCTGACAGTCGAGAACACTGCCGCCCCGACGACAGATGCGGGGAGCCCGACCGCTTGAGCAAAAGCATTCGTGTTTCTGCGCTCGCCAAAGAGCTCGGCATGGCGTCAAAAGACGTCGTCGATCTCTGTAATCGCATCGGCGTCGGCGTCACGTCGGCGTCATCGACGATGGTCGAGGCCCAGGCCGATCGCGTGCGTCGCCACGCCGAAGAGCAGGGTCTGAAGCGCGAGCCAGCACCCGAAAAGCCCAAGCGAGCAAAGAAGACTGATACGGAGAAGGCCGACGCCACAGCGACAGGCGCGAAGAAGACCACGAAAGCCAAGACCGCAAAGACCGGCGGCGAGAAGTCCGACAACGCAACGACCGATACGGCGTCTTCCGAAAGCACACCGACCGCCACTGCCACGCCGACGGCACCACCAATTGCTCCACCGGCTTCAACACCGACATCAACATCGACACCGCCATCATCGTCGACACCTCTCGCGCCAGCCGCCGCAACGCCTCCGCCGCCACCTGCTGCAACTCCGACCGCACCCTCGGTGACCTCGACGTCGCGTGTGGTGTCATCGCGACCGGGCCAGAGCGTCACCAATCGTCCGCCAGCGGCGCGTCCGCCTGCAGCCCGCCCCGCGACGGGCGCTCCAGTGACTCCGCCCAACATGCCGCCTGCAGGTCAGCGCGTGGTGCCGCCACCCGGTGGTCGTGTGATTCCGCCTCCGCCTGGTGGCAGTCGTGTGCCGCCGCCACCGCAGCGTCGCCCCGGTGGTGACGGTCGCGGTCCGCGTCCGGGTGCGCCGCGTGCGAACCCGACCGGTCGCATGGGTCGCTTCTCGTCATCGTCGCTTGGTCGCACTACACCCCGCCCAGGCGGCGCGGGTGCGCGTCCGGGTGCTCCGGGTGGTGCCCGCCCCGGTGGTGGTCGTGGTTCAGGTTTGGGTCGACAACTCGGTGGTCCGCAAGGTCGCGGCCCCGGTGCTCGCGGCTCAGGCGCGCGTCGTGGTGCGCGCAAGAAGACGCGTGAACAGCGCCGCAAAGACATGGAGCAGCTGCAGTCAATGCAGCCGACGCAGTATGTGCCCAGTAGTGCACCCGTGCCCGAGGGTCCGATTGTCGTTGAGCGTGGCTCGTCGGCACAAGAGTTCGCTCCGAAGCTCAATCGTGGTGCGGCCGACGTTGTGCGATTCCTCCTTGAGCAGGGTGAGATGGTTACCGCGACGATGTCGCTCGCCGATGAGCAGATGGAACTGTTCGCGATGGAAGTTGGCGCCGAGCTCATCCTCGTTGATCCGGGTCAACAAGAAGAGATGGAACTGCAGGCGCTCTTCGATGACAGCGACGACGCCGATGAGGCGCAGCAGGCACCGCGCCCGCCGATCGTCACGATCATGGGTCACGTCGACCACGGCAAGACCACACTGCTCGACAAGATTCGTTCGGCAAACGTCGTAGCAGGTGAGGCCGGCGGCATCACCCAGCACATCGGCGCCTACCAAGTGACGAAGAACGAAAAACTCATCACCTTCATCGACACCCCAGGCCACGCAGCATTCAGCAAGATGCGTGCGCGCGGTGCTGGCGTCACCGACATCGTGGTGCTCGTTGTCGCCGCCGACGACGGTGTGATGCCCCAGACCATCGAAGCGATCAGCCATGCTCGCGCGGCCGATGTGCCGATCGTGGTGGCGGTAAACAAGATCGACAAAGACAACGCCGATGTGCAACGCACCTTGTCGGCGGTTGCCGAGCAGAACTTGATTCCTGAAGCGTGGGGTGGCGACACGATCGTCGTCGAGATGTCGGCTCAGCAAGGTCTGGGCATCGACGACTTGCTCGACCAGCTGCTCGTGGTCGCCGAAGTCGAAGAACTCACTGCCAACCCGAATGGTCGCGCGAAAGGTTTTGTGCTCGAAGCACAGTTGGATGTCGGTCGCGGCCCGGTTGCCACGGTGTTGGTCGACAAGGGCACGCTCAAGGTCGGTGACCCGATGGTTGCGGGCGCGGCGTGGGGCCGTGTACGCGCAATCATCAACGACCGCGGTGAACAGATCAAAGAAGCAGGCCCATCATCACCAGTGCAAGTGCTGGGTTTGTCGGCCGTTCCGCAAGCGGGCGACGAGTTCCGCATTGCACCAGACGATCGCACCGCCCGCACGGTGGCCGACTCGCGAGCACAGCGTCAACGCCTGCTCTCGCAGCGCGGTGACGCTCGCGCGCAAAAGGGCGTGAAGTTGGAAGACATCTTCACCCAGATTCAGGCCGGCGAAACCGCCACACTCAACCTGTTGATCAAGGCCGATGTGCACGGTTCGCTCGAAGCCGTCACCGAGAGTCTGCGCAAACTCGAGCGCGAAGAAGTGAAGGCTGCCTTCGTGCACCGCGGTGTGGGTTCAATCACCGAAAACGACATCACCCTTGCCGCAGCGACCAACGCCACCATCATCGGCTTCAACGTGCGCCCCGACCGCAAGGTGCGCGACCTCGCAGAAGCCGAGCAGGTTGAGATTCGCACCTACGAAGTGATCTACAAACTCATCGAAGACATCGACAAGGCGATGAAGGGCTTGCTCGCGCCAGAGTTTGAAGAAGTCGTGACGGGTGAGGCCGAAGTGCGCGAACTCTTCCGTGCGCCCAAGGTTGGTGCGGTCGCCGGTTGCTTCGTGCGCTCTGGTGTCGTTACCCGCGGCTCGAAGGTGCGCTTCTTGCGCGAGGGTGTCATCATCTGGAAGGGCGCCATCAATACGCTGCGTCGTTTCAAAGACGACGTCAAAGAAGTGCGCGAAGGCTTCGAGTGCGGTATCTCGCTCACCGACTTCCAAGACTTGAAGCAGGGCGACATCATCGAAACCTACGACCTGCGCGAAATCGAGCGGGTGTAGCCGATCGGGATGCGTAACATC
>Ga0255151_1000625_pt1 | contig 9995 bp, 7 predicted proteins | sample Atl_Yuk_RepB_8h_FD_183612 | JGI IMG/M metagenome (GOLD analysis project Ga0255151, IMG submission 183612) | Freshwater microbial communities from Altamaha River, Georgia, United States - Atl_Yuk_RepB_8h | ecosystem: Environmental > Aquatic > Freshwater > River | place: USA: Georgia | collected... | reverse complement strand
GGTCGGCGGCTTGCTGTCCTGTTAGGACAACTGGTTGATCGCCCCCTGGTATGCCAGGCATACCAAGTCTTGCACGAACTTCATTAGGCACAATGGTCTTCATTCGTAGGTAACGCTCATCAATCTTGGACTGTGTATCCTCGTCTGTGAGAGTAAGTTCATTAAATTTCAAAACAAAAGCATCCGTAAATTCTGCAATCAAACGGTTTAGCTTCTTCTCCAGGTTTCTTTGTGCTGGTCTAGCAACCTGCTCTTTAAATGTCTTGTCTGCATCCTTTGCTGCTGCAAGGGATACGCCCTCTGGAAGTCCTAGCTTTGAGATAGGAGTTCTGTGAGCAATTAAAATTTCGTCTCTATTTTGCTGACGATATTTGTTGAATGAAGAGTCCTGGACATCCGCCTCAACAGCTTCCATCTTAAATTCTACTTTATTTCCGTCATCATCTGCTGGTAGCGGAATATAGATAGATCTGTGGTTCTTACCCTTAAGGTTTGTCTGGAAGAACTCAAGTAATTTACGCTCAGCTTCACGGCTAAGTGTAGCTCCCTTTACTGTAATGATATATCTTGGAACAGCTTTGTTCTCAAAATAATCAAGGTTAAAGCGTGATGCAAATTCATCTCCTGCTAGCGCAGTCTTTGCTGGAATAATATCTGGTACACCATAGTATCCGTTTGTTGGTGTGTACTTCTTAATGTGAATAACCTCGTTAGGTCTTTCATCATCGCCAATTGGATTTGGTGTTGCCTTGTCTTGGAAGTTACGGAAGAAAACAACCTTGTTTCCAATTACCTGAACGAATCCATCACGGTCTTTTCTAACACGCATAGATGTTGCTGGAATATGGCCAACAAAGCCTATTTCTCCGTTTACTTTACGGCCAACCTCAATGTATCCATTTCCTGTGGCTTCAAAATCTAGGTATACCTTTGTAAGGGTTTCTGTGAATGTATCCTCTTGGTTCATAGACTCAAGTAGGTCGTATAGGTCTTCTCTCATCCGCTCTAATTTTGCACGGAATCTTTGTAGGCTTTCTGGTGTATCAGAAAGGTCTGCTATCTTTTCTTTAGTAGCACGAGTGTGCGAAAAGTCATAGCCAAGCCCAACAATGTTTGCTGCCTTTGCATTACATGCCGCAAAGTGTGGTGAAGATACTTCATAAATCTTAGCCAAGTAGTCTAGGTTGTATGGCGGTGTAATAACATCAAGGATGTCATAACCCATGAGAACTTCTTGCTCATACTTCTTTGATCTTGCTTGTCCGTCTGCACCCTGCTGAAACTTTTGGATAAGACGTGTATTCTTTCTCTTAAAGTTTGGAGAGAATCCACGATACTTAGAAAGCTCTTCAGCCTTTACATAAAAGGGATCAGATTCTTCCGCTGGTCTTTCTGTGAAAAAGTCACCAGAAAGAACTGCAGATACTTCATTTAAATTATCTTCAACTGCGTCTGACATTAATCATTCCTCAAATTCTTTAGACTATCTTTGTATTCACCAATATCCAATGGATCTGGTGTTAGTCCCCACTTCAGCCTCTGTTGCTGTTCCTCATATTCTTCATCGTTAATTTTTCTTTGACCCGACAAAAATACTGCCTGCCCGCTATGAATTCCATAGCCTTTGATAGCTTCGGTAAGAGCGTTAATTCTATTTTGATCTCCCTTGAATGCAGAGACTGATAAATAATTACCGTTATCGTCTCCTACCCAGCGTCCGTCTGGCATCTGCCAAACATATACTCCTAGGCGGGTCTCCTCAACAATAGATGTTTTAATTGATTTCATATAGTAATGATACCATCTTTTATTGCCAAAGTCTATACTTTGTACTAGAATGTGACAGAATTATGCTCTTTGCCAAGCAACTTTGTACGGGGTTAGGCCATAATCGATTATATTGAAGGAAACTTGTTCCTGTCCTAGGCCTTCCTGTGGGTATCCAACGAGAACCTCATATTCTGTCTCTGCATCAAATTGATCCAGAGTATAGGCAGCCATTGCAAATAGCCCCAAGGTAATGTCTGTTTGATTTATTCCTGCGTCGTCTGCTCCAACATATATGTCTGTTCCAGCATTTATTTTTGATGTTGAGGTTAATACGACATGAACCCAATCATTTACCATAGCCTGATTGTCAAATGTCTCCTGGCCATTTACATACATCTTAGAGAATCCTGGGTGTTGCCATGCTGACCCGTCCCAATATAAAGACTTTGATCCAGATTCCAGAATGTACCTATTTGCCACTAAAGGTTCATTTATCTTGAAGACTAAAGAAATAGACTTTGTTCCATTGAATCCGCCAGAGTCATAGTTGCTTGATTGTGACGGGATCTTCAAATATGAATTACCAGATAATCTAATACCAGACTGATCCAGTCTATCTAATATCTCAACGTCGTCATCAAAGATAACGCAATTGTCTGGATTTACTATTACGGCAGCTTCATTTGTATTGTCTGAAACTACCCGCTTCATTCCCTGGGTATATGCATATAGACCAATGTTTGATAAGATTGGTAGATCATCTTCTGAGTCATTTGTAAATAATGTAGCCTTTATGTCATATGATGTTACCTGATTTGCTGGATTATCCAACAGAGTGGGCATAGAAGCCATTCTAGGCCATTCTAAGCCGTTATTATAGGTAACTGATACATTCGGTGAGGAAGTTGTATAAAAGGCCAGAGAACCGCTGTAATCGACTGCAGGCAATGTTAATAGACCCTCAATCTTTCCATACTGAGACCATTTAAGATTGTTATTCATCTTGAGAATGAAAGTTGCTTCTTCATTATATAATGTGTAATCAGTTAAGCTTTCATATTGAATTCCTGACTTAATTGCTATCCAAGTAACTGGACATGCTGCATATAGGTCATTTACTTTTCCAACATATAAATCTGTTATTGTTTGTAGGTAGTCTACTGAAGTAAAGATACTTGTACCATTTAGGTATGCCTTTAGGGATCCCGTTTTGTTTTCTACAAGGATCTCGTTCCATCCCGCCACTGGGCTAGATGTAGTAGTTGTGTCCACTCCATTCAAATTAAAAACAAAGTCGTCTGAGCTATTTATTCTTACTGTTAAGCTTTGGCTAGACTGGAAGTTGTACATAGATACAAGACCCTTCTCTGGTATTAGTGGGTCATGATAAAAACTTACAGATATTGCTGTGCCGCCCTCAGCCAATCTTACTACTGTTGACAGGTCTAAGAATGCGCCAGCACCTAGAGATAGACAGTTTCTAGCATCGACTACTGATTGGGTTCCAGTGCCACCAGATACAGTTGCATGGGAGATATATCTTAGCGTAACCTCATTAATTGAATTAACCAATGCATTTGTAAAATCAAACCCAGTCCAATTATTGGCAAACTTATAAGCTATTAGGCAGTCTTTGTTATTGGGTATATAGGCTACCTGAGAGTTTGCATTATAGTATCTATCTTTAAGAATTGTTTTTCTAGAAAGATTTAGGTGTTCTGTTGCTCTAACATAATCAAGAACGTATCCATAAAGAGCGACTCCATCTACTGTTATGTCATAATTATCAGAGCCAAATGTACGCATAGCACCATGATTTTGGCTAAACTGAAATATATCAGATAATTCAGAAGATGATTTTGTAGATACATTTGTTCCATTAACAATTAATGAAATTCCATTAGATGAGTAGTTAGCAACAATGTGATATCTTCTCTTCCAGTCTGGAACCTGATATGAAACATAATAATTTATAAGAGGATCTGGCCTAAAATAAATCTTGTTCTTGTAGACATATACTCCATATGGCGCAAGAATTGTGGCATTGAGGATCTCATCATATGTGTCAAATGCGGCTAGCACATCTGTATATGTTTCATAATCATCAATTAAGTCTGTATATGTTTGGATAGCAGAATTTTGTGCTGATTGAAGAAGGGTTTTGTTTCCAAACAAAACTATTTCGTCCGATATAGATAATGAGTCTTCATTTAATTTAAAGTATAACTCAACACTAAAGGACTGATTGCTTTTACCTTTAGTCCAAATGCTAGCATCAGTCCATGACTGTCCCGCTCCAGATGCTCCTGGAAGTGGATAATAAATGCTAGCAGTAGAATCTGTTAATCTTGTTCCATAGATCCCATTAGCAACTAGTGGTATTGCTTCATCGAATATAGAGCCAGTATATGCGCCATTATTCCCACTACCAGTAGCCTCTTTAGCGATACCTGTTGTAACATCGTCATCGAGTGGCCAAAATGATAGTGGGCTTTGAGACATTACTACTTCTCTATAACCCAATTTATCTCCCTATTTACTCTGCTTCTACAGCAGCGATTTGTGCAAGCTTGTCGTTAATGTTTGACTGGATTACTTCAATTCTTTCTACATCTGGCGTTGTCTTTGCATTTTCTGCAAGCATTTCCAATTGTAGAGAGTACATCTGATACTCAAGGTTTCTTACTACAGAATCCTTAATAGCAGTCTTTTCGTCATTTGTTAACTTGTTGTACGTTGGCATGTTTCTCCTTATTATTGTAGTTTTTCTAGCTCATTCTTCATCAAACCCAGTTCTGATATTTGGGTCTGATAAAAATCTATTGTTTCTTGTGCTACCGCACCTTTGGTATTATCCATTATAGCATTTTGGTATGCTTCAATGTCAATGTCTATTTGTTCTATTTTAGATAGAAGTATGGCATTTTTAATGTCTTGGTCTTTTATCATGTTAGCTGAAATCCTCCACTAGATGGAATTCTTACTTGACCGCCATTGACTGAGTTACCATTATATGTATAAACTATTGCATAATACCAACCTGCGGTTGTTTTTGTTTGGGTAACTCCCCCTCCACCACCATATTGCTTAACGTGAGTTGAATGCAGTGTATAAGTTCCACCAGATGTAGTTGATCTATAAATATAAATATCATATCCCCATGTTGGAGCATAGTTCCAGTTTTCATAACTAGGTCCTACTCCATATGAATTTGTTGGCTCTGTTATATATAAAGTTCCACCAACAGGAGATATATTATTTGCCCAAGAACCGCTTGCTGGTTTTGTCGTTCCTGCATAATTTACTACAGCTCCTGTAGAAGATGTTGTTGTACTTGTGCTTCCAGCACTATTAGAAGCTGTTATCTGGCATCTATACTCTATACCTCCTGGGCCTTGTCCAGATGATATTGTATATGAAGATCCAGATGCACCTAAGCTACTCCATCCGCTGCCGCTATTTGATTGCCACTGATAAGATATTGTTGGATTAGTTCCATTTGCAGAAACATTTGATACTGATAAAGTTGCTCCAGGCCTTACAATATAAAATGGGTATGAGTATGTGTTGCTATTTGGATATGTAAGTACTTGACCAGTAAATCCACTTTCTGAAAAACTTATATATGTTGGAGCATAAACTGGATCAACAATTGATGAAGTAGATCCAGAAGATTCAGCAGATTCTCTTTGTGTCAAGGTTATGCTGCTACTTTGAGAGCCGCCAGTAATATTTGTATTTCCAGGAGCATATGGTGTTACTGTTACAGATAAGTTAGATCCTGTTGGAATGCTAGAAAAGCTAATAGATGTTGCACTTGTATTTGTTGATCCATTGGCTGCTCCAGAATAAGAAACGGTATAGCCTCCTGCTCCAAATGTAGGGCTCCAAGAAACAGATACTGTACCGCTATTATTTATTGACTTTACCCATACAGTAGCTGATCCTGCTGAAGCACTATAACCAGTAGCTGAAGTACCTCCAGAATAACTTACTCCACCGTTGTTGGTTCTAACACCATAAGTTGGTGCTCCAGTGTTTGTCCAACTTGCTGACCATGTATTAGTTCCACCAGTTACTGTTACGGTTGATGGTTGTGATGGAGTGCTTGTTATATCTGTTAGTGACAATCCAGAAACTGATTGTGGAATTATAGAAATAGAATTACTGGTTGAATAAGAAACACTACCTCTAAGATTTATTGCTGTAACCTGTGCACTTATTGATGTCCCAACATCAGATGTCGTTGTAGTATATACATTTGAAGTTGCACCAGATATTGTAACTCCATTTCTTCTCCACTCATAAGTATAAGAGGTTGGAGCATAAGACTCATCGCCATTCCATGCACCTATATTTATTGCAAGTTGTGATCCAGCTGTAGAATTTCCAGTTAAATAAGGATTAGATAATAGTTGTGGAAGGTTTGGATAATGTTGAATCCATGATGTGCCATTAAATATCCAACCTCTTTTTACGGTTGTCCATGACCCGCCATCAAAGAATCTAAATGCTCTAGCTTCTGACCAGCTACTGCCGTTATATATTTTCATATTTTATCCTAATACTGTACATACAAATCGCCAGCTGCGGTACCGCTTGGAAGTGCTCCAGTATTGTTATAAAATATTTTATTTGCATTAGACGTATTTGTTCCGTTTGAATAGTTATTTGTTGTAATTGTAGACCATGAAGCGGAAGACCCATTAGTGGTCAAATATTTTCCACTATTTCCAGATTGTGCAGGCAATGTATCAATTGTTGTTGATGCTCCTAGTGATATCTGAGTTCCGTTAATTGTTATAGATGAATTTAAAAGCTTATTATTTGCAATAGATCCAGCAAGCATTGTATTTGTGACCGTTGCTGTATCTGCTGCTGTGATTGCTGTTCCAGATATCTTTGTCTTGTCAATTGCAGCAGTTGAAGAAATGTCTCCATCTACTATTGTTCCATCTGCAATCATTGATGATGTAATTGAGCCTACTGCTGGTGTTGATGATACTGTAGTCCATGATGCTGTAGTTCCATCTGATGTAAGATATTTTCCAGCAGCATCTGCTTGATCTGGAACCTGAGATATAGTAACCCATTGTGCTCCGCTTCCAGTAGTTCCTAATACTTTACCAGCATTGCCAGATTGTGGAGGAAGAATACTTGATATACCATTTACAACTGCATTTGAAAAATCTACAGTTCCAGTAAATGAAGGAGAAACTTTTGGAGCATAAACATTTGAAGCTGTAGCTGTAGTCAAATATGTTGACGCAGCGGCAGATGTAGTAAGGTATGGAGTTAAATCTAATGTAGTCCAAGATACAGCGGATCCATTAGTTGTTAAATATTTACCATTATTTCCAGTCTGTGTTGGAAATGGAGTGTATCCAGAAACTGTTGCTGCAGAGAAATTAACTGTTCCAGTAAATGATGGATTATTAATTGGGGCTTTAGAAGCTAAGGCGTTTGTTACTGTGGTTGCAAATAATGCATCCCCGCCCAAAGCGTCTGATAATTCTTTAAGTGTATTAAGAGTAGACGGAGCAGCGTTTACTAAATTTGATATTGCTGTATCTGTATAGATGTTAGCTGCTGATTGTGCAGCCGCTGCAGATCCATCAGCATCATAAAGTATATCTGCTTCTGACTGTGTTAAATACTGTGGGTGTGGATCTGTAGCAGCTAAGTGTCCTGCTAAATCCCCGCCTGCTGCGTTAATTGTAATTGTATCTGTAAGTGCATCTGTTGTAATTGTAATGTTAGTTCCAGCAACAAGTGTTAGGGTATCTACTGTTGTGTCTGCAGAAACTGTTGTTTGTCCAGATACTGCAATATTAGAAAATGTGTTGGGAACTACTGTTCCTACCGCCGCTACGTTTGCCCACTTAGTTCCTGTTGCGGTTGTGGAGTCTGAAACGAGAACGTAGTCGTTAGTTCCAGGAGTAATAATAGAAACACCGCTGGCGGTTCCAATAGGAATGGCTCCCTTTGTTCCGCTAATAGCCGCTGTGCTTAAATAGTTATTGTGGACGTGGGTAAGGTTAGAGTATAAAGAATCGTGTGTATGTGTAGTCTGAGAATATCCTGCAAGGTCCGCTGGCTCTAGATACTCATTATGGGTATGGGTAGTATTTGCATAAACCCCGTCGTGTGTGTGGGTAGTTGTAGCATATACGCCAGTATGGGTATGGGTTGTAGGTGAATAGTTAGTTAAGGTAGCATCTACTGCCTGTGCAAGCAATTGAATATCTTGCGGCACATTTGGGTCATCAGACGAGGTGGGATATGGAAATCCCTTACTAGTATTTGGCATTTATTCTCCTTAGCCTATTATACCAATTATAAGTGCTAAAGGCTATTAGATGGTTATTGTTCCAGTTCCGCCTGTAAATCTATAAACTCTAAATCCAGAACGAGTTGGGGTGTCATATGTTAAAGATCCAGGAATATTTGCAAGTGCTGGCTTTGTGTTTGGATAAGCAAGAACAACGACACCAGAACCTCCGTCTTTACCATTATTTGTTCCACCAGTATCGTTACCTCCACCGCCACCTGATCCTGTGTTTGGTGAAGCTGCTGTTGGTGCTTGTCCAGACTGTTGTCCACCACCACGTCCTGCTCCAACTCCACCTGCTGCACCACCATTGGTGTGTCCACCGCCGCCTCCGCCAGCTGCATAAACAAATGATGTTCCAGTAATTGCTGTTGTTAAACCAGATCCTCCAGCTCCACCAGTTGACTGACCACTTAATCCGTTTTGTCCTGCTGAACCATATCCACCACCACCACCTGCGCTTGCATGTGTTCCAATGTATCCAGCTCCACCACTATTTCCTTGTCCTGTAATACCAGCTCCTCCAGAAGAACCTTGACATCCAGCTCCACCTCCTGAACCACCAGGTCTACCGTTACCATCTTCTCTTCCGCCACCACCGCCGCCTGAAACAGTAAATGCGCCAAATGTAGAATTTCCTCCATCACCACCCTGCCCAAGTCCTTGTGCGGCTGTTCTTCCTAATCCACCACTACCTACTGTAATTAGATAAGTTGCTCCTGATGTACGAGCTAATGTTCCAGTTGCAACTCCACCTGCGCCACCACCGCCGCCACCTTCTCTATAAGCTCCGTTTCCAAGTCCACCGCCGCCTCCGCCAGCTACTACTAAATACTCTATGTTGACTGCTGCTACATTTATTGTTATGCTAAACTCTCTAGAAATAGAATTTAATCCATCTGAAGCACTAACTGTAAAAGTAGATGTTCCAGATGTTTCTGGGGCTATTCCAGAAATAACTCCCGACGAAGAAAGTGTTAGTCCAGAAGGCAGTGATCCTGATGACAACGCATACGTTACTGAATCTGTTGTATCTGTTGCAGATAATGAAATATTTATTGAAGATCCATCATTGTAAGTTCCGAGGGATCCTGCTGCTGTTTGCCATGCTGGTGCAGCATTAGATGTAATACTAAATGTTCGTGAAATTGGTGTATTAACACCATCAGAAGCATTAATTGTAAATGTATAAGTTGTATTAGCAGAAATATCTGGCAATGTTCCAGAAATTGCTCCAGTTGTTGAATTTAATGTTAGACCAGATGGCAATGATGAACCAGAAGCCAATGAGTATGTAATAGTAGAATCATCTGTGGCGGTAGCAGAAACAGAAATACTTACATTATCTCCAAATGTTCCGAGAGAGCCAGCGGCTGTTTGCCAAACTGGTGTATTATTTACATATAGTGCATCTGGTAATATGCCAAATAAATTTGATGGGTTTGTAACTCTTACGTCATAAGGCTCATACTGAGATGATAGTCCAGTAAATACAGCTGTAAGCTGAACTAGAGAGTTAAATGTTGTTGAAGTAGCATTTACCTGAACACCGTTTGATCCAATAGCTGTAGCCACTGCTCCATTAACAAAATTTGTTCCATATATTGTAATAGTTCCTGAGTTTGAAGATTCTGAATAATTTCCAGTAACCGATGATACTCCAGGAACTTCCTGAACAATATTTTCCCAAGACCCTCCGCTTGTATAAAGCTCTATTCTTTGTGTCTCACCATTTGAGTAAAGCTTACCTGTACCAGGATTAGCTGGACGACCAGCAGTATTACCATATGGAATACCTCCACCAGTAATATCTGAGAATTTAATTGTCATCCTAGTCTCCATCCAAGGGTAAGGCCAGTATATACTAGTACCGCCGCCGCTTTATCTACGTCAA
>Ga0255151_1000609_pt1 | contig 10281 bp, 19 predicted proteins | sample Atl_Yuk_RepB_8h_FD_183612 | JGI IMG/M metagenome (GOLD analysis project Ga0255151, IMG submission 183612) | Freshwater microbial communities from Altamaha River, Georgia, United States - Atl_Yuk_RepB_8h | ecosystem: Environmental > Aquatic > Freshwater > River | place: USA: Georgia | collected... | reverse complement strand
TGTGATTTTATAGATAGGTAAATCTTTACACTTTTTAATATAGTACAAAATGAGTAAAGATTTACCTATCTATAAAATCACAATCGACCCCGAATACTCCGACGGAGAGGATTTAGGTATCGAACAAATCGCATTTACTTCAACACCCGCTATAAAAGTTAAAGGAATGGCGTTTAATCAAGCGCAATCTTTCTTTTTTGCTGACTCTACAAAATATAGAGTAGTTGCACCCGCTATGATTCCAATGGAGATTTATAGACGTGACGACGAAAGCGGAGAGTATTACGTTCAGTTTACCGAAGAGGTTATAGAACAAATCTACACGAAGTTTATGCGTGACTTAAACAATAGAGATTTATTTAACTTAGAACACGAAACCGAGAAAACTGTTCCCGCTTACATCCTTGAAAGTTGGATCGTGGAGAAACCACGAGAAGACAAGGCTTATACAAGCTACGGAATAGAAGTGCCAAAAGGAACTTTGATGTTGACTGCTCAAGTTACCGATGTTGAATACTACGAGAAATTAGTAAAAGACGAACAAATCGGATTCTCTATTGAAGGTTTTTTAGGTCTGAAACTAAGTAATCAAATTAAATTAAATACAATGAAGTTACCAGACGGAGAACATTTAATCGAAGGTAAAATCTACGTAGTAAAAGACGGAGAAGTTGTCGAGGTTAAAGAACAAGAAATGGCTGAAACTCAAGTTGAGGAAGAAGTCAAAGAAGAGGTTGCTATGGCAGAAGACGTAGTAGAAGAAGAAGTAAAAGAAGAAACAACCGAAGAGCCTACTGAAGAAGTAGTAGAAGAGGCTATGGCTGTTGACCCCGCTACTGACGCTGAAGCTATCTTAGCTATCGTTAAACCAGTTATTGAAGAACAAGTTAATTCTTTACTTGCTATTATCGCTGACTTGAAGAACCAAGTTGAAGAGCGTATAATGGAAAAAGAAGAAGAAGAAGATGTTATCGAAGAAGTTAAAATGAGCGCATTCGATAAATTCAAAGCATTTCGTAATACCTTTAAAAATCAATAAAAATGAATCGTAAATTAAAATTCGACCTTGAAGTTGAAACAAACGCACTTTTGTGTGCTAACCCAGAAGAGTTTTACTCTCGTGCTTATTTAACTGACACTACTGCGGATAACTTCCGTACTTTGCCGGGAATCAAGTCAGCAACTAAATTGGCTGCGGTGGACTTTGGTAACATTTTACAACCAAGTAGCTGCTCATTTTCTGCGCCGACTGACACACTTAACGCTATTGACATTGACGTATGTCCTTTGTCAGCTATGGCGCAAATTTGTCAATTTGACCTTGAGCAATCTTTCTTAGCTTTACAAATGGCTAAAGGTTCTAACGGAGATTTCACTGTAGCTTCTTTTATGTCTTACTATTGGGACACTATGTCTAAACAAATCGGTGAAGATATCGAATTGATTAGATGGCAAGGTGGTACTGGTGAAGGTGTTTTAGGTTTGTGTACTGGTCACTTGAAAAGATTGTGTTCCGACGAAAACGTAATAGGTCAATATGCTGGAGCAGTTAATTCTTCTAACGTTCTTGCAACTCTTGAGGCTGTTTGGGCTGCTGCACCTTCTACTATCAAATTCAAAAAAGGTGATTTAAGATTCTATGTTTCTGCTAACGTAGCACAAGCATACGAATTGGCTGCTGCTTCTGGTAACACTCAAACATATGTAACTCTACCTTTAGGTTTGACTTTCTTAGGAATTCAAGTTGTAGTATGCGAAGGTATGCCGGATAACACTATCATTTTAACATTGAAAAACAACCTTATCTACGCATTCGATGCTGAAGGAGATGCTAAAGCGTTGAAAGCGGTTAACCTTTCTGACACAGTAGCAGAGCCGTACATCCGTACAAGAGCGAACTTGAAAGTAGGTTTCTACCATACTAATCCATCTGAAATCGTAGTTTATAACGTTTGTTTCGATTAATAAACTTTATTTCATAGGTAAGGGGTGGTGACTAATCGCCACCCTTTTTTTTGAAACTTTAAAAAATAAATATATGTCTTGCGCAACATTACAAACAATCACAAAATCGTGTGACAATAATTCCGGAGGAATTTATACGTTGTACGTAAACCAACAAGATAATATCGCATCTATTACAACTGACGAAACGGGGACTAATTGGATTGTAGATACTATCACTTTAACTGACCCTTTAGATGTATTCGTTCCTATCGAATTTAGAAGAAACGTAGGTTCTTATACTGAGGAGGCAAACATTGACCTAATCAATGGTTCTTCTTATGTTACTCAAACTATCAATTTGATGTTACACAGACGCGACCAAGAGAAATCAAAAGCTATCAAAGTTATGGGCGCTGGTCAACAATACTTAGCTGTAATCGTAGGAGATGCAAATGGTAAGTTTTGGTACTTCCCATATATGCAAGTTACTGCGGTTGGTGAAGGTTCGGGGACTACTCGTGCGGATGGTTCAAAGTATTCTTTGACACTTACTGCTGAGAATGAGTTTTTAGCTTACGAAGTTGACCCAACTATTATCGCGGGGTTATTGTAATCTGTTTTCTCTCCATATATAAAGCCATTCTTTCGGGGGTGGCTTTTTTGTTTTAAACAAATACAAGTTATTACTTATAATATAGTTATATGATTTACTTAGAAAAAGGGCAAATAAACACATTTGTGTTAACTTTAACTGAAGTAACTACGTATAGTAGTCCCTTTTATTTATTCGTGTTTGAGAACGAATTTAACACGGCAACTGAGCCTGTTTTATGGGCGGGTGTGGACACTTCTCCGTATCCAGATAGATACAACTTATTTACTTTAGACGAAGGCGTAGATATAGACTTTGTAAAAGGTCAGTATACTTATAGTGTTTACGAAAGTGACGAAGCTATAATAGTAGACGAAAACACGAATTTAAACGATTACAATTTAATAGAAGAAGGAAGAATGATAGTAGCGGGAGTAGTAACTAATTCAATATACGACTAATGGCGTGGTATAACATTTTTAAAAAAGAAGAAAGTAAACCCGAAATAGTAGAGGGTTATCAATCATTTAGCACACCTTTCGGTAAGGTTGGAGGTGCAAACTTGGCTTTGCCTTATGTAAACGGAAGATATCAAATTTCGGGGTACATTCCTTTTGGTCACGATAACCTTTATCCACAGCTTTTAACGCAACTCTACTTTACAAGTCCACTTCACGGTGCAATAACGGATTACAAAGCGAATGCCGTAGTAGGTGGTGGTTCTACTATCAAAACTGACAAGCTGACAAACGAGGAAAAGTTAGAATTGTATACGTGGGAACGTAAAATGAAACTAAAGAAGAGTGAATTAGCCGTATCTAAACAAATTATTTTGCATAATAGAGTTTATTTCAAGCTATATTTTGACGAAAAAGGTAACTTTAAAAAGGCTGAAAATATCTATCCGGATAAAGTTCGAGTAAGTAGAGATAAATGCTATTACTTTATTTGTGAAGATTGGGCATCTCGTATTGATGTGGAAACCATTAAGCCTTATTCACCGAGTTGTAATGATAAAATACAGTTGTTTGTTTACGAAATGCACTCTCAAGGACAAGATTACTACCCACTTCCTACGTATACGAGTGCGTTAAACTTTGCTTTCTTGAGCGGTGAGTTAAGTTATTTTGCTAAGGCTAATATTCAAAACTCTATCTTTCCTTCTTTTGCTATGATGTTCCCTAAAAGACCACAAAGCGAAGAAGAAAAAATTATGATTCGTGAAACGATAGACAAATTAAAAGGAGCATCAAATGCGGGTAAAGCTGTTGCGTTTTTTGCTAACGCTCCGGAACAATTACCAAGTATTGAAAGTTTACCGACTAACAATAACGATAAACTATTCAAAGAATCAAGCGAATTAAACACGGAACAAATATGTTTCGCGCATACAATAGACCCTATTTTGATGGGTATTAGAACGACTGGTTCTTTGGGTAATGGTTCGGATATTAAACAAGCCTACATAATATTTGAGAAGAATGTAGTAATGCCATTGAGAGCAATAGTAGAAGACATATTTAATGAGTTGCTACATATCGCTAAAATTACTGCGGAATACAAAATAAATAATTTCCAAATCATAAACGAAACTATTGTAGAAGTAGAGGAAAGCGCAAGTAAAACACAAGATGCGTTAAATGCTATGAGTCCGCTTGTCGCTACGAAAGTTTTAAATACTATGACCGAGAACGAAATTCGTGCTTTAGCATCTTTACCACCGGTAGAAGGTGGAGATGTTCCACTTAGTAGAATACAACCTAATACTGCTGAATAATGATTTACTTTATAACTGAAACCTATTTAAAGACGAATACTCCGATAACTGCAAATGTAGATGTTACGGATGTCACTCCATACGTAAAGACACAAAGTGACTTAAGAATACAACCAATTTTAGGAACGTATTTTTACAATTATTTGTTAGCACAGTATAACGCTCAAACGCTTAATCCTAACGAAGAGTTATTAGTAGAGAAGATACAACCTTGTATCGCGTGGTATAGTGCCGTAGATGCGGTCTTTGGTTTGTCTTACCAACTTAAAAATAAAGGATTACAGCAACAAAACGGAGATTATTCAACAAGTGTTAGTAGAAGTGAAGTAGCTTTTGGAATGGAACACTACGAAGAGAAGGCTTCGTTCTACGAAAGACGTTTGAGAGAATGGCTTAAAGAACAAGTTAAAGCGAATCCTACTATATTTCCGGAGTTTGTTAGTTCATTGAATACTGACTCAGATATGAAACCACTAAAAGACGAAGAACAAAACGGATATAACATCGGAATTTTGATTATATGAAAACTAAGTTATTTTTAATTTGTTCGTCTTTTCTTGCGGTAATCGCTCCAGTTAAACCACTTATTTATGTGACTATTTTAGCGATACTTTTAGACACGGGTTTTGGTATTTGGAGAAGCGTTAAAAAAAATGGTTATGCATCGTTTAAATCGCGTAAATTATCGCATACAATAAGTAAAACGTTTCTTTATACGTTGGCTATTGTGTTCGTGTTTTTCGTGGAAACATATATAGCTGCGGACTTAGTCGCGCATTTCATAGCTATAGAGTTAATTTTAACTAAAGCTGTAGCGTTATTCTGCGTGTTTGTAGAGGTTGTTTCAATAAATGAATCATATTACTCGGTAACTGGAAAAAACATCCTTAAATCGCTTAAATCATTTGTATTACGAGCGAAAGAAGGAGCTGACAAAATCAAAGAATAATGGACACTACTAAAATAGTTCAACAACGTTTACCAGAATCGCAGTTTATTAGCGAAAACACGGACAAAAAACAAATCTATTTACACCATACTGCGGGTAATAAAAACCCTATCGCTACAATTAAAGGATGGGAAGCTAATAAAGAACGAGTTGCTACTGCATTCGTGATAGGTTACGAGGGTACGATAGCACAAGCGTTTAGTTCAAGAGAATGGGCGTGGCACTTAGGAGTTAAAGATAGCGTGTTTAAAGGTCAGAAACTGCCTTATAAGAACTTAGACAAATATTCAATAGGAATAGAGTTAACTAACTGGGCTTACTTGGTAGAAAAAGACGGAAAATATTATAACTATGTAGGTGGTGTAGTAGACAAGTCAGAAGTTACTTGGTTAAATAAACCATTTAAGAACCATAAAACGTGGCACAAGTATTCAGACAAACAAATTGAATCATTGCGTGAGTTACTTTTGTATTTAGGGGAAACTTACGGAATATCTTTAAAATATAACGATGATATATTTTCGTTGAACACACGAGCATTAAAAGGGGAAAACGGATTGTATACACATAATTCAGTTAGAGTAGATAAGTCGGATGTTTACCCTTGTCCAAGATTAATTAAAATGTTAAAAGGCTTATGAAGTATTTAGTTCTATTAGTGTTTTTGTATTCTTGTACTGCGGAATATCACCTAAACAAAGCAATTAAAAAAGGCTACAAATGTGAAGAAACAAGTGACACGATAAGAATAAGTACTATCGATTCGATTCCTTATATAGTAAACGATACTATAATGTGGGAAAAAATAATAACGTCAAAAGATACTATCATCCGATATAAAAAAGTTTACGTTCCGAAAACAAAGTGGCAAATAAAAACCGAGTTGAAGTTTCAGCGTGACACGATCCGGATAAAAGAAAAAACAAAACAAGCTGAAGCTAAAGCCGAAGCTAAATCTAAAAGAAGACCCGACTTAAACTTTTTGTTTTTAGGAATGTTTATAGGCTTCGCCTTGTATTACTTGCTTCAAAGAGTAGACTCAAAAATAAACTTATGAATTTAATAAAACACGCTAAGAATATACACGAGTTACGTGTAGAGGGTACGTCGTTCCGTATGGGTATGTTTTCCGATATACATTGGGACAATCCTAAATGTGATTGGAATTTACTAAAACACGATTTAGACTATTGTTTAAAGAACGAGATTCCTATAATGTTTAACGGAGATACTTTCTGCTTGATGCAAGGTGCTTATGACTTCAGAAAAGTAAAGAACGACATAAGACCAGAACATAACAACGCAAGGTACTTTGATAGTATAGTTGAAACTGCTGTAGATTTCTTTTTACCTTATGCTAATTTAATGACAGTTATTGGATATGGTAATCACGAAACAGCAATAATAAAGCGACACGAAACGGATATTCTTCAGCGGTTCGTTACCTTGTTAAATTACAAAGCGGCTTCAAATGTAATGACTGGAGGTTACAGTGGATGGTTTATTGTAAACCAAGTATGTCGTAATAATTCACGTATGACTACGAAAATAAAATACTTTCACGGAAGCGGTGGAGGTGGATTAGTTACAAAGGGTGCATTAAATTTAACTCGCGCTATGGAAAGCTACGAAGGTTACGATGTGTTTACAATGGGACATATACACGAAAATTCAGCACGTAACGATGTCCGTGATTCGATAAGTTTTCACGCTACCAAAGGATATTACTTTAACCATAAACAAATTCATTCAATGATTACGGGAACGTACAAAGAAGAGTATATGGATGGCGCGTATGGTTGGCACGTTGAACGAGGCGCACCTATGAAGCCAGTAGGCGGTAGAATATTGACTATTGATTACGCGCGAAGTTTAGAAAACGGAGATACTTTTGTCAGAAGTATTGATAGTATGAAATTTCCTTTGTAGATTTGTTCTTTCATAATGGGTTAATTAAAGTTAGGCGGTAGAAATATCGCCTTTTTTTATGCTTATACGTAGTTTTATTAGTTTTATCTACGTAGTTTTACGTATACATACTACGTATTTTTACTTAATTTATAATATTTGAATATAATAATTGTTAGTAAAATGTTGAAAGTTTATATCTTTGGTCTATAATTAAAAACAAAACATTATGAAAACAACAAAAACACGAAGAAAAGACTTAGCTTACCAGCAAACTAAAGTAAGCCAAGCGTTAAACCCAATGGAAAAGCCCGAAGCGTTACTTGATTGGTCTATTGAACAACTATTAAAACTTGTAAAAAAATGAGATTAGAAAACTTCCTACCGAGAACGAGTGAGCATAAAGTGTTTTTAAGCCACTTTTTAGCCCCTTTAACGGCTTTTATAGTAGTGTTTGGTATAATCATATTACTACTTAATTAATAATGTCTTAAATCAAAGAAAATGAAGTTAGAGAATTTTTACATTGAACATAGTTTTGTACACGGAGAAAGAGAAGTTACGTTTAATTGGGAAGACGATGGATTGACTTTTTACGTAGTAGCTAATTACGGATTAGATGCGTATAGCAACGAAGTAGAGTTAGGTAGTATTATTCAGTCGGAGTGTTGGAGTGACGTAGAACCTATTACTAAATTCGTGTTATCGGATTCTATGTTAGACTACTTAGAAGAAGAGTTAATTAGCTACCAAAAGACGAATCCATCCGTGTTTTTACAAGACTATGATAACGACTATTTAAACTATTGGATATGAGTGCAAATGCAGCAGCTAAATTAAGGTATATGTTTGCAGAAGAACTTAACCTAAAAACAACCGACAAAAAAGTTATAAATTGTTGCCTAATAACAGTTAATGAAATGTTAGACTTTAGAAATGGTTTATACATAAATGAAGGAAGTATAGCACACGAGTATTTATTAAATATAAAAAAAGAATTAGAAAAGCTATGATGACACTACTTAAACAAATTGAATACTGGAAAAGAAACGGGAATTTCAACTTTGAATTGTATTTAGCAGTATGTAAGGCTAAAGAATACACGATAAATATAGACACTAAACAAAAAGTATTTCGATATGAGAAAAAGAAAATATCCAACAAATGAAGCGTTTGTTTTAGCTGCTATTAAAAAGCAGTTACAAATGGCTAACCTACCAACCGACCTGTACGAAAAAGAGGAAAATTGGTACACAAATGAAATAAGCTACGAAAAGCACGTAGAGTTCAAAGAGTGGTGGTTAAAAGAAGCACAAGAGCAATTTAGATACACGAAAGCGCATACGATAAAAGCGTGGGGATGGTTTGATTTATCTTATGGTTTAAAAGTTCCTATTCAACAAGGCAATGAAGACTTATAAAGTTTGGATATGGTTTACTTACGGATGTAAGAAAGAACTATCGTATAAGATTGTACAAGCTAATTCACCTGAAGACGCTAAAAGAAAAGCTGACGTGTGGGAAAAGATTATTCACAAAGTACAACTTGTAAAAAGTATTTAAGGTTATAGGCTTACTTTGTAAAAAGTATTTAAGGTTATAAACTGATATTTGTCAAGTTTTTCGCACAATAAAATAGACATTAAAGTATAATTTAAATACAACAGTATAATATAATAAACATAAAATAAAAATAATTATGAAAACAGCAGTAGAATGGTTGCAGGATACTTGGTTAAATTATCCTGACTTATGTAGTTATGATAAAATACAAGAATGGTTTGAAAAAGCTAAAGAAATGGAGAAAGAGCAGTCTCTTGAGGATTACTCTGTTGGGTATAGTAATGGGCAGGTAGATTCAAATAGAACAGCAAATCAATATTACAACAAAACCTACAAAAACACGGAACTATGAAACAAACAGCAGTAGAATGGTTGATTTATGAACACTTTGGAGGTATAGAGAATTGTACTCCAGATTTTAGATTTCATATTGAAAAAGCCAAAGAAATGGAGAAGCAACAAAAAAAAGATTTTTTTAATGCTGGTGTTCGTTATGGTTCAGGTAGTGTAATGGCTAATGAATGGGGAGAAGATACCGAAGAATATAACTTTGAACAATACTACAATGAAACCTTTAAATCAGAATAGAATGAAAAGTATATTAGTAAAAGGAATAAGATTCCATAAACTTGATTCGGATAATGAAATTGAAATTGAGAGAGATGGTTGGAGTTCATATTTGTCAATAACAGAAACAGAAGAATTAATTGAATTTCTAACAGAACAAATTGCAAAAGCACAAGAAATAACCTTTAAATCAGAATAGAATGAGACTACTGGATTATTTATTTACAATTTTAATTTTAATAATGTATGGAAAACAAGATTGACAAAGTAAAAGAAGTAATAGAAAAAGACGGATTAATAACTAAATCCAGATACAGAACTTTTTTAGATAGACGTAGCTACTTATACGCGATGCTAAATAAAAACGGAATGTCTTTAGTAGAAATAGGAAGACTGTTCAATAAGAATCACGCTACTATAATCAACGGAATAAAGAAGCATCACGCTTACACACGATTCAAAGACGAATTGTATTTACACAACGTAAAAGAATATCGTGAAATATTCTACGAACCAAAGAAGATTCACGTTGATTTGATAGAAAAAGACGAAAAGAAATACAACGGTAGTCAACTTATTGCCGATATTTTAGAGTGTAAAAACACTACTGAACTACAGGATATAAAGCGCAAATTGTTAAACGAAGAATATTTATTTACTGAAGCAACTTATTTTAAATAATATCGTTATATTTGCAAACGCACTCCTTCGACATTATAAGTGCTATGGTATTATTACCCTTGTTTTTGAAGTAGAGGTCGAAGGCTACTGAGAAAGCGAGGGTTTTTTTATGTACTAAAAATTTAAGTTATGCGTAAAGATTATTTAGAGTTTCAATGTGCAAATGTTTTAAATGATGTTATGTTTGTAAGCATTGGTGAGTATTTATGTTTTGAATGTGTAGAGGGAGAAAATAGAGCGGCGGTTACAATTTCAAACAATGATATTGAAAAATTACTTCCTTTTATTTTAAAGTTT
>Ga0255151_1000598_pt1 | contig 10458 bp, 10 predicted proteins | sample Atl_Yuk_RepB_8h_FD_183612 | JGI IMG/M metagenome (GOLD analysis project Ga0255151, IMG submission 183612) | Freshwater microbial communities from Altamaha River, Georgia, United States - Atl_Yuk_RepB_8h | ecosystem: Environmental > Aquatic > Freshwater > River | place: USA: Georgia | collected... | reverse complement strand
TTGTATCAATTAACGGTATTGTGCAAACACCTACTACTGCCTATGTAGTTACACCTGGTGTAGAATCGGGCGGCGTAGTTACAACTCCTGCTAATATTACTTTTGATACTGGCGATCTTCCAGCTAACAGTGACGTAATTAGTATTAGAATCTTTACAACAACTATTCGTAGAGAAATAACTAACCTAGGACCTACCCCAGGATATAGTGCAGAAGTAGCTCTACTGCAAAGTAATAATGTAGCAATAACTGGTAATCTACTACCAAGTGCAAATGTAACCTACGATCTAGGTAGCAATACTGCACGTTGGAACGATTTGTATATGTCTGGTACTACGATTTATCTAGGCAACATACAGTTGTCCAGCGCAGGTGGCGTATTAACTGTAACAGATAGTGCTAATAGCCCAGTTGCATCTAATGTATCCGCTCTAAATGCTACTGGCAATATTACTACATCAGGCGGTTGGTTTATAGGTAACGGTGCTTTCCTAACAGGGCTACCAGCTGGATATACTAACTCCAATGTAGCTGCCTACTTACCAACCTACACAGGCAACATTGCCGCTGGGAATGTAATAGTAACATCGGCAGTAATAGCGTCCACGGTTAATGCAGCCACAATTGGTAATACTGGTGCTATTATTACTGGTACTAATGTCACTGCTACCAGTACAATGACAGCAGCAACAGTTAATGCTAATACGATTGGTAACACAGGCGCCACAATCATTGCTGGTACTGTTAGCGCAGGTACAGTGGGTAACACAGGAACAACCTTGGTTGGTACCTTGACAACTGCTGCACAGCCCAATATTACAAGTGTGGGTAACCTAACTTCACTAGTTGTTAATGGACCAACAACACACGTTGGTAATATTGATATTACTGGTAACATTAATGTTTACAGTGGTAACCTAAATTATTCCAACGTTTCAAGCTTTGTGGTAGGTGATCCACTAGTTTACTTCGGAGACAATAATAACTCTAACAGTGTAGACCTAGGTTTTGTAGTTGGATACAATCCTGGAGTTTACCAACACGGTGGTTTTGTACGCGACGCAACTGATGGCGTTTGGAAGTTGTTTGGTAATGTCGTAGCAGAACCTACTACCACTGTAGACTTCACCAATGCAATCTATCAACCCATACAGACTGGTGCGATTACTGCCAACGGTAATATCACTACAACAAGCAATGTTAGTGTTGGTAATCTATTATTAAGCGGTAACATTATAGATACCGGCGCTCTAGGTATCAATTCTGGTGCAAATGGTAATATAACACTAAATGCAGGTACTGGAAGTGTCATCCTCAACAGCGGCGTGCTTAATGGCCAAGCTAATGGCGTTGGCAACATTGGTAGCAGTACTACATACTTCAACACAGTGTTTGCCAAGGCAACATCAGCACAATATGCTGACTTAGCAGAACATTATACAACCGATGCTGAGTACGAACCTGGCACAGTTGTTATGTTTGGTGGCGATAAGGAAGTTACAATTTGTGGCAAGAAATGAGCCGTAGAATTGCTGGTGTCGTATCCACCAATCCTGCTTACATTATGAATGCCGGCATCCTAGAAACTAGCGTGGCTGTGGCACTCCAAGGTCGAGTACCAACCAAGGTCAAAGGTCCAGTGCGCAAAGGTGATATGATGGTCAGTGCAGGGGATGGTTATGCAAGAGCCGAAGACGCTCCTGTACTTGGTAGCGTTATAGGTAAAGCACTTGAAAACTTTGACGGAGACCTAGGCGTAATAGAAGTAGTAGTAGGTAGAATTTAAACTTCTAGAACTTTGTATTATTAGTAGGGGCTAGGCCCCTGCTAAATTAAGGCTATTAAATGCAAAAATTATATAGAAAAGATTATCTAGGTGAGTATTTAATTACTGGCTCGGATCGTGTGAGAGGTAAAGCCATCTATGAGCGAGTATGGATGCCCAACACAATTAACAATTACAATACTGGCTATGCGGTTGTATTAGGTAATGGACCAAGTAGACGTGATCTCAATCCCTATACTGAAATGTATTATCAGCATATGGGCGGAATGAACGCTAGTAAAAAATTAACAGTATATGGTTGTAATTCAGTTTTTAAGGAAGCTAAAGTTCACTTTCTAGTAGTCAACAATCCTGAAATCGCAAGACAGACTGTAAATTCTGGATATGCTGACAATAATGTAGTACTAACCGGTCGAGCAAATATTGAACTTTTTCCTAATAAATTTCATTTAGTGCCCTATAATGTTAGAATGAATGCCGGCGCTATAGCTACATATCTAGCAGCATTTGATGGACATAAAACTGTTTATCTAGTAGGAGTAGATCTAGATAATTATCCTCGGGGACAAAATTCAATCTATTACGATACACCAGGTTACCCAAACGGTCATAAACCCATTAATTACAGACGTTGGGTTCAAGAATACAAAGAAATTTTTGAAACTTATAATGATGTAAACTTTGTAAGAGTGTCGCGTGGTGTTAACAGTCCTATTCCCGAAGAATGGGCTAGATTGCCTAACGTAGAACAAATGCCCTACGATAGATGGAAAAAGATAATTGATCTTGGAGCACAGGGAGCAGGCTAATTCTGTTCTTGTTCTCGAATTTTATCTCTGTTTGCTTTTACATTAAAGGTTCGCCAAACTCCTGGGTGCAAAGGTTTAGGATAATCGTCTAATTTAACCCAGCAGTATCCCTTGTGCTCTTGATTTAGTTCAGGAACAAACTCTTCATCTACTTTAATTAAAAAAGTATGATAGGTAAAATTATTTTTTGTATTATGGTAAGTTTCTATTGGTACAAAGATAGCATCACTAATACTGCCGCCAAGCTCCTCGCCAATTTCTCTACGTAATCCGTCAAGCACAGTTTCATTAGCTTCTATTTTTCCACCAACAATACCCCATTTGTTAGCTTGACGCCCATTGTTGCGCAACAAAAACAAATATCTCATAGTTTTTGTGCATAGGATAAGGGAACCACAATTAATACTGGGCTGTTGATCTGATTTTAAATTATTAACTGCCATTGGCCACCTTTGTAGATTCCTTCGTAGGTCTTAGACCAATTGCCATTGAAGAATCTATAATGCATATTGGTGTTAAGATTTACGACATATTCTACACTATCTGCCAGGGTACTGTCAAAACTTACTACCCAGTGTGTGCCTGTATATTGAATAATATCATTTGCGTGAGCAGTTATTCTTGTACCATCCACTCCTAACCAATTATAACTGTAATCATCTACATCGTAGCCTTCAGCATCAACATTGTAGTCATAGGCTAACAAATAACGTGTGCCCTGAACGGGCTCAGGAAGTTCTTTGCTGGGTCTATTTTTCCTAGGATCAATTATAGCGTTTACTGGATTTAAGGTGGTCTGGGGTACACTGTCTATATCAGCAGTCCATAGTAAAACATTGTTATTGTTGGGGTGGTAGGCTACAGTGCCTACTAGTGTATTTTCACTGTCTATTTCATATTTAATTCTAGTACTACCGCTTACTAGATTACCATATAACACTACCAGATCTCGCCAATTGTGACTTTGCCCTATTTTTTCTGGCATTGCAGTAAAGCTAAGTCTATCATCCACGCTTACATTAACAAATTTATTAACAGTAACCACGTTTTCGTCCACACTGACTACTGTTGTTAATACTCCACCTATATTGCTTACCATTCCGGGATTTATATCAAAACCGGAACTTAAGGTAATACTAGTATTACTAGACGTATTTGCGGTTGCCCTTTTCCATATATTAACACCCAGGGGGTCTACCGTGGGACTAGAATATTTTACCAGTTGGATTTCCGCAGTGGGATTAGCGTAATCGGAACTGTTTACTTTAGTTACTAATATACTATAATCTAAAGGTGTATAGTAATTTCTAGTAAACAAATTACTGTCATCCAAGATAGCGTCTGATATTTCACCATTAACGTCATAGATACTTGAAATAATTTTATGTATTACTCCCTGGCGTTTCACAATAGCAGGTGGGCTAATCCAAATTGGAACTTCAAATGTCAAAGTACTAACATCAATATTGTCTCCAGTTCCAACTGGTACCGTTCTGTTAGTAAATCCTGTATCAGTTAACAGTACATAACTAAGGCTACTCCAGTCTATATAATTATCAGTGCTTTGCACCTCAATCGCTGGATTAAAGATACTACATATCTGTTCTAAAAGCTGAAGTTTTTGCTCAGTATTACTAGTCCAAATATCTAATTTTATTGTCAGTGTGTAGGGCACTGGCATCATTCTTTCTACTGTGACTGCGTCCCCCTGTTGCGTAGTGTAGGCGCCGGTCAAAGGATCAATAGCACGTTGTGTTAGGTGTAATTTGCTTACAAAACTAGGATTCTGTACTCGGTTACGATCGTAACGCATAGCAGCAATATAAGCTGACATAGCTGGAACACTGTTTAAATAGTTTTCACTATTATTTTTAAGAATAGCTAATGCCTGTTTAGTGCCGTCACCATAAATTACAGGAACTCTTTTTAAAGACTTTACATTATCTGTATTAAACTCAACATAAAAATTACTTAAAAGCCTTATAAACTGTGTTAAAAAACGTCTTACCTGACCGTCGTAAAAATAACCGCTGTGCATTATCTATCCTTGATTAATTATCTGCTTCGGGTGTTAGGCCCTTGCTCAATGACACCTGTGTGGGATGTTGACGGCCATCATAACCAGTATAGGTGCCTGCTGTAGTTCTAAAATATTCTCTTTGTGTTTTATTTTCGTGACTATTTGGCGTTAGATCTGTTCTACGGAAATCTTCTACTTTGGTCCAGCGACGCCCATCATATCTAAATAATCGGTTAGGCACGTAGTCAGTACGTAAAACGTAATCTCCTATGTTAGCACTAGCAGGAAAACTTGTTCTTGCAGCAACATCCAGGCCATTGGGAGTAGAACTTCCACTTATATAGGCGTCTAGTGCCTTTTGGGGAGTGAGCAAACCAGCATCAGATTGTGTGACCCTACTATCTGTGTGCAGTGTAGTGCTGTCAGTTCTAGTACCTAAAGTGTCACCACTACCCTCATCTATCCGTTTACTTCCAATAAAAAATGGAGTCGTATCATAACCTGAAGCAGGTACGTCAATATCTGCTTGATTTATTATTGCATCATTGATGTTTAGTAACTTGTCGTAGTTACTTAAATAGTTACCCACTGGTGTGGTTTCATCAGTGCCAGTAATCTTGTTAATAATATCCTTGTATTCCTGACTATCCACCAGGGGTGTCATTTTTACACGTACAAGGTGAGGCCACCAGGTTTGGCTAAAGCCCTCGGCTGCAAATATTACCTCTTGAACTACGTAAAATCTTTTTAGGGCCAGTGGTATATCATTGTCTAGGGGATAATAGTCTGTGAGGTGTGGTAGTTCTATAACATCTCCACTAAGTATTTTTCTACCTAGTGCAGCCACAGTGTCATTTAAATGAAAAGTCATTAGCACTGTATCAGCACTTAAAAATAGACCAAATTGTGACAGGTCGTAATCGTGGTCACTTACCTGATAAATTCCTCTTAGGCTATAGATACTGCTATCATATTTTCTATCACGATTTTCTAAGAATAATAAATCCTGGATGTTCTGTTCTGTTTGATTAGTGTACACTGGGCGATCAGCACTACGCCAAAAAATACTAATGGGCTGCGTTGTACTGATAGTTTCTGTTGTATTAATACTTAAATTCACTGTGTTCGCCACAGTGTTTACAGCAGTAATTGTGGTATTCGCTGCTAGCCCTGGGCCCTGTACTACTTGCCCTATAGATAAATTCACCACCGTGTTATGGCTAAAACTTAAACTTGACACATTGGCATTTGCGGTGCTGGTCAGGGTATAACTATTGGCATAGTTGTTGCTACCAAGATATTTGTGTAAATATACTCCAGTACCACCAATTGTAAATATTTCGCTCACACGGCGATCTATAAACTTATAATCGTTACTATGAGCATTTTTCCATAATGATAAGCGTGGCACTTTGTAGAATCCTTGGGTTATTATATATTTACTTATATTTACCCTATTTGAAAGCTTTGACTTTTACGCTGAGTCAGTGTATAATGGATCTAGAAAAATGAATTCCTACGCAGAATATCGGGAAAAATTAGAAAATTTAACCAAATTGGCAAAGTCTATTGCCAATGGTGAAGCTAGCAGTCAGCTGCTGAAAATGTTAAATTCTAGTTATTCTATACTCAACGATATCAATCAGGAATCAGTTACTTGTCGTAGACTGAGGCGAGAAACACCGGATTTTATTAATTTGAAAAACAAGTTGGACCAATATATAAAAGATGTAGAATATTGGTTGACTATTGCTCAACTTACTTACTAGGAGTTATTATGGTTAAAGTTGCCCGAGTTAAAAATGATCTTAGATCAAGCCATCTGGGAGACGAAAAATATACAGGTTCCGAGCCACATTGGGATACTGAACTAGCTTTAGAAATGTCTCAATCTGAGTTTGATGGCCATCTTAGGAAAAGTTTTTTCTATTATAACTACCATTTTACACAAAAAGACCTTAAAAAATATGTTGTAGAATGGATGCAACAAAATAACTATTCTAAGTCTGATCTATCTGCTTTTATTAGGAGTCCTGATCGCAGCATACCTATAACAGCCTGTAGTATTGCTAGAGCTCATAAACGAGGTATGCCATTGCGGAAGCGTGAGATAGATTTTCTTAAAACCAGTATTATAAACGCTATTGAACAAGCTGAGCCTGTTGTTGTAGAGGAAATTAAAACTCCCAATCAGGTAGTAACGATCCAGGATAGGCTTAATGAAAAAACAAGTTTGACTATTGGGGAACTGGAAGGCTACTATGATGACCTGGAATCTATTAAGTTTTATGATTTTCTAACTACGCAGAACGTTGCACAGGCACAATTGGGCAAAATTGAAAAAGTTTATCTAGATAGGCGTGCGGAATTAGAGACTGCTCAGACCAAGAAAGATGCACAGTTAGCAGAAGCCTATGGTCATTTTAAAGCAGCCGACTTTAAAAAACGCTATGCCTGGATAGATGGTTTATTGGAAGCAATAGATCAGTATAGGAATGTTAAACGTGCAACCAAGAAAACAAGAGTTAAACGAGCGCCCAACAAAGAGAAACTTGTTGCCAAATTAAAATATCTTAAAGAAGAAAAAACACTTAAACTAGTAAGCATTGACCCTACTAGTATACTAGGGGCACAGCAACTTTGGGTCTACGATAGCAAGACCCGAAAGCTTATACAGTATATTGCTGACGCAGTAACGGGGCCGTTGGGAGTCAAAGGAACTAGTTTAACTGGTTATGATGCTGCAAAGAGTGTGTGTAAAACACTGCGCAAGCCTGAAGAACAACTAAAGTTGTTTGCTAAAGCTGGTAAGGTAGAACTACGGAAGTTTTTGGCAGGAATTAAGGCTGTGGAAACACAGGCTTCTGGACGTATTAACGAGAATCAAATATTACTTAAAGTTGTATAATAATGGATATTGCAGCAGATTTAAAAAATAAAAGAGTGCTAGTAACCCAGGCCAACGATATGATGGGCCCTGCCATTGTGCAGGTGTTTCAAGAGCTGGGAGCAAGAGTTACTGCGGACATCAATACCCTTGAAGATCCTGACTATCCCCAAACTCTTATTAGCAAAGTAGGAATAGTTGACGTCCTAATAATTGGGGCAGGAATACCTGGAGATAGCAATAAAGCTGAAAATGTAACCGATGAAATTTGGCGTAAAACTTTTGCCTATACGGTTGATCCCTTGCCTAGACTGGTAAAAGCAGTTCTTCCACAAATGTTGTTACGTAAATCAGGAAAAATTATTGTAATAGGAAGTGCCGCAGCTCTAAAAGGTCAAGATAGATCTACAGTATATAGTGCAGCTAGGGGAGCTCAATTATCCTATATACAGGCACTTGGGGTAGAATTAGCCGAGCACAATATACAGGCAAATGCTATAGCACAAAATTTTGTAGAAACTGAAATGTATTATCCTAAAGAAACGATATCTACAGAAGCACTACAACAAACAATAAAACACACTGTACCCCTTGGGCGTATGATGTCACCCTTCGAAAGTGCCCATTTTGTTGCCTACCTAGCTAGCTCATACGCAGACTGTTTTGTGGGGCAAATATTTCCAATATCAGGAGGTTGGGTCACACGCTAGGTCAAAATAAATAAAGTCAAGGACAACCAATATGCCACAAACACTTAATTTATCTACTGCCTATAACAGATCCAATCTGGACAATCAAACTCTTAACCAACAAGACAATCTTAGTGTTTATGCCCTAAGCTTAGACGGCCCCGGGGTCATTAGCCAAGATCAAGCTATAGCAGTTAACGAACAAATCCAGACGCTGAATCAACTAAGAAATGATATCATTGATTATGTTAGATTGAGATTGGGTGATCAAATAGTAGACGTAGAATTGGATAAAGAGCACTACGATATAGCCATTAAACAAGCACTTACTAGATATCGTCAACGTGCTGGCAATGCAGTAGAAGAAAGCTTTGTGTTTCTAGACTTACTGCCTGAAACTCAGGAATATATACTACCTAACTATATAGACACAGTCAAGGCTATCTACAGACGAGGCATAGGAAGTGTGACAGGCACTACAGCTAGCCAATTTGAACCGTTTGCGTCAGGATATCTTAACACCTATATGCTAGTAGCTGGAAGAGTGGGCGGATTAGTTAACTATGAACTGTTTAGTCAGTACCAGGAACTTGCAATGACTATGTTTGGTGGCTATATTAATTTTACCTGGAACAAAGTTACTAAAAAACTATCGCTTGTAAGAAAACTGCCCTCTCAGAGCATAACCTATTTCAGGATCGCAAATGTTAATATAACTGGCACAGCGGTGGGTTCGGATATTACATTTGTTCTTTCTCAAGCACAACCTGTTATAGCTGGGGATACTTTATTTGTTAAAAATTGCCAACTAGAAGGATACAATGCTCAGTATAGAGTAAAAAGCGTAGCTAACAATAATACAGAAATCACAGTGGAAGCCCTGCAAGAGCTAGGATCAAGTCTTACTAGTGGCCAAATAGCCGAGCTAAAAGTACATAGCCCACAGATTGATGGTTTTACGGAAAGTGTAATTTTGCACGTTTACAATACTAAACCCGACAGTATGTTAATAAGTGATCCACAGATCCTACCCTGGATTCAGGATTATACTCTTGCATTCTGTAAAAGTATTCTGGGGCAAGCTCGTAGTAAATTTACTAGTGTAGCAGGTCCTCAAGGAGCAGGGCAATTAAATGGAACTGCACTTCTTGCTGAATCACAGCAAGAAATGGATCGCCTAGACGAAGAACTAAAGCGATATATTGACGGTTCTCAGCCACTTACTTGGGTAGTTGGTTAACATCGTCTAATAGATTGACTAGTGATCCTGTATAGTATATCCTATACAGGATTTTTCTTGGATTGTTATGAATAAAAAAATTATAGGACTAGCTGGCTGGATAGGAGCAGGTAAGGACACCGTTGCGGATTATTTGGCAACACATCATCATTTTAGAAGGGAAAGCTGGGCAGGATCTCTTAAAGATGCTGTGGCTACTATTTTTGGCTGGGATAGGGAAATGCTGGAAGGACTAACTTCTGAACACCGAGCACAAAGGGAGATCGTAGACGATTGGTGGGCTACAAGACTAAAAATACCAAATCTGACTCCTCGTTGGGTATTACAAAAATGGGGCACTGAAGTTGCAAGAACAGCTTTTCATAATGATATTTGGATAGCCAGTTTAGAAAATAAGCTAAGAAATACCCAGCAAAATATAGTGATTAGCGATTGTCGCTTTCCCAATGAAATTAAAACAATACAAAAACTAGGTGGAGAAGTCTGGTGGGTATCCCGAGGCGAATTGCCTGAATGGTATAATGTAGCCTATAGACAAAATACCACAAGCTACGATGCTCATTGGATATTACAGGATCATACTCAATTGATGGAACAGTTATATCCTGATGTACATCTAAGTGAATGGGCCTGGGTTGGCTCGGAATTCGATGTTATTATAGAAAACAATGGGTCAATCCAGGATCTTTGCCAAAGCATTGATCTAAAAATTAACTAATCAGATCTAACATTACTTTCTCGCCAGTGTAATTTACTATATTGAAGTTCCACTCTGCAATTTAGACACACAGTTTTTAAGTTGTTGTGATCACAGTTTCTAAGATCTCCATCTATATGAAATACACTGGACTGTTCGGGGTATTTTACTTTAAATCCGCACCTTTCGCATAGGGTCTTTTTCCTGTACCCAGCCTTGATCCAGCCCTGTAGTTGTGGTGGGACTTTTTTACCTATTCGTATACACGCATCACATAATTTTCTATAGTAGATTCTGCCTGTATTATGATTATGTTTGTTGACTGCTACT
>Ga0255151_1000597_pt1 | contig 10464 bp, 21 predicted proteins | sample Atl_Yuk_RepB_8h_FD_183612 | JGI IMG/M metagenome (GOLD analysis project Ga0255151, IMG submission 183612) | Freshwater microbial communities from Altamaha River, Georgia, United States - Atl_Yuk_RepB_8h | ecosystem: Environmental > Aquatic > Freshwater > River | place: USA: Georgia | collected... | reverse complement strand
CATATGAAGGTTTATGTCCAACTATTCAGGCTATAGAGAAAGAGTTGGAGATAAACAGTGGCTCGCATCAATAACCTCCTTGATAGCAAAGTCTCTCCCAGTAACGAGTCCCTCCGCGACTCCTTCATAGATCTACTCAACTACAGCGCCATTGCAATTATGGTGCTCGACAAGAAATGGCCTGAGTTACCCAATGACTAAAGTGGAATTTGCTGGCGGTCTACAGGTAAGCAAGTCAGTTGTTGAGAAAAACACTGGCTTTATTGAGGCGATAAAAGAAACATTGCAGTTTGAATTTGATAGAACAAAGAGCAAACATTTTCCTGATTGGGATGGGCAATGGGAGTTGAAAGAAGGATATGACCACACTCGCTACATTATTTCTCGCAAAGATGGAGCAGAAGTTCCAGATGAAATTTATGAAAAATATTCGGAATGGAATATGGATAGTAATTCAGAGTGGATATTCGGCGAGAATTACTACCAAAGGCCATTTGAATACAAAGAATTTTACTGGTATGCCGCAGTCCCTAAAGAATTTGTAAGGGAATCTAATGACTGAGAAGTATTCGTGGTACAAGGCAGACCAACGCCGAAAAGAAATTGCTCGAAACAAACGTGAGAAGGCTGACCGATACGTAGATGAGATGAATAAGAGAGCCAATGACAAATCAACTACATCCAATACTCGATGACCTCGTTCCCTCTGTGGTGACCACCATTCACCGCAGGTTTCGGGCATACACCGAACGTGGTGATCTCCTCCAAGAGGCGTGGGCTTTTGTTCTCTCTCGTGCTGAACATTTCAACGAGGTCCTCTCTGATGAGAATGAGGTTCAGCGTAAGTGGAATGAGAAGAAGGTAGCGTGGCAGATACGCAGATGTTTAGAACGTTACGCTCGTAAAGAGAAGGCAACTAAGTCTGGATATCAAATCAATGATGAGGCATACTACGACACAGTTACTATCGCCCAACTTTTACCTTTTGTAATCAAGAGTGTTATCAGTGACACTGCGTTAGAGCAGAGTCAGATACTTGTCAATGATGGTACTCCTCGCAAACCTAGCGCCCCTGCTGAAGGTGGCAACCTGCTGGCTATGCTGGTAGATATCAAGAAGGCTTATGAGAAGTTAGAGAAGTATGAACAAGATATTCTGCGCCTTCGCTACCACGACAACCTCACTCTTCAACTTATCTCTGAATACTTAGAGTGCGCTATCTCTACTGTTGATCGTAAATGTACCCAAGCCCTACGCAAACTACAAAACAATATCGGAGGCGATTCACCTTGGCAATAGTCATACAACTTTCCCAAGCGGAGGTGAGAGTATGCGCTCTCATCGCCGTTGAACGTTGGCTAGTCAAGTTCGGTTCAGAAGATAGACCGAACTACGCTGCTGGTAAAAAGTTCGGTAAGTTAGAACCAGAGATCAACGCAAACATCAGAGCCAACGTTGCTGAGTGGGCAGTCGCTCGCCACTACAACCTCGGCTGGAATATGCCTTGGTATCCCAACGAATTACACAAGGCACGCAAGAATATCTCTGACGTGGGCGACCTTGAGGTTCGCACTATCAGAACGCAGAGCGCTATCCCCTTCTGGAAAAAAGACGCGGGGCGCACTATCGTCGGGGCCAAGGTCCTCGATGACGAATACTATTCTTTGGTGGAAATCTACGGCAAGTTTCAGGCTGATGATTATATGAATGATGAGTTTGCTGATCCTTCTATTGAAGGCTGGCGCGTTCCTGTGGAGTTACTAGAGGTATGATTTACAATGAAAATTGTTTAGATACTATGGCTCGTATGCCAGATAATCACATAGACCTTACCCTTACCTCCCCTCCTTATGATAACCTGCGTGAATACAATGGATATTCTTTTGACTTTGAGAACGTAGCAAAAGAACTTTACCGAGTTACTAAACCTAACGGACTTCTGGTATGGGTAGTTGGTGACTCTGTAATAGATGGCTCCGAGTCTGGGTCCAGTTTTAGGCAGGCTCTTTACTTCAAAGAGTTAGGTTTCAAGTTACACGACACTATGATATACGAGAAGAACTCTCCTGCTTATCCAGCACGAGCAAACGGGAATAGATATACACAGATATTTGAGTATATGTTTGTCTTTGCTAAAGGCAAAGTTCCAAACCAACTTATCTGCGATAAGCCTAATAAGTGGGCGGGGTATAAAGACTTTTCAGGTAAGTTGAAAAACCCAGTTCCCGATTTCTCTCCTCGCAACAACATCTGGAAATACACCACGTCCTTCAATGGGTGGAAGCACCCTGCCCCTTTCCCCGAAGCGCTAGCGCACGACCATATAGTTTCGTGGTCTAAAGAAGGAGACTTAGTTTATGACCCATTTATGGGTTCGGGAACGACTGCCTTTGTTGCTCGTTCTTTGAACAGACAATGGATAGGTAGTGAAATTAGTAAAGATTACTGCGAAATAATTGAGCAGAGATTACAATGAAATACGAATACTCCTGCCCTACCTGTGGTATTGAGTATGTAGTCGAACGATCTATCCACGCCGAAGCGTCCTCTCCCACCTGCTCTAGTTGTCATACGCTTATGAGTAGAAAGTATGAAGCCCCCGCTATCTCTTTCAAGGGCGGAGGCTTCTATACTACTGACTCGAAAGGATAAGGAACGGGTCAGCAGTCCTTTATCTTAGTAGTGTTTGTGGGTAAGAGCAAACCTGTAAGCCTTACAAGGTGTTCCATAACGTTGATCAACGTAACGTAAGCCTCGCAGTATTTGGAGTTCAGGCTTTCTACTTCTCTCTCCAAGCAGTTGAGCAATTCCGAAAGCGGAACTTCGTGGGTTCTGGGCGTAGTGGTCAAACCTGCTCTCTTTGGTCCATAAAGCGAGAAGGCATTCCCATTCTCTTCCTCGCCAACCAAACGCAACCCACGCATATTCTTTTGCGATCCTTTTATTTTCATTTTTTTCTTCCCAACTTGCTTTTGCCCTTACGATTTCGGTGGGTATGTCTGAAGGAAACCTTACGTCTCCTGCGGGGTGCGCGAGAACTACCCACAACGCTGATAGTCCTACCGCTAATATCACTCCACGCTTTACCATTAGCCTCATCAGATAGCCTTTCTTCTTCCAAGATTTCCTTGAATTGGTCGGGATACTTCTGGGCTAGGCGCGTAAGCGCTCGCCCCCTTGCTCGCTGATAGTTGCGTAGCCATACGGCTCGCTTCTCAGCACTAGCCTTTCGTTTATCTAGGCTCATTGAAACCTCCTCGGTCTTTCATTGAGGTAATCATCGAGACAAATTATAGCGTAAGCGATCAGGCACACAAAGATAGTAGCCAAGAATATCATCGTGACCTCTCACTCGTAATCGTAGCCAGCACAAGGGCAGTCACTTCGATCTTGTCGGTAACAAGAACAGGTTCCTCAATATCTTCCTCGTTCCATACTGAGATAAAGATAGAGTTATCTAAGCCTCGTCTAAACCACTCCACCGCATCGGTTACGCTCGCCCCTCCCCACGCAATATCTCCCTTGCGATCCATTACCTCATAGAAATTAGTCAGTTTCACTTGCCTTCTCCTCCTTGTAGTTGATTAGGTTTAGTTCGTTCAAGGCATTGACCATACGGATAAGGTTCTTACCCGCCTCCTTGCTATCTCCCTCTACCATCTGCTTGACCGCAAGGTCACGGCATAGGTCTGCCTTTGCTTGATAGTATTCCTTGTTCATAACGCTTCCTCCATTTGTCTGCCGTTCTCCATTACTTCTAGGTAATGCTCGCCTTCCCCTTCGTAGTATTCATAGTCAGTTGTGTAACCAAGCACCCAACGACACCCTCCCATTTCTGCTATTGCGTCAAGTATCCCGCTATAGAAATCGCTATTCCACCATTGACCTTTGATCACTTCTAGCGTTGCGCCCTTGACTAGGTGCGTTGCGTTATCAACAGGCGAGGTGAATAGCACGCCGTCTGCCTGTTGATCTAACTTTATCCTTGCCCAATAAACCCCTCCGTCAGGGTATTCTCTGTATTCCTTAGTCATTATCTTCTCCTTTTATCATAAACGGAATGTCATCTCCCACGCACTCGTGTATGTGGGTTTCGCTCTCTGTTAGTTGTGTATCACAGTCTATACAAAACCAAACTTTAGTAATTGTTGCCATTACTTTCCTCCTCCTCTAGTTGTTTTATGATGTCATCTATTTCAGGCGCATAAGGTCTAGCCTCTGCCTTGCTATCTTCCTCACCGCAGGGTGTCTCAGCGTGCTTAGTCATAGCCCACCCAGAGAAAGACCAACCGCACACTCCACACTTAGGCATTGGCGTTCTCCTCCTCTGCCCCTGCCCATATAGCCTCCACATTGACACTCCACGCATAGGAGTTGTCCATTTGATCCACTAGCGCCCTTGCTTCCTCCTCAGAATTGGCTCGGACGTAGTAGGTTTCTGTCTTGCGTATCCCATACTCACGCATTACTCGTTCTCTCCTCTCGTAAAACTTCCTCTGCTTGTTCGGTTATCGTGTCAAAGATTTCGTGGATTTCTGCCATTGGAATAGCCTCCACTTTCTCGACAGTTTTCGCCCATTGTTCGGGCGTGATTTCTTGCTCAAGGTGATCTGTTACTGCCACCTTGTCGAAATACAGAACGATAATCTCCTCATCGTTTTTGTATTCCTCTAGTTCCTTTAGTAGTTTTTCCACCTTCATTTGCTTTCCTCCTCCTTTAGTTTTGCCACTAGGTCGTTCCAATACATCTTGGCTTGGTCGCTGATCTCTGCTTGATACCAGAGGCTAGTCATAGCCTCGTCTAATTCTTGTAATGCGCTCACTTGCCTCTCCTTGCTCTGATAGCCCATAAGGGCGGGTTATTCTTTAGGTTTTCTAGTTCTTGTTTATGCTCATCGCATAAGGTTAGGTAATCGTTCTCTAACTCGCACTCACAGGTCATTACTCGCCCACCTCCCACTTACTCAGCACCCACAACACGCCACCAATAATTAGGGCGTAGGTTATGACCTGCCCTAACCCGTTGATCCAATTCAATGACACCTCAAACATCACGCACCTACCTTTTGCCCTGCGGGGATATGGTGGGAAAGCCATCTAACAATGTTGGAGCCATATGCGTGGGGGTAATCCATCACGCCGAAAGGTGTCGCTAGGTATTCGCCCGAAAATGTCATTTTCTCATCATAAGCAAACACACGCCCCGATGTGTGGGCATTATCGTTTAATACCTTTTGCGCTTCGATAGATAGTTGTTCAATATAGGCGGGGGAAAGGTCGCGGTTAGTAAATACAAAATCCGCCCCAAAATGGACTAATGTCGGCTCGTTATCTCCCTCAAAATAAACGAGGCCGTCGTGATATTCCTTAAGGTCTATTGACCCATCAAAAGTCGCGCCTTGATATCGCTTGGCAATTTTATCCACATCACTAATAAATGGACCATCTACCCAACTCACATCAATAGAAGCGCCCCCCGAATAGGTGTGAGACCTAACCGAAAACTTGGTGGCGGGGAATTGCGCCTTCAATGCCACCCGCAATAGTTTTGCGGTGTCGGCGCAGGTTATATACTTTTTTTCTTTCACTTTCTTATCCTTTCGTATTGGAGGCTAGTTCCTCCCCTCCCCTCAAGGATAGACTAACCCTTGAGGGAAAAGCAAGCACTAGCAGATCGCATTGACCGCCTCTCTCACCTCCTCGTAAGAAACCTCGCCCCTGCCGTATCTACGAACTAGGGCGCGAACCTCCTCGTCCTCCTGTATTGCTTGAACTACGTCGGCAGGGTGGCAGAACATCTCCCCCGCTAGGCATTGGATTAGATTTACCGCACTCATCTCCGCTTTCATCGCTTCCCCTCACAATTTACAGAGTGAGCGATTGAGTCCATCGCCTCGCGGTAGGTTTCGGCATACCCGAAAAAGGCCACAAGGGAATTGAGCGGTGTGTATTGGTAACGATAGGCAAAAGCGCCCGTCTGACCTGTTGCGCTAATTTCCCACTCTGAAACAATGGAGGCAAGGCAGACGCAGGCGGTTAGTTCGCCACATTCGGGGCAGGTGTCGTGATATTCGGTTGAAGCGTATTCGCAGTCAATAAGGGTGTGTGACATTTTTTATCCTTTCAGAATGAGCGCGGAGTGCGCCCTTTTGGGGCGAGTGTATAGCAAGGCTTATCTAACACGCAAGGGGAAAAGGGCGGGCGTGTCGGTTATGTTCGGTCAGACCTTTATCGGTGTCGGTGGGGTAATTACGAAACAATACTGTTGTGAAATAGAACAGTTGTTCGGATCTCTAGTAAAGGTTGAGGGTTGAGAGTTATCTGAGAATTATTTCTTTATCGGCACGGGGAGGATTATTAGAAAAGTAGGGGGCGATAAGGGAGAGGGTGCCGAAGTGGGAACATCTCTCTCTGAGTGGTCTGACCTCTGTCGGTATCTGTCGGGAAAAGAACGCAACACAGGGCAAGGCAGACCCCGTGGTGATAAAATTGAGCCACCCGATACCGATATACCCCAACAAAATATCTGCACTAAAGTCAATCGTGCAGATCCATACCAAAACGGACATAGAACCCGTGATATAGGTGACGTTCGTCACATTAGTAGGAAATCACCTATTTTTTCTGCCTTATATATAGTAGGGGAGCAAATGCGACACAGCCCTAGCATTTGCGACCAGGGGCGCTTCGCTGGGTGCTACGCGCCCTAGAAGCGTTACCAACTTACCCCCTCGCTCCTTGAGGTCGCTTCGGGGCGCTCAAGCACCAACAAGGTGCGGAGCGCTGCTCCGCTTTTAGTGGGGATAGTTGTATCCATCCACAACCATAAGGATTTATGCCTACCAACAACCCCAATAGAAACAAAGAAGTTGACCGCGCTAAGAAGGTCATACTCCAATGTATAGCCGACGGTATGACTGTAGAACAGTCCTGTCAGGTTGCTGGTAAATCCATCAAGACCTATGAGTACTATCGTCGGGTTGATCCAGTATTCAAACAGTTGGCAGATAGAACCCGCCTCGGTTCTCTAGAAAAGAACTACACAGAAGAGACGGCCAAGGATCTAGACTTCGTTACTTGGCGTAAGAAGTACCTCAAGCAAGAAACCTTTGGACATCAAAAGAATCTGATAGATGTCATTGAAGGCCGTGAACCATCGTGGTTCCACCCCTCTATGAAATACGAAAAGGGTCTGGCAGATAACCGCATCCTTTTGAACATTCCACCCAATCACGCCAAGTCCATTACGGTGACGGTGGATTATGTCACCTACAAGATCGTCAATAACCCCAATTTCAGAGTTCTCATAGTTTCCCAAACCCAGCGTTTAGCGGCTGACTTCCTTTATGCTATCAAGCAGCGACTAACGCATCCAATGTACGAAGAACTACAGCAGGCCTACGCCGCTGGGGTTGGGTTCAATACTAAGACAGCCTCCTGGCAGGCTACCCGCGTTACCTTCGGAGATGAACTCAGAGAGTCTTCTGAGAAGGACCCCAACCTAGAAGCCGTGGGTATCGGCGGTCAGATCTACGGTAAGCGTGCTGATATGATCATCATTGATGACGCAGTGACCTTATCCAATGCCAACGACTTTGAAAAGCAAATCAAGTGGCTCACCCAAGATGTACGCTCTCGTTTGAACCCCACAGGTAAATTGATTGTGGTAGGTACCAGAGTTGCAGCCGTAGACCTCTATAAAGAATTACGATCACAAGACCGCTACCCTGGCGGCTTAGTTCCTTGGACATACCTGGCAATGCCAGCCCTCCTTGAAACCCACGAAGATCCTAATAAGTGGGTCACTCTCTGGCCTTACTCAGATCAACCTTTTGATGGACAAGAAGAATCCGATAAGAACGAAGACGGACTCTATCCCCGCTGGAACGGAAAGCATTTATATGCAGAACGACAAGCAATGGATGCCAGCACCTGGGCACTCATCTACCAGCAACAAGACATCTCAGACGATGCTATCTTCGACCCTATCTGCGTCAAAGGGTCTATGGATGGTATGCGTAAGTCTGGCCGTCTTGTCCCTGGCTTTCCAGGTCATCCTCGTGATCTTAGCGGCTTTAGTTTTGTATGTGGGCTGGACCCTGCAATGGTTGGCGACACTGCCGCTGTCTGCTATGCTATTGATCGTAGTACCCATAAGCGTTATGTTGTTGACGCGATAAAGATTACTAGACCAACTCCAGCACAGATTCGTCAGTTGATTACCGACTGGACAAATGTCTATGCCCCTTCCGAATGGATTGTAGAACGCAACGCGTTCCAGTCCTTCCTCACACAAGATGAAGGCATCAGACAGTTCCTATCGTCTAAAGGTGTACTACTCAAAGAACACCACACTGGTAATAACAAGTGGGATGCAGGATTCGGTGTGGCATCTATGTCCACCCTCTTTGGTACTAAGCAGCAAGATGGCAAGCACCATAGAGATAACTTGATCCATCTACCCAATGATCAAACTGAAAATATCAAGAGCCTCATAGAACAACTTATCACCTGGTCACCTACAACCAAGGGTAAGACCGATATGGTGATGGCCCTTTGGTTCTGTGAGATTAGAGCACGTGAGATGCTCAACCAAGGTATTCACGCAACACACCATATGAAGAATCCATTTTTATCACGTTATGAAAAAGGCAAGAGAATGGTAGTCAACATTGACGAACTACTTGCTGAACAGCAACGACAGTTCGTATAGGAGATACACGTGCTAACAACCAAAGAGGTAATCGCTAAGGTAGCGCGACTTCAGTCGCGTTATGCTGCACGCGATCAGCGTATGCGCGACGTGCTATCAGTACGTCAAGGAGACATCAGCAAGGTTTATCCTGCGATGTTCTCAGAAGAATACCCCAAGCCTCTTGTTGCTAACTTCGTAGACGTTGCAGCCCGTGACCTCGCTGAGGTTATGGCTCCGCTACCTTCGTTCAACTGTGCTGCTACCAATATGGTTTCAGACTCTGCACGCAAGGCTGCAGATACCAGAACACGTATCGCTAACTATTACGTCTCAGGTTCTGAACTACAGATTCAAATGTACAACGGTGCTGACTGGTTCAATACCTACGGAATGCTTCCAGCAATGGTTGAGATGGATTATGAGAATAACAATCCTCGTATCCGCCTACTCAATCCATTCGGTGTCTATCCAGAGATTGACAGATTCGGACGTTGCATCTCGCTCACTCAAATCACTATCAGTGATGCTGAGTCAATGGCTGCGGCTTATCCAGAGTTTGCTTCAGAGATTATGCCACGTCAACCATTGGCATCTGGTGCTCAAGCAGTAACACTTGTTCGTTACCACGACAAAGACCAAGATCTTATCTTCATTCCAGAACGCAATAACCTCGTTCTATCCAACCTGCCAAATCCTGTTGGTAAGTGTATGGCTCGCGTTGCAGTTCGCTCATCTCTAGACGGCGAAGCACGCGGTCAGTTTGATGATATTCTAGCGGTACAACTTGCTCGTGCTCGATTTGCTGTGCTACAAATTCAGGCAGCAGAGAAATCAATTCAAGCACCTATTGCTATTCCACAGGATGTTCAAGAACTTGCTCTTGGCCCTGATTCGATTATGCGTTCTGCTAATCCCCAAGCAATTCGCCGTGTGCCGCTAGAACTTCCTCCTGGAGTCTTTACTGAGTCTGGTGTGCTAGAACGTGAACTTCGTCTCGGTGCTCGTTACCCAGAAGTACGTAGCGGTAACGTTGATGCTTCTATCATCACAGGACGTGGAGTTCAAGCGCTACAAGCAGGCTTTGATACTCAAGTACGTGCAGCACAAGCACAATTTGCACGCCTGTTTACTGAACTTGTATCACTCTGCTTTGAAGTAGACGAGAAAATCTTCGGCAACATCACCAAAGAAATCAAGGGCGTAGACGACGGTACTCCATTCAATATGAAGTACGTTCCATCCAAGGCTATTGCTGGTGAGTATGGCGTTGATGTTCGCTACGGCATTATGTCTGGTATGAATCCAAACAACGCAATCATTGCTTTGCTACAGATGCGTTCTGACAAACTTGTATCACGTGATTATGTACGCCGCGAAATCCCTATGGAGTTGAATGTCACTCAAGAAGAACAGCGTGTGGATATTGAAGAGATGCGCGATTCTCTTCGCGTTGCTGTTGCTCAGTACGCCCAGGCTATTCCTGCGCTTGCAGCACAAGGTCAAGATCCTTCTCAAATCGTTTCCCGAATCGCCGAAGTAATCAAAGGCCGTCAAAAAGGTTTAGCACTTGAAAGTATTGTGGAGAAGGTATTCACACCTGAACAACCACCACAACCAGAAATGCCTATGGGCGCAGAAGTTCCAGCAGCAGGTATGGCCCCCGTTCCTGCCTCGCAGCCAACTCCAGAACAAATGGGTGCGGCCCCTGCTGCTGGCTCTCGTCCAGACATTGCTACGTTACTCGCATCTATTGCAGGGTAGGGAGGTGT
>Ga0255151_1000596_pt1 | contig 10488 bp, 10 predicted proteins | sample Atl_Yuk_RepB_8h_FD_183612 | JGI IMG/M metagenome (GOLD analysis project Ga0255151, IMG submission 183612) | Freshwater microbial communities from Altamaha River, Georgia, United States - Atl_Yuk_RepB_8h | ecosystem: Environmental > Aquatic > Freshwater > River | place: USA: Georgia | collected... | reverse complement strand
CAGCTTTCTTGTCGTCTTTCTTTGCTTCTTTTTTGGTGTCCTTCTTCATGTCTTTCTTGGGTTCTTCCTTGGGAGGGTCGGGAAGTTTGATATCATCGTAGCCAAGGTTGGCATCCACGCTCGCAACAGATTTCTTCAGGCTATCCACTCCCTGCTTGGTGGCCTTGGTTTGCCACAGGAAAAGCTTCTTCAGTTTTTTCATACCTGCAAGCTGGTTCAAGCCGGCATCTGTGACTGCTGTACCATAAAGGTTCAGGTATTCAAGATTGGTAAGTCCCTTGAGTTCCTCCAGCCCTTTGTCGGTGATCTTGGTCTTTTCCAAATGCAAATGAGTAAGTGAGTTCATGCCTTTCAGGTGAGCCAGCATGGGGTCGGTCACCGGTTGGTTGCGAAGGTTCAATCGAACAACGCCTTTGAGTTCCTTCAATGGCAGTAGATGGGCATCGCCGAACTTCTCATCGGGCTGCAGGTAGGAAATGTCCAGGTGGTTATCATTTTGGGCAACTTCCTGAACCAGGGCACCCATCTTTCGTAACGATTCCATGGCTTTCAATTCCGCGGGGGTTCTCTGCGGTGCCTTCTCTTTTTCCTGCGCACCGACAAGACTGCTGATGGACAACACTAGGAAAGCAAAACCCAGAAAGCGCATGTTCGTTGCTCCATAATGGAAGATTCTAGTTCGGCAGACTGCCTTGCTTGGAAGCACAGCCGCCCATGGTAAGAACTTGTTTATAAGGTCTGAATGCTTGTAGTGCAAGAAATAAGATTTGTGGAAGCTGCCAAGCTGGTAAGCGAAGAATTGCATGGGAAGATCATCCCCATGGGTTTGTTGTTCTTAACCAAGGTGTCTAAGCTGGAAAAGTTTGAAACCTAGCCAGTGCTGGGATTGCCCGGTAACGAATAAAAGATCACAACCTTATAAATGCGAATGGATTAAGGAAAACTCTTGGAGTGATTTTGACAGGTGATAGGAAATCATGTATACTGTACAAAAGTATATTTAATGTGTTACCTATGATGTGAGTGAGGCCCATGGAACCGTGTGAAACATCAACAAATTTTGAACCGGGTTTGATCTCCGCTACGCCACAGGCCAAGAATAACATCGGGAGTTGTCCCTTATGCAGCGGTGATCTTTGTGTGCTTGGCGGGTTTTCCAAGTGTTCTCGATGTGGCTTTGCAATTTGTCAGGGGTGTGGCGACTCGGTCGGTTACCAGGATGGTTTTTGTCACGATTTGGCAGACTAAATCAAGGAGGAAACAATGTTGGTTCTTACCAGGAAAGAGGGAGAGAAGATTCACATTGGCAAGGATATTGTCCTTACCGTGCTTGAAGTGAAGGGAAACCGAATCCGGCTTGGTGTGGAAGCACCTTCCAACCTTTCCGTACTTCGCGGAGAGTTAGTCGTGGATGCACAGTCCGGTTCTCCGGCAGCAACCCCTGTCGATAAACCAGTTTCCAACCCAACCACCTTGGTGTTGGGTGGCGCTCACCAAAATAATTAGTCTTTTGCAAGTTCTCTGCAAGCGTCTGCAAGTTCTCGCGCCTGTTTCTCGCTTAATGCTTCTGTGATGATGCGTACGATTGGCTCGGTATTACTGGGCCGAAGGTGAACCCATTGATTATCCCAGGAAAGTCGCAACCCATCCTTCTGGTCCACACGGGCATCCGGAAACCTCTGTAATACTTTCTGATACCAAGCCTGCAGGATTGAGGTATCCATGGTAAGTTTGTCCTTATGGATGTGATACGCTTCCAAAGACTTTGCCATTTGACCAAGGGATTTGTTCTCCCTGGTCATTAATCCCAATATTAAAGCCATGCCAATGAATGGGTCCCGTACCCAGCCAATGCGCGGATCGATCACTCCGCCATTTCCTTCACCACCAATCACCGCTTTCTGAGTGATCATCAGGTCGACCACATTTGCCTCACCCACGGCACTGCGATGGCATATTTGCCCCAGTTTTCTTGCCACGTTTTCACTGGCCAGTGAAGTGGACATATTTACCACCACTGGCCCCGGGCATTCCTGCAGGCGAGCCATAAAAGCAAGTGCAAGGGTTAATTCCTCACCCAGAAAAGTTCCATGTTCGTCAAAAAGGGCGAGCCTGTCCGCATCCGGGTCCAGCACAAAAGCCGCGTGAACCCTGGCAGCTTTTACCATGGGGCCTATTCCAGCAAGGTTCGTTGCATTTGGCTCTGGTTCGTGCAGGAAGTTGCCATCGGCATGGCCTCCCACCATAACAGTTTCAACACCCAGGCAATCCAAAAGCATCTGCGCCAACGGCCCTCCGGCACCTCCGTTGGCATCCACCAAAACCTTCCATTTTTTTGCCCTAATGGCATCCACCGGAGTAACTTCCAGAATTCTTTCCAAATGCAGTCGGGCAGCTTCCTTGCTTGTGGTGCATCTTCCTGTCTGGTTCCATCTGCCATGATCGAAAGAACCGGCAAGGTACCTTTTCTTAATCAACTCGCCCTTGGGGGCTGGAATGACTCTGCCATCGGCGCCAAATAGCTTAAGGCCGTTATAGGGGGAAGGATTATGGCTTGCTGTGATTTGAATTCCACCCATGGCGTGCATGCCTTTAACAGCAACACCCATGGTTGGTGTGGGAACCACTCCAATATCAACAGTCTGGCAGCCTCCGGCAAGAAGGCCGGCCATGGCGGCGTGCTTCAAGGCTTCGCCACTGGGCCTTCCATCGGTTCCTACCAGAATGGTTCCGCGACACACTTCCTCGGCGTAGGCGCGCGCAAACCGCATGGTTTCATCCACGCCCAGACTTTCGCCCACTATGCCACGAATTCCCGAAACGCTGATGATCAATCCTGCCATCCTTGTTCCTTTCGTGAAATCACTTCTCAATTTTGTACCAGTTTTGGTTCGGGTGTGCCTAGGCAAGGTATTTCTACTTTTCCCGCTAATCCCATTTCTTTGCTAGGCTGCAATCGTTGCTTTCGTTAAGCTAGCTGTTTTGATCTTAACCACCGAGATGTTGCGATGAGTGAACCCAATAAGACGGAATCCCGAGGCAAGATGCTTGCGTTGACAGCGGCACTTCTGGGTTGGATGTTTGATGGATTTGAAATGGGCCTGTTTCCCGTGGTGGCCAGACCCGCTGTGATGGAATTGCTTCACGAGCACGCTTCTGATGCATTGTTTGGACGCTGGTACGGTGTGATAACCGCGGCTTTTCTTGTGGGGGCTGCGACGGGTGGGGTGGTCTTTGGCTGGCTGGGGGACCGAATCGGTCGGGTTCGCGCCATGACCATTAGCATTCTTACCTATGCCATAGTTTCGGCCCTGGGCGCTTTTGCCATGGATCCCTGGCATCTGGTGGCGGTGCGATTTTTGGCGGCATTGGGCATGGGCGGGGAATGGTCGCTGGGTGTGGCCCTTGTTATGGAAATCTGGAAGGGCAAATCACGCGGACTTCTGGCAGGCCTTATTGGCGGGGCGGGCAACCTGGGCTATGTGATTGTGGCCGTACTTAGCTTGTTTTTGACACAAGTTCATACTGTTTTGGGTGGTGTTTTAAATACATTGCAGATGCCACAAAGCTGGATTGATGCCCTGATGGCCAACTCCGGCTGGCGATTGCTCATGCTTATGGGAATCCTTCCGGCTTTGCTTACCATGCTGATCCGTATTTTTGTTCCTGAATCGGAAAGCTGGGAAAAGGAAAAAGAAGAAGGCCGTACCAACGGCTGGGCCACTGTGGATTTAATGGGGGTTCTGATCGGCTCGTTTGCCTGCTTTGGTATTCTTTATCTTTGGGCAGAGGATTTTGCCTGGCCTGTACGAATTGGTGGAACCTTAGGATTGCTGGGGGTCGTCACCATGGGTTATCTGTACCCGATTCGGAACTATCTGGAACGAAATAACGAACCTGCGGAATTTCGAAGGTCCACTATCCAGATGATGATGGTGGCTGCGGGTTTGTCTGGCGTGGCGCTTTTGGGAACCTGGGGTTCGGTGCTTTGGTCTGCGCCCTGGGCAGACAAGCTTTCCAACGGGCTGGCGGGGGCCAAGCAGTACACCCAGCTTTGCTCCGCACTAGGTGCCACCATTGGCTGCTTTATTGCGGCGGTGGTTGGGGAAAGGTTTTCCCGCAGGGGAGCATACGCTTTTCTGCTGTTGGTATCGTTGGGGTCGGCACAATTATTTTTCCGGACCAACGATAGCTTTGGGCCCTGGTTTCTCTTCACCATCTTTTTGGCTGGGGCACTGACAGCAGCGTTCTACGGCTGGCTGCCACTGTATCTGCCAGAGTTATTTCCCACCCGGGTCCGTGCTACCGGACAGGGATTTGGCTTCAATTTTGGAAGAATTCTTGCCGCCATTGGAACCCTTCAGACGGGTGCCCTTATGAATGATGTCTTTGGGGGAGATTATGGCAAAGCCTGCTCTGCCATGAGCTTTATCTACCTTGTGGGTTTCCTATTGCTCCCCCTCATGCGGGAAACAAGAGGACAGCCTTTACCCCAATAATGCAAGCATTAGCCCTTGTAAGCACCAAGGCCCAATCCATTCAGATTGTTGGTAATGGCCATGCCACCCTTGATGAGAAACAATCCGGGAAAATCCGCTTCCCAAGCTTTATTCGCGGCGGGGCAGTATTGCCTGCCATTGGATTCGATGGCCTGCACGCCTTTCACGTGGGCGGCCAGGCTGGCGGATTGTATCAGCGAAGCCCCCGGGCAGGTTAGATCCTGCACACATAGAAACATTCCCAAATGCCTTGCCCCGCTGGCAAAAAGCACCGATTGAGATTGCCCTTTGCATGCTTTCAGTGCCACACCCGTGTAGCCCATTTCGCGGGCAAGAAACAAGCTGTCCAGATCCACCAGCGATTCATCTATTACCACCGGAATCTGCCTGCTAGCATCATGCATCACATTGGCACGGTTGGCGGAAAGATCCCGAGCAGTGGGCTGTTCGATGTAAGAGATTCTTGAAAACGCGGAAGGCGACCTGCCACGAAGTTCCTCGATGAAATCCAACAGGTAGCGCACATTCCTGCATTTCTCGTTAAAGTCCAGCGAGTATTTCCAATCCGTGATACCTCGTTTGGCCTGAGCCTCCTTCGTGGCGTTTTCCACGCCCAGCACCCTGTTTACATCCCATTCCAGATCATCGCCATTCAGTTTGATCTTCAAATGGGTCAGGCCGTTAAAAAGAATCCATTCACCAAGGGTTTCAGGCAGGCCATCACCCACGGGCTTGGTCACCTCGGCAGTCGTAAGTGGATCCAGCGCACCCACCAGATGATAAAGCGGCATTTGAGCCACTGGTTCCGTCAGCACATGATCGCGGATTCGCACACCTTTGAAAGTATCACCCAGAAACCTGCCGATATCATCATCCAGAAAAGGTTCCGCATAGGTGTGATAGCTGTTCAGGCCATGCAGTTTTCCAAAGGCATCATGCAGCGCGGCATCGAAAGGGCTGGCGGCAACCAGTACTGCCAGGCTTGGCACGGGGTCTTCCAGTTCCATGGCCTTGCTTACCCGGCTGCCCTCCTCAAGCATGGAATGTTCCAGTTGCCAGGTGATCTCGATGGGGTGGCCCAGGATTTTACTTTGGGTGTAAATGCCCGCAACCCCTTTGGCAACTTCCAGCATGGAATTCAATGTTTGTTCATAGGTCAGGCTTTTGGTGGGGAAAGCCCAGACATTTCCCATGGGCATAGAGCCCCTGCCAGTCGCCCGTTTGCCCGCGGAAGTCTCAACAGTGACCGCGGTGTTAAGCAAGGTTGCTTTATCTAGCGCCACCCCGCCAAACTTGATGGGTGAACGGTAAGCAAAGCTTTCGGTCTCGAACTTGCAATCCACAACCCGGATATCCGTGGACCTCATGAGATTACTCCAAAATGTTTTCCGAATTCTATGGTATTAGCAGGTATCTTAGCTGCAAAATAAGGTGATGTATTCATAATGCCAGAGAATTATCAAAGGACGGTAAACCATGTTGCAACTTCTCACTGTTATCCTGATGGCTTTGCCCTCTCAACCGAATGAAGCCGAGGCTGTTAGAAACCTGGACCAAGCCCTGAGGAACAAGGATTATCCCAATGCCATCAAATTTGCCGACGAGGCAATCAAGGCAAATCCTAAATCCGCACGCAACTGGTTCTTGCGGGGTGTGGCTCAATCCAGCCATGGGGAACATTCCAAAGCGCTTGAAAGTATGAACAAGGTGCTTGAATTGGATGACAAGTATTTGGATGCATTGGACTATCGCGGAAGTATTCATTTTAAGATGGGAATGATGAAGGAGGCAGGTGAGGATTTTGACAAATTCATCAAGTTGCGTCCGGAGGATTACCCCGGCCATTGGCGCAGGGGCATAGCCCTTTATTACCTTCACCGCTACAAGGAAGGGGCCGATCAGTTTAACGCTTACCAGAAAGTGGATGGCAACGATGTGGAAAATGGTGTCTGGCATTACCTCTGTCATGCCCGTGCTGAGAATCGTGAAAAAGCCCGCGCTGCCATGCTTGCCATAGGCAATGACCGCCGAATTCCCATGATGGAGGTTTATTCCCTGTTTCAGGCAAAATCCACCCCTGCAAAAGTGATGGATCTTGCCCAGAAGGCTCCTGAAAACCAGCAAAAGATGGCCATGTTTTACGCGCATCTTTACCTTGGCTTGTATCATGAATCGCAGGATGAACCCAAGAAGGCCATCGAGCACATGGAGCAGGCGGCCAAGTTGGGGCCTAAGGACCATTACATGGGAGATGTGGCCAGGGTGCATTGGGAATTATTGAAGAAATCCTGGAAGCCATGATCGCATGAGCAAAACGCTGGAAATACCAAACCTGGATGACCTTGTTGTCCAGCATATGCACCGTGATATTCCGAAGATTCATGCAGGGCAGACGATGGGTGCTGCGCTGAATGAGATTCGTAGCTCTCCGCCCCAGTCTTCCAAAATCGTCTACTTTTATGTGATTGATCAAGATGAAAAACTGGTGGGTATTCTTCCTGCAAGAACCATTCTGGTTACCTCGCCGGAGGTAAGAGTGGACGAGGTTATGGTGAAAAGACCTGTAGCCATACCCAGTTTTGCCACCATCTTTGATGCCTGCGAATTCTTCACCATGTACCGTTATCTGGCTTTCCCCGTGGTAGATGAAACAGGCAAATTGATTGGGATGCTGGATATTCAGGCTTACAACGCGGAAGTCAGCCGGCTGGAAGAAAAGGAAACCCTGCAAGCCACCCACAAAAGTTACGATGATCTTTTTCAACTGATCGGCGTGCATTGGGATCAGGCCAGGAAGGGTGGGCCGCTGGAGGCATTTCGTTTTCGGTTTCCATGGTTGCTTTGTAATGTGGCGGGGGGAATAGTTGCCGCTATCATTTTGGGGCTGTTTGAAAATGAATTGGATAAGGTGGTGGAGCTGGCGCTGTTTATTCCCGTGGTGCTGGCGTTGGCGGAAAGTGTGGCCATACAATCGGTAACGCTGGCTCTTGAGGGGCTTCACCATGGAGATTCCTCCTGGCGCAGGCTTGGAAAACTTCTAACCACAGAACTGATGGTGGGGTTAGCCCTTGGGGCAGGCACAGGTATTTTGGTTGGGCTATATTCTTATTTCCAATTCGGGGAACTGGCTTTGTTTGGAACCTTGATGATTGGAATTGTTGGCGGTGTTGGTCTGGCAGCCATGTTTGGCATGTTTATTCCCAACATCATGCGGATGTTTCAAAAAAACCCCCAGGTGGCTTCCGGCCCGATCGCGCTTGTATGCGCAGACATGGCCACCCTGATTTTTTATCTATGCGCAGCCAGGTTGCTTCATTTCTAAACGATTGTTTTGGCTGCCAACCTTGAACTTTGAAAAAACCTGAGAGAATGATTCTGTTTGAGATCGTTTGCGAAATTCATATCGGAGAGTTACATGCATACGCCTTGGAATGAAGATCTGGAACCGTACATGCCCCAGAAAACATATCAGGAAGAGGATGATGAACGCTGGGAAAGGGGAAATTTTGGTAATTCACTTCATGAACCCAAAAGCTATGAGGATGAACAAAACGGGCAGTGGGGCATAGGCGGTATTTAGACCCAAAAAGCATCAAAATTGCCCAGAAATTCGCCTCTGTTTTAAATATTGATGGCTTGTTTTGGCTGCACTGTTGTACGAATAGCCCGGAATGCATAAAATTCTTATCATGCGCCCGTAGCTCAGGGGATAGAGCATCGGTTTCCTAAACCGAGGGTCGGAGGTTCAAATCTTCCCGGGCGCATATATAAATTACCCCCATATATTGCATATTTGCCTTGATTTGCGTGGCTTTTGGAACTTTAGCGCTTGTTCGGCTAAGCTTTGTTAAATTCGGTCTAGAGCATCAAGTTTGGTTTAAATGTAGCAAGATTGTAGCAAGCTTTTTCCAACCCACTAAATTTTGGTATTTTGATGTGATATCTTTTGAAATTCAAAAGAAATTCACTTGGCTAAAATCTGATGGAAGATGAAGTGGCAATTTACGACGCACTTGCCACCAATGAAAGCGCTGTGCAAGCCATGGGTAATTCAGAGCTTAACGTGATTGCCACTGAATTGGTGAGCAGGGTGAGAAACAGCGTGACGATAGACTGGACGGTTCGAGAAAGTGCGCGCGCAAGGATTAAAGTGATGGTTAAAATGATCCTGCGCAAATATGGCTTGCCGCCCGACCTGACGATGAAGCCACCCGGAATGTACTGGCATAGGCGGAGATACTATGTGCGGGATGGTTTTAGCCAAATCAACTTAAGCCAAAAAGCTTTGAGAATACCCAAGTAAAAACCCAAAGGCAGGGCTCAATAAAAAGCCCTTGTGGTAAAGGGTCTAGGGCTTCAAACTAGCCCCTTTAAGATGACTAAAAAGGTAACTATTATGTCTACTCTGCATTTTTATCCAAATTCCTTAACTTCCTGCTGGCGCTTATTTAGGGGACCATGACCGTACTCCGAATGAGGGGCATTAAGGCTTAGATAGTTGCTTATAAAACTTTGTAACTGACGGGCTAAAATTTCCTTCATCAAAATTTAGGGTCAAGTTGTCGTTTCTAGATCGGATATATCGAACGCCCTCATCAAAAATCATTTTAGCCCGCTTATTTTCATCGATTTTCTCAAGGTTGGATAAAGCTCCTTCCAAAAATGCACCTATATGGTCAGCACATTGCTCAAAAGTATCAAAGTTATCATTAGCATTTGCCATCAATCTTACGAGTGGGTAATAGCGCCAATCGAGATTATTTAGTGCTAATGCTAACAGATGCCTGCAGATTGAATTTGTTGTTAAGTTGTAGTATTTGGATCTAGCTGCAAGATTAGCAAACATAGTTGAAGTTGGCTTTATTTGAATATGTCCAGTCGTTTGCATGTTTTTCTCTTTTTTCTTTTTAGCCATTGTCGGCTGATCAAATAACCATATATCGGTATTATCCTAATAGTATACCATAAGGATAAGCAAAAAACTGATTTGCTTATTGAAAATCTTATACCATTGGATAAAAGGTTCAACTTTCTCAGGAGGAAAAATTTGAAGAAAACAAATTTTCAAGGCAAAACCAAGCGACTGCGTTCTTTGATCTGTCAATCATAACCTAGTGTTAAGGAGTACCAATATGATCAGAAAAAAGATCAATTCCCTAAAATGTGAATTTTATAACGCTGATGAAATTGCATCCCGGCTTGGAGTAGCGACTAGCACTTGGCGTGAAATGGTCAAGCGAGGTAGTGCCCCTTTGCCGTTACAGGCTAGCGGTAGTCGCCTGCAACGGTGGCCGATCAAGCTAATTGACCAGTGGATAGACTACGGCATGCCTAGCCGCAAAATGATGGAACAAAAGCAACGGAGTGAAGAATGAAAGCACCTAAGTTATTTAACAGCACCTATCAGAAAATGGTAAACGGAAAGAAGGTCAAAGTTAAAACTAAATCATGGTACGCTTACATAGGCAGGAAGAAAGTCTGTTTAGGAAAAGACAGAAAAGCAGCTCATATTCGAAGTGGCGAACTTCTTAAGGAGGAGCTTCGCAGGAGAGAGTTTGGAGACCTGGGCGTTATCGATCCGTTTAAAGAGGCTGAAAAAATCAGCGTCCTTGAATATCTAGACATGTATCACGCTTACCTGAAAGATAGGTTCTCTGAGAACTACGCTGACGAGCAATATTCAAAGATCGATAAGGTAATTAGGATTACAAAATCGATATACCTACCAGAAATCACCCAGCCAAAGCTTTTAGCGGCATTGAATAGGCTTAACATAGAAAGAGACTTTTCTGACCAGACTTTTAATCATTATGTTGCAGCCGTAAAAGCCTTTTATAATTTTGTTGATAAACAACTTGGGGCTCTTCGGGTAAATCCAACTATCGGTATCAAAAAAAGAAATGTCAATGATGCAACATTAGTGCATCAAAGGCGGGCAATAACTCATGAGGAGGCTGTTTTTCTTATAAATGCGACTAAAGATTTGAAA
>Ga0255151_1000586_pt1 | contig 10638 bp, 10 predicted proteins | sample Atl_Yuk_RepB_8h_FD_183612 | JGI IMG/M metagenome (GOLD analysis project Ga0255151, IMG submission 183612) | Freshwater microbial communities from Altamaha River, Georgia, United States - Atl_Yuk_RepB_8h | ecosystem: Environmental > Aquatic > Freshwater > River | place: USA: Georgia | collected... | reverse complement strand
AAGTATCAGATACTACATTTGAGCAGAATTTTTATGCTCAAAATCAGAAGCAAAATCCTCATACACCGCGGGTAATGACTAGCCTAGGGTTAGACGAAGACGATGTTCGTGTGTTTATACAGGATTGTCTATTCCCAGAAATACGATAAATACTCGTATGAGAGCATTTGAATTCCTAATTGAAGCCCCCTTGGGCAAAGAACAGATTAAAAAAATGGATCGCATAAATCGTGCGATGCAATCAGACCCTGTCCTAATCGATGAACTTTTTAAGACTATTTCTTTAAGAGTCAAAGACGAAGAAGGAAAAATGGGTGATAGAATATTAAGTTTTTTGAGTCCAGGCGGCCAAGCTAAAGACAAAGATTTAACCTACGCTAAACCATTCCTAATGTCTTTTGCTACAGCAATTGAAAAAACTGAAGGAACTACGGAAGAAAAACTAGAGTTTGCTAATACTCTAGGAAAAATAGATCACATTGATTCAAAAGCATTGACTACCGCTGGTGTGTCTGATTGGGATAGTTGGCTGTCTGGATCTTCTTTTAGCAAAAGATTATTTTTAACCTGCTTCGACGACCCTGCGTTTCAAATAGCAAATAAAGGACCTGGAGAAGCTGCATTAGCGTTCTTGAGTCCAAATATCACTCTTCAATCTCAAGGTGGCGATATCGCGGTAGGCGGAGTGCCGATTGAAGTTAAAGCAGGACAAAGCGCCAGCGGAGGCAGATTAAGCCCCACAGCCGCGGCTGTTGGAAGTCTTTACGGCAACAAAGAATTTTGGAACTCGTTACTTCCACAAGATCCTGCTAAAGCATTAGAATTATCAAAAGCCACTGGCATAAATGCAAATAATTACAGTGAATTTTTATCTGCTAATAAGTTAGGAGCTAACGAATCTAAAAAAATATTAGGGGCTATTTTCTTAGATCAAGGCGCTCAAGGTTTAGTCGCCGCTGCCGGTGAAAAAGGCGAAACTGTAACAGCTCTAGACATTATCAAGATTGCAGTAAAAAATTATGGCTCATCTCAAGGAGATGAAAACTTTCTTATCTTGCAAAAAGATGTAAGAAAGAGCATGTTCTTTAATGTAGATAAAGTAGAACAAGTCTACAGTAAATTATCAGTCAAGTGCCCGTTGATTGACAAAGACGCAAGATCTGCAGGAAAACCACAACTGGGCATTCTCAAGAGAGGAAGATAAACTAGTCTTTTAATCTAGAACAAATTCGCTCTAAATACTAATACCGATTACCGGGAGCGAATCATGTTTAAAAGAGCACTAGTTTTACTACTAGTCTCTGCTAGTAGTATAGCTCAAGCAGAGCTAGTTCACAACTTCCAAAGTCCGGCCTTTATACCAGGCAACGGCTACAGTCAACACGTTCTTTCTATCTATCAGTTAGAAGAAAATAGAAAGAAAGAAATCAAAGCAGAAGAAGCCGCAGCGATCGCTAAGGCAGAAGCAGCCGCAAAACAAACAAACCTCAGCAAATTCCTAGTTAACGTAGAAGCACGTATCTACGCACAATTATCTAAACAACTAGCGGATCAAATGTTTGCCGAAGGCACCGGCAACAGCGGCACAATGAATTTCCAAGGAACTAATATCAGTTGGGTAAAATCAGCCAGCGATGTTACACTTACGATTATAGAATCTAATGGTAGTAGAACTGAAATTACCGTTCCTATAGCGAGCTTTGCATTCTAATGAAACGCACTCTGATATCTTTGTTAATAGCAGCATCTTTAACAGGATGTGCGCATATCCATATGGATGCAGCCAAAGAAGAACCAGTGGCTTTAAAGACCAAAGAAAGTCTATCTAGCACACTGCCAGAATTAGATGGTCCTCCGATAGCCATAGCGGTTTACGGATTCATGGACAAAACAGGGCAAATGAAGCCCAATGATAGATTAGCTGTGTTCAGCAAGGCTGTAACACAGGGTGCTGAAGTGTTCCTAATTAAAGCACTACAGGACTCAAAGAATTGGTTTAAGGTGGTCGAACGTGTCGGGTTAGATAACCTCGTCAAAGAAAGACAATTGATTCGCAACCAACGGGAAGTTTACGAGGGCAAAGATGCTAGGCCCCTTAAGCCAATGACAGTAGCTGGAGTCATGATCGAAGGTGGTATCATCGGTTATGATTCCAACATTCGCTCTGGTGGTAATGGAGCGAGATTTTTAGGTATTGGCGGAAGTCAACAATACAGAGTAGATGAGATAGTTATATCTATGCGACTGGTTAGTGTCAACAGTGGCGAAGTGTTGATAACCAATGCAGTATCTAAAACAATCTATAGCACACAACATAACGTAGGAGTTCTTCGTTTTGTAGACGCTGGCACAAAGGCCATCGAGCTGGAAAACGGTGCGGCACTTAACGAACCAACTACCTATGCTGTGCGTGTGGCTATAGAACAGGCTGTTTACGATATGATTGTGGAAGGCGAGAAGAAAGGATTATGGAGATTTAAAAAGCCAAAATCTGTAGTAGAATCTGCGCCTGTAGCACCACCAGTTATAGAGCAGACTAAACCTGTAATCCCTGAGGAGGTAAAGAAAGATGAGTTGGTTCAAAAGAAAACCGAGAGTCAAGGATCTGCAGAAAGCTCGTCCACAAAGGACAACAACACCAATGACGGAAAAGTTGAAAGAGGAAACCCAGAAACTAGGACTGAGCCAGTCATCCAAACCCCTTCCAAAGAGGGATCACAAACTAATGTATCAATACCTAAAAAACAAACACAGAGAGGAATAATTCAGGACTGGGTCAATATAAGAACAGAGAAATACAGAACCAGCGATACATTAGCTAAACTTGAACCTGGAATCGAGGTTGAAGTTATCGAACAAGAACAGTGGTTCGTTCGTGTTCGTTTTAATAAAGTAGAGGGATGGATACCAAGTCAATTTATTAAGGTGCAAAAATAATGCACCAGGGAGCGATCAAAATGATCAAAAGCAAGACAGGCGATGGCAAGTTGTCGAGAAAATTACTTGCAATTCTAGTGGCGTCTGGAATGATGACATCGGGTGTATACGCCAATGATGTTTACATGGAACAAATTGGTGATAATTCTATTGTTTCTGTAACACAAACAGGCGCCGGCAACTTAGTTAACGGAAACGTTGGCGGCACTGGAAATAACGATGATGCAGCACTGATAAGAGGTGATAATAATAATGTTACTATCAGTCAAATCGGTGCAAGCAATACTGTAAGAATGGTTATTAATAACGAAAGTAATGGAACCGGAGCGACCGTGGTTGTATCGGCCGATGGTAGCAATAATACGCAGACTATCGGTTGCGGAACTGCACTGAGTTCGACATGTAATGCAAGTATAATTAGATCTGAAATAACAGGTAATAACAATAACACAGTTCAAACTCTAAGTGGTGGTGTAACACAGAGTAAAATTTCTATCAACGGAAACTACAATAATGTAACACATACAGCATCAGGAGTTGGTTTACATTCGGGAGAGATTACAGTTTCAGGTAGTGGAACCAGTAGTGTTGCTAATGCAGTAACATTGACACAGAGTGGAGCATTCGCTAAAAATGCAGTTATTACCAGCAACGGTTCTAATAATAACGTTACTGTTACTCAATCCGATTAACGCACTAGCGGGCGTCGGCAAGGTAACAGAACAGACAGGTCCCACTGAAATAATCCGAGATAAGAAATCTATCTCGGCCAGTGTTAATACGGCTGTGGAAATGAATGATGCTGTAAGCACAGCTAGAGCCAAAGCTCAGTTAACGTTTGAAGATAAGACTATTGTCAAACTTACTGAACACAGTAAAATTATCATAGACGATTTTGTCTACGATCCAAAGAAGGGTGCTGGTAAGTTAGGAATGAAAATGGCTCTAGGCACAGCTCGATATGCCAGCGGCCAGATAGCTAAAAACAATCCTCAACAAGTGGCTATCAAAACTCCTACTGCCAGTATCGCTGTTCGTGGCACAGATTTTTCAATGACTGTAGATGAATTAGGTCGTAGCCTAGTTATGCTACTGCCTAGCTGTGATGAAAAAGGTTGTGTTACTGGTGCTATTGAAGTCAGCAATTTTGCTGGAGTAGTATTATTAGATGTTCCTTATCAAGCTACACTGGTAAACAGTGCTTATCAACCTCCTTCAGAGCCAGTGGTAGTGAAATTAGATCAGGCTAATATTAATAATATGTTAATCATCAGCAAGCCGAAAGAAATACCCGACGATACACATGCAGGCACAGTAAAGAAAGAAAAAAGTTTGTTAGATTTTAATGAACTAGATGTTGACCTATTAAAATATACAAAACTTGATGAGAACGCTCTGGATAAAAAATCAGCACTTGATAGAAACGATCTAAATGCAGATCTTTTAGAGTTTAACGCTCTAAATGAATTAGACAGACAAAATGCTTCTTTGCTTAATAACGAATTAGACAATCCTATACTTCCGAACTATAGTTCAAACAAACCATTGGGTCTACTGTATTACTTCAACGATGATCAGACCAAAGTTACACTATATAAAGCAGGCACACACAATGCCACAGTAACTTTTGATACTACTAAAAATGCAACATTTACCTTGATACAAGATGGTCAGACCATCATACAAAATGTTAACAAGGGTTCAACTAGTAGTGTTACTATAACTCAGCAATAAATATAATTTTAAGGAGTATGCCATGCGTAAATTAGCATTGGCGTTCCTATTATGCCTAACCAGCTCTATAGCTAACGCCCAAGCGTTTGAAATCCGAAAGTCGTTGATCTGCGACGAAACTCAAAAAGTTGTTAAAGCTCTTGCAGAAAAATTTAACGAAAAACCCGTTTGGGTCGCTAGAGATATCAAAGACGACAGCAAATACAGTCTTTTTGTAAATCCAAAAACTGGTAGTTGGACTTTGTTACAAATGACTCCTGATGTTTCCTGTATCCTTGGAGTCGGTGAAGAATCTAATCTTCTCGGAGAAATCATCTAAAAAAACCGATAGTATAATTTTTATCATTTTTGCTTTAAATAATAGTATACCAACACCAAAAAAAATTATAAAGTTGGGGAGCGAAAATGAAAAAAACTATAATAGCCACCATAGTGGCATTGATGGCATCTGGTGCCTTGGCTCAAACCGCCACTGTAACTGGAACAGGCATGGGCCTATTGCAAAACGATTGGGTCAAAGCTGGAGTCAACACTAACACAGGAACATTAGGTAGTGGTGGTGGAACTAGTCCAGGATTGTTATTTGATCCTGCAGGCACAGGAACATTTAATCCATCCTTTGACTATCTAACACCCGGTTCACCATTTGATGGTTTCTCATTAAAAGTTGACGGTGTTAACAAAACAAACAATAACACTGGAACAACACAGATAGGCAAAACCGGTGGACTAACTCTTAGCAACAGTGACACAACTCTTACATGGACTGGTGCTGCTACTTATGGATCCGGCAGTTGGACAGTTGCTAACTCATATACATTAGGTGTAGGCAAACCTTATATTGACATAACATCAACTATTGTTGCTGGTGGTGCAGCGTCAAATGTATACTTCGCAAAATTTATCGATCCAGACAGTCAAGGCATGCCTGGAGACAGTTCTGCCACTGACAACGTTTTAGGTTATGGGGCTATTCCATCGACCAATGTAGCATTCTCCGAAGCCACAGTTTCGAGATATGCCTTAGGTTTGTATTCTGCAGCATCAAACGTTCGTGCAGGTATTAACGTATGGAATACACAGGCAGACAGCTATATCAATGCCAACGCATCATGCGGCACAGGTATATTATTCTGTAGAAACGATCACACTATTGGTTTAACCTTTAGTTGGACTGGTGTTAACTCAGGTGATACATTAACAGCCAGCTATGCTTATATTTTTGGTCCTAGTGCGTTCGGAGCAGCTAGTTCAGCTGTCACAGGTGGTGCTGGTGGTGGAACACCGGGAGTAGCACCTGGTGGTGGAACTTTAACTGATGTTGGATCAGCTACCAGTGCTGCCAGCAGCGGAGGAAGTAGCACACCAACAATTACTGGCACAAGCACAGTCAGCGGAACACCAACATGGGCAGACACTAACGGAGCTTCGGTGGTGTTGTCAACATCATTAGTAGCAGGCAATTACTTAACAAGAAACTATAACAGTTTGACTACTACAGAAGTTGGTCGTGTAACTACAACACCGAGAACTATCGTTACAACATATAGCGACAGTTCTACTACTTCTACTGCCACAACACCATTAACAGCTTCAGAAACATACTACCACAATGTTGATGTTACTCACAATGATGTTGCTACAGGATCTACACCAATAGGCGATGCTGTATGGGTATCAAACGGTATTGATAATTCAAGCCTAGTAAACACAAGAAATACACCTACATCAGTTCAAGGTGCTAAGACACTGACAGTTTCTACAGCAGGTGTAATTACTGCTAACGAGTTGTATACTATCACAACTCCAACTAGATTCACTTATGATAGAACCACAACCACAGTAACAGCAAATGATTTTGCACCAACCAGCACATACACAGATACTAGTTCTACTGCTACTACAACATCAACTGTTACAGGCGATTATGATGTGGTAACAAATGACAGTATTGGACGTAGTGCTAACTATGCGGTTTCAGTAGGTTTAAGAACTGACCAGATCGCAACTGTAAATCAACTACAGGCAATGATCAATAGAAATACCGAGTTCGGTAAGACATTAACCTATAGATATTATGATCATAGCACAGACGGATATCGCGGACATTCTACAGTGTTTGGCGTAGGTCATGCTAAAGACATCGAAGGTGATTTAAAATTAGGATTTGGCATCAATAAGATAGACACACGTCTGTCCGGCAATGCTAGTTCTGTAGGTTCTGAGACTGTTCAGTTAGGTGCTACATTAACCAAGAAAGATGTTGAAGGATTTGATATCAGCGGAACTGTTCAGCACAGCATGACTGATTATAATGTTTCAGCAACACCTAGTGTAAATGTTACAACTTCCGGAGACAGTAGATTGTTAGCCACACAGGCATTCAACACCAGCTTACCAAATGTTACAGGCAAGACTAGAGGACAAGATACCAGTGTTTCTGTAAAAGCTGTTGGTCCTGGATTTGGTCCAGACGAAATGATTCGTCCAATAGTAGGTGCAACATATGGACAGAGATCAGCTAACGGTTATATGGCTAACATCGATGTGTTACCAGGAGTAACTGTATCTAATAGAGTTAATAATCTAAACCAAGACTACGGTTATGCTACAGCAGGTGCGGTTCTTAAGAAAGGAATATTCAATGCTACTGCATTATATCACACAGATGGAGTTAAACAGTTAGGAGTAGGTCTCAGCCAAGAGAAGGACAACTTGACATTTAACATTCGTGCAGACAGACTAGAAACAAATCAAGGCGGCAGTAATGTTTATGGGGCAAATGTAATTTATCGATTCTAATAATAACAATAATAGGGCATAGCCCAACTACAAGCCCGCTTCGGCGGGCTTTTTTACGGTAAATAGTATATGCGTAAAACGCTCGTATTATTAACAACAATTTTAGCAGGCTGTGCCACACAGCCTAAACCTGTTTTTGCACCACCCCCACCTAACTGTATAAACATACCCGGAGAAGGTTGTAAGAAATTTTCTGCTGGAAATGTAGGTGGAACTACTCTAGGACATAGTGATGAAGTTGAAGATCTCCCTGCCCGTGCTGCACCAATTAAGCCTTAAAAAAGTATTAGTCAGTCCTTGGACAGCACTGATTACATTGGCACTTATTTTAAGTATAAGAATCGCCGATCCTGTCTTTGTAGAAAGTGTAAGATTACGCTACTTTGACACACTAATAACTAATAAAATCCCCACAGAAAATAATATCGTTACGGTAAACATAGACGAAAACGCCCTAGACAAATACGGACAGTGGCCCTTTAACAGAGATATCTATGCTAAACTTATAGAAGATCTTTATAGACGCAATGCTGGACTAGTGGTTTTCAACGTGCTGATGACTGAAAAGGATCGTCAGGGCGGTGACGGTTCGATGGCAGCAACTCTAAACGAGTTTCCAGTAGTCATACCTAACATGCCTGCGGACCGTATGAAGAATACTCCCAAGCAGCCGGGCACAGCAGTTATAGGTGCAGAATTTTCGGAGATGATCATCTCCTATCCAGGCATTATAGCTAATATTCCAGATATAGAACGTCGTGCCGCCGGAGTTGGTATTGTGAACACACTTCCAGAAGTAGACGGTGTAAACAGACGTATGCCTTTGGTGATAGCTGTAGATGGCAGAGTGTATCCAAGCCTAGCCATGGAAGCTCTGCGTGTAGCTGCTGGTGACTCAACTACACAGATAAAACTGTTCGAAGGCGGTGTTGAAAAAATGCGTATTCCGCAATTTGGTCCTATAAGCACAGACAACCTAGGTCGTGTGTGGATCGATTGGAGTCAAAGATCTCAATCAGTATCGATGACGGAACTGCCTAAAGATTTTAACAGCGCCGTAGTTATTGTAGGAGTAGCAGCAGCCGGTTTAGGTAATCCTGTGCCTACAGCAGTTGGTTCAGTATGGCCACATGAAGTTCAAGCAGCAGTATTAGGCACTATGTTTAACAATGTGGTTATACAACGTCCTGATTACGCTGATGGTGTCGAAATACTAACCATTGCTATAGCAGGCATCTTATTATTATTTTTAACGAGGTATGTATATGCAGGTCTTATTACAACAGTGGCGTTGGTTGGTGGCATGGTCGTTGGTAGTTTTATTGTGTTCGATAGCTTTCTATGGTTATTTGACGCTACTGCCCCTGGAGTTGGCCTACTCCTGGTCGCTCTGCATGCCTACGGCGTCAAGTTCGTCTCAGAGTTCTTACAGAAGCAAGCCATAAAGAAACAGTTTGCCGGATACTGTTCAAAAGAAGTAGTAGAGATGTTACAGAAAGATCCAGACCTAATCAAGCGTGGTGTGCGTAAAGACGTATCAGTTATGTTTAGTGACTTACGTGGATTTACACCCATTGGTGAACACTATGGAGATGACGTTGCTGGCCTGGGCAAGTATATGAACGGTTACATGGATGCTATCAGTCGTCCTATCATGGACAACAAGGGTATGGTTATCAAATATGTAGGCGATGCGTCAATGCACATACATGGTGCTCCTATTGAAGATCCAAATCATGCTCGCACCATCGTTGCCGTTGGATTGCAGATGTTAGATGCTGTTGATGCTTACACTAAAGAAATGGAAGCACAAGGTTTACCACCAGCCGCAATGGGTTGGGGTTGTAACACAGGTATTGGCTTCATCGGCGAGATGGGATCAACTGATAGGCACAGTTATGACATTTTAGGCGATATGGTTTCAACAGCCGCACGTTTAGAAGCACGTTGTAAGGCTTATGGTGTGCTGTGTATTATTGGTGCTGAAACATATAATAGAACTAAAGACGACTTCTTCTATTTGTGTATCGATAACTTACAACCAAAAGGTAAATCAGTAGCAGACTTAATTTATACAGCATTACGTCCAAACGGAGCAGATTGGAGCAAGGATCTGCTTCGTTATAATACAATGCAATCACGATATAAGGCTAAAAAGTTTGACGAAGCTGCGGCAATGTGTAAAGAATTAACCGGAACATTTGGAGGTCAAATGGACAAGTATTATAAGATTTGGATTGAGCGTTGTGAGTTTATGAAACAACAAGACCTACCAGATAACTGGAACGGCGAGTTTATCGCTCACGAAAAATGATGTATACTCCCTTAGATTGGTGGTTTGACTATACCGTCTGGTTGATGTTACAATACAAATTTATGGCACCGGCCAAAATGATTAGTATCAACGACGATATGGAAAACTTTCTTAAATGCTTTAGTTTGAATGGCATCAAACCCACAACTATTTGCAAACCGTGAAGAATATTATATTTTCGATATTGCTATTTCTCTGTTGGCCTGTCTTGGCAAAGGACATCACGGCTGTTTCTTGGCTAGTGGCCAACGGTGAGGGTGATATAATCCAAAGTGAAAATATCTATCAAGAACGTAGTATTGCTAGTATAACAAAATTAATGACTGTTATGGTAGTGCTAGATGCTGATCAAGATCTCGATCAATTCATCAAACCCTATACACGTAGAGAACTGATACAATTAGCTATAGTTCATTCTGATAATCGTGCTTCTGAAATGTTGTGTCAAAATTATCCAGGTGGTCGAACTGAGTGTGTAAAGGCCATGAATGCCAAATCTAAAAAACTCGGTATGATTAACAGTAGATTCGTAGACCCAACCGGACTAGGAGTAATGAATGTCAGCACCGCATATGATCTCATTAAACTGGTAAAGGCTGCGCAATATTATCCAGAAATTCGAGAAGCTAGCGGAATGAGCGAAGTTAAGATTAAGATTAAAAAGAAGTGGTTAATTTTTAAGAACACTAATCCTATCATAGGCAAGCGTCACGACTTCATAGTAAGTAAAACAGGGTGGATTAGAGCCAGCGGCGGATGTATCGTTATGATGTTAGATACAGATGTTGGAAGAAGGATAGTAGTTGTTTTAGGATCAAAGAATACGCATACACGTATTCCTGAAGCAGAAT
>Ga0255151_1000560_pt1 | contig 10998 bp, 19 predicted proteins | sample Atl_Yuk_RepB_8h_FD_183612 | JGI IMG/M metagenome (GOLD analysis project Ga0255151, IMG submission 183612) | Freshwater microbial communities from Altamaha River, Georgia, United States - Atl_Yuk_RepB_8h | ecosystem: Environmental > Aquatic > Freshwater > River | place: USA: Georgia | collected... | reverse complement strand
GTTGCAATAGCTATATATATTATTATGGATAGTAAAAAATCGGTCGGAAAACCAACGTATGCACAGATCCAGGATCAATTATTTAATTATCTTGCTTTAGGCTGGGAAAAGTTTTCACCTAGGGCAAAATGGGACTTTGCGCAATATTCTATTGGTTACGGTGAAGGCTGGAACTGGGATAAAAATAGAAAAGTTGAGGCTGGGGACGTAATAGACGAGCCAACCGCACGCCGCTGGTTTATAAAATCAGCTGAAAAATATTATAATTATGTAGCAGATAGCGTAAAAGTACCAGTTAACGAAAATCAAATGGTGGCTATGACATCTTTAACTTATAATATTGGCCCAGGAAGCGCTGCAAGAGGCACTGGGTTTAGAGGTAGCCAATTATTAAAAGATCTTAACGCTGGTAAGCCATTAACAGAAGTGGCAAAAGGTTTTGACCGATACATAACAGCAAAGGACACTAGAACTGGAGTAAGTAAAGTTTATGATGGTCTAGTAAGACGCAGAAATTCAGAAAAAGCACTATTTTTAAAGGCATAAAGAAGCAAGTTTGGTTAGATAAATTTCAATGGTCTAGTACAAAAAAGGAAGCCTGGTATTTTTATACTGGGCTTTTTTATGCTTTTTTTTAAAATAAATTTGGTAGTTTGAACGTTTTTACTATAATTTTACCAAAGACAAACAAAAACCCTAATATATGCACCTTAAAACCGACAGTAAGATCCTGGGCGAAATAGCCAGCTTACAACACAAAATTTTGCGCTTAGAAGCACTGCGCGCACTTTCACCGTACGAACAATGTACTTTTTTCTTTTATTCTAGCACTGGTAAGTTTTTATCGCTAAATGAAAACGATTTGCCGTTCGATCTTTGTTTTGAAATAAGGATCTTAATTGACGCGGCCCTGGAACACTACCAGCACGAAATGAAAAGGCTAGAAAATAGTTTTCCATGCGACGTAAATTAATTAGAATTGCCGCAATAATATTTTTTGTGGTTATTAGCGTGCCAATATGTATATTAACATATACTGGCGCTTATGTACTTTTTTACCTATTCAAATTTTATAATCTATTAAAACCAAACAAATGAAAAAAATAAAAATCACATTTCAATTTATTACTTATGATCAAAAAAAAGCTAAAATTATTTCTAAATTAAAAAAATATAACCAAAACAAATAACCTATGACTAATAAAGAAAAAAACAATTTAAGATTTGCTATAATACTTGGATTTGTAATTGGTATTTTATTTACAATATCGTTATTAAAAAATTTTAAATATCTATAACCAAAACAAATAACCCTTAAAACAAAACAAATGAAAAACGATTATTTAAAAGACCTAGCCGACGGCTTCGGATCAATGAACAAAGTTGAAAACAAAAAAAACGAAAAGCAACCTGACTACCAGGGCTATTTTAAAGAAAGCGGCAAATTATTTGAAATTGCTGGCTGGATAAAAATTAGTAAAGCAAATAATAAATATTTGTCTATTGCTATAAAAGAACATAAAGAAATTGAAACAAATAAAACACTATAATATGACAAAGATTTCACAAAGACTTTTAAAAGTTGCACTAGGTTTTGGCGCTTTATTTTTTATTGTAAGTAAATTAACAAGTAAAAAAATAGAGCCTACAGTTATTAAACGAAATTTTATGGTAGGCGATAGCCACGCCGTAGGTATTGGATCTAGGATAAATAATTTAGTAACAGATAAACTACTTGCTAAGGGTGGCTGGTTTGTTTCTAATCTTATAAACGCCTTAAACACTTACCCAGTAACTTATGACGTTAAAAATGTTTTTATATCAATAGGCACAAATGGTCAATTTTCAAAAAATGATAATTTAGATTTATTGGTAAAAACATTAAGACAAAAATTTCCTAATGCAAAACTTTATGTTTTTGTGGGATCGTATGGCTGGAGTGGATCATTAAGTAAAGCTGCTAGTTATGCTAATGCTCAAAAATATTACCAAAGATTTAAAGATCTAGGCGTAACTGTATTAAATAGCCAATTGGGTTATCATACAACAGACGCGCTAGCACATAGCACAAATACACCCGAAGCCAAAAAAATTATAGCTGAAATTACAAACATTATAAAAAACTAAACAAATGAAAATTGATAAAAATGCCCCAGCTATGCCTTGTATGCCTATTCAGGATCAATTTGGCAGATTAGTTGCCCCTATCCCTGGTATGTCAAAATACGAGTACGTTTTATTACAGATACTTTGCGCTAAAGAAATGCAAAACAATCAAAGTAGAATTGGACTTTCTACACTTTTAAGAGAATGTACTATTTTAGCCGACGAATATTTTTTAACCCTAGAAAAATTACAAGATGAAAAAGAAGCTAGCCCTGTTATTTCAATTCAGTAACAACCAGCAAGCTGTAATAGCCCTAATTATTGCAGCTATCTTAACCGCTTTTTTACAAAGTATATAATGGTAGAAGGACAAAACAAATTAACTTTAGAAGAAAAACTAGCACAAAGAAAGTACAAGCCCGATTTTATACCCCCCCCAAGCCAGGTAATATTCACTATTGACGAGAAACCCATTGGAACTATCCAAAATTTTATCGTCTTTAGTGGATTGCCTAAGGCGGGCAAAAGTACCTTTTTAGCCGCTGCAATAGCTTCAGCATTTCAACCTGGCGACGTTTTCGGTATGAAAGTACACTTTCCCGAAGGACGCCGAAAAATAGCCTATTTTGACACTGAAAGCAGCGACTTTGATTTTTACAGACAAGTTAATAAAATAAAGCATTTTAGCAATTTAAACAATTTACCGCCCTGGTGCGACTGCTTTACAGTGCGCGAGGACGGCCCAGGCGAAATAAGGGCCTTAATCGTTAACTATTTAGAAAATAACCCTGACTGCCCGATTGTAATTATTGACGGCCTTTTGGATCTTATTTTTGATTACAACAGTGAAATTGAAAGCCGCAAGCTAGTCAACTGGTTTAAAAAATTGACTAAGATTTACAACTGTCTATTTGTAGGCGTACTTCACCAGGGCAAAGGCCTGGGCGCACAAACATTAGGGCACCTGGGATCAAATTGTGATCGCTGGGCTTCTAGCACCTTAGAAATAATTAAAGACAAAGACAAAAAGACATTTACATTACAGCCTAGGTTTTTAAGATCTAGTGAAGATTTTGAGCCAGTAGTGCTTATGAATATTGGCGGCAACTGGCAGCAAATATCTATTGAAGGTGAAAGCAAAAAGCCTGAAATAAAGCACCCAAAACAATTTACAGAACTTGACCACAAAAACATAATAAACCAGCTTATTTACGGCCCTATTGCGTATAAAGATCTAATAGCAGACATACAAGAACAACACGCAAAGGGTACCAACTGGGCCAAGCAATTATGCAAAATTTGGATAGACAAAAAATTTATTTACAAAAACGATCAAAACCTATATGAAAAAAGATACTAAACGCTTTATAGCTTATATGTTAATGCACAAACATTTTAAGCTAGTAAAGAAGGGCGCTAACTGGCGCATAGAATACAACGGCGTTTTATTACAGCCAAACGACATTGAATTTTTAAAGTTAATTGCAAAAAAAAGCGGCCAAAAATTTGACCGCCTGGACAAAACAATTAACCCTAATTAACTGCTTATTTTCCTTTCACCACAAAGATATATAAAAATGGAATATTACACAGCAATTATTTTTTTTGAGGATCACAAAGAAATAACACCAAAAAAATACCGGAATATAAACCGAGTTGAAAACTTTATTGATTTTGCCCGCAAAGTTGGCGGACATTATGTAAATTTATACGAGAAAAAAACGAAAAAATTTTATTGCCGCGTCTGGTTGAACAATTAAAACACAGCAGCAACCCAGCACGCCGCCAAAATACCAGCCAAGCGCTGGTTTTTTTGTGCCTGGTATCTATCGCTTATTTAGTGGTTTAAAATAAAGGTGAAAAGAAAATAATTTAAACCGGTTTAAGTGGTTTAAAATAGGTGGTTTAATTTTTATCTTTGCGGGCCCCCAGGCCTACGCAAAGATAATAAATTTTAAACTAAAAGTTTAACCAACACACACTATTTTTAAAAAAAAGTTTTTTTGTGGAATTTTCAGGTAATTTTCGTAACTTTGTAAGGTATGGCAGCTAAAAAATGGGTGGGCGTCCTACTGGGTGCCGCAGCAATTTGGTGGATCTATGGAAAATATCGTTTTAGCCAGGGGGTTAGCTTCCTGATAACTAAAATTGGTATTGGCGGCAGCTTTTTAAACCCTGAAATCAATTTGGACGTAACTATATACAACCCGACCAATATTTCAACAACAATTTCAAATATTAATGCAGAACTATTTTTGGCTAGTGGCCAAAAGGTAGCAGATGTATTTTATAACCAAAAAACGGACATTAAAGCCAATAGCCAGGTAGTTTTACCGCTGCAAGCTGTAACGACGTTTAGCGGGGCTATTAATGCAATTAGTGAGGTAATTAGAACGAAATCGGCCAATTTTAAATTGACTGGAACGGCAGCAGTTGACGGGATCTATTTACCTTTTGACATAAACTATAATTTTTACAATGGTTAGTAAAAGCGCAGTTTTACAAAAGCTGGCGCCTTTTAAAAATTATAAAAGGGTAGTTAGTTCGGATCAAACAGTTACCGACATAATAGACGGAATTGTTGACACTCATTACCAGTGGCAAAAGGAATACGACAAAATAAGCGACTATTTTGTTGGTGAAAGTGAACTTGAAACGGCGCGTAATATTTGGAACTTTTTAAAATCAAACGTCCCTTATTACATTGAAAGCACCAGCAATCAAACACTACGAAGCCCTAGCGCTATTGTAGCAATGCCAGGAGACTGTAAAAGTTACGCTTTATTTGCAAATGGGGTATTGGATAGCTTAAACAGAAAAGGTATTTTACAAGTACCACTAGCGTTTAGGTTTGCGGGATATAAAGATAGTACCAGGGAGCCGCAGCACGTTTTTGCTGTTATGTATCCTGGAACAAAAAAAGAAATTTGGATTGATCCAGTGTTGGCTAGATTTAACGAAAAAAGACAACCTAGTTTTTACAAAGATAAAAAAATAAAAATGGCACTAATTGCTTTAAGCGGAGTAGGTTACACATCAACCGACAAACGCGCAGAAATGGAAGCGTATAGAGATAAATTGGTAAGAGATCGCGACAGATTATTACAAGCTGGCGTAATTACGCCAGGATCTAGTAAGGAATTGCAATATAAAGTTGCAATTAACAAAGTAACAGTTGCACTTCAAGATCTACCTAGCATTGGAAGTATTTTTGATACACTTAAAACTTTTACCGATACTGGTAAAGCAGCAGCAAGCGCCGCTAACCCAGTTAACGTAGCTTTTGACGCTGTAAGTAGTTTAGTAAACTTATTTGCTAATAAGCCTAACCCTAACGACTGGCAGGGCTGGGACGCAAGCGACGTGCGTATTAAAGCGCCAAAAGGTACTAACGCAATTAACTGGATCATTAACGACGGCGACAGCGTACAAAATGAAGCGTTAAACCTAGTTAGATATATCCAGGCTAATGGTACTGGTAACATTTTGGGCCGTTCAACCTGGTTTAACAGAACTATCACTATTGAAGATTTAGCAGACAAATTAAGCCGCGGTGGTTATGGCCAGGAAGCTGCTCAATTAGTACAACAATCAAAAGGAACTTTTGACGTACCAGGTACACAAAAGGCTGGTATGAATATTTTTGTAACACTGGGAATTGTAGGCGCTGGTATTTTCTTACTTTCAAAAATGAAAAAATAATGACCGCAGCACAAAAAACAGCAAAGGCCAATTTTAAAAAGGCTATTGAATACAGAAAAAAAACTGGCGTTTCTTTAAAAGAAGCGTTTGCGCACGTTTATGGTAAAAAGAAAGTAGGCGCAGCACCTAAGAAAAAAGCAGCTAAAAAGAAAGCATCAACTAAAAAGGCGGCTAAAAAAGCTGTAAAGAAGTCATCACCTAAAAAGGCAGCTAAAAAAGTTGTTAAGAAGGTAGCAAAAAAAGCATCACCTAAAAGATCTGTAAGTTTACATAAAGACACTAAAAGCCATAACGTTAATATTAGAGTAATGTCTGGCTTAGGATCTAAAATGATGGCTAGAATTAGCCCAGTTGGTTATGTATATGCTTCTAGTAGTTATGGCAAAAGTGGTTTACAACAATTTTTAAAAGAAAATGTTGGAAAATTTATAGAAATAGATACAAGCCATTTATTTAATAACCAATATAATACTAAAAATGGTTATAGAATTTATGACACAATGATTGATGCTATTAAAAATGATGCTAGAATTAAGGGAAAAGGATATGGCCCTAATAAAGAAGTAGAAGATATTGCATTTTTAGATTGGGGTGGTATTAAACCTACTATTTTACCAATAGAAAAAAAGAAATTTGGTACTTATGAATTTGAAACTTATCCTTCATTAAATTATTATAGATTAAGAAATGCTAGACAAACTATTAATTTTATTTATTATAATGGTAAATACTATATTAGTAATGGAATAGGATATAAAGTTAGAAGTAAAATTACTTCAACTTATTCAGGTGATAAAGTTCCTGAAAAAGTAAAAAATGATTTAGATAAATATTTAAAATCATTTTATTAATATTTAATTAAATACTTCACAATAATTTAAAAACAAAAAAAATGCGTAGAAGAAAAGCACACAAAAAAGCTACTCACAGACGTCGTCGTATGTCTGGTATGGGTAAAGTGGGCGGCGCAGCGTCTAGCATACTTTATACAGTAGCCGGAGCAGCAGCAGCACAATTAGTTGGTAAAGTATTACCAGCGTCTGTAAATGACAAAATCAAAGCAGCAGTTCCAGTTGCAGTTGGTTTATTCTTACCTAAGTTTGTAAAAGGAGCAGCTGGCCAGGGCCTAGCGGCTGGTATGATCGCAGTAGGTGGTCTTAAACTTGTACAATCTTTTGGAGTGTTAAACGGTATCGGTGCAATGGCTAGTGATGTAAATTACAAAGCGCCAGCAATCGCTGCTTATTACAACCGCGAAGGATTAGTTGACAAAAGCTATATGACGCCGTCAATAGCTGGCCTGGACGAAGAAGGCTGTTAATTATTTTCCTTTCACCTTTATTTAAAAAATAAAAAACTTATAACAAATGGCAACTCAAATGGGAAGCAGAATGGTTTTCGAAAATGCGAAAACCCTCGTGCGCGGTTTAGGTTACAGTGTAGAACACGCTAAATTGACGCAGTCATATTTACGCAGTGAAGTAGCTTTAAGCACTTCTATTGCAAACTATCATATTCCAGTACTTGTAAATGATACTCAAAACGGATCTACTCGTGTAAACGAAAAGCGCCTTAACTTACAAGATATTTTTGTAACTACTGAAATCGCTGTTTTAATTGGTATCGGTACATCAACAAACACAGCTGCTAAATTGTACACATATCCAAACGCAACTGCTTTTACAAGCACTAGCGACGACGATTTATGGTCGATTTACAACGGTTTTTTAAACCTTACAATTAATAACGAGCAGATCCTACCAGCGTGGGACGTAATCCGTCATTATTTTGTACCACAAACACAACAAAGCGCAAGCACAACTGACCAATGGGCAGCTGGTAGCGACGCTTTTTACCCAGTTGAGCCAGGTATTGTAATGAATGGTGCTGCAAACATCAACTTCCAGTTGACTGCAAACGGTGCACCGGCTACAATTACTACAAACAGTTTTATCGCTGTTATTCAACGTGGTATCTTATGTCAAAACGTTACTACTGTTAAATAGTATTGACAATATGTGCCTGGCGGGCCTTAAACGCCGCCGCCGCCGGTCGGACATTACCGGCAATCTTTTTAATTAATTTAATTTAATCATATGCGTATCAAACGTTTTGAAGCAGTAGAAATTAACGTGCCAAGTGGATCTACACTTACGCGCTTTTATTTCCCTGACTTACCACAATTAAGAAACGCAAAGATTGAGGCTGTACAAGTGTACGCCGCTGGATCAATTACAGCAACACCGCTAACTGGATCAACACCAGTTGCGCTTGCAGATTTGAAAAAGTCATTTTTGACTTTATACCAGGGCGACTTGCAGTTAATTTACAATATCCCTCTAGTTGCATTACAAGACATTAGCGACAGCGCTACACCTTTTGTATATCAACTACCTTCAATGAACGATATTGATATTAGCTGGACTAAGTCCTTTGTATCTTTGCCAACAGCACTAGGCACCACAAACGTGGCGTATAGTTTTGGCGTTTATTACTACTTGTAAAATTTTTATGTTATGGCAACTTTAAGACCTGAAATGTTTAGTATTGACGAACTGTTAGACTTTTACGAAGCAGCAGAAGGAAGCGACTACAATATCTATATGGGTACCAAACCCGCAGCAGATTATTGCCGTTATTCTTTTACTGGTGATAAGGAATTGGGACGCCAAAAAATATATGCGGATCTTACACAGTTGCGTAATAACCCTGAAAATTACAATACTTACTTAATGCAAGTAATTAAGGAAGCTGGTACTGGTAGGGGCAGATCTAAAAAGGAGCCAGTCCTTACCAGTATTCTTTTCCAATTAAATAAGCCAGCGCAATATGGTTATGGTGCTTACCAGCCACAAATGGGCGCAGTAGGTAGCCAAAGGACTGAAATACTACTTGAAAAGTTAGTTGAGCAAAACAACTTAATGCAAACAAGATTAGCGGCCCTGGAAGCAATCGGCGAATTGGAAGAAGAAGAAGAAGAAGAAGCACCGGAAAGCCCAATTAATGCCATGCTTAGCAACCCGGAGTTGCAGCAAGCTATTGTAACTGGTATAATGGGCCTAGTGGGTGGAATGTTTGCCAAAGGTGGCACACCAACAGCCATAGCCGGAATTTACGACGAAGCAGAAGCGATTGAAATTTTAAGATCATTAATGAGCAAAGGCGTAACAATAGATCATTTAAGAAAATTAAATGAAATGTCAAGCGCTAAACTAAGTTCACTTTTATTTATGTTGTAATGGCAAAAAGTAATTTTTTAAAAGATAATAGCAGCCTAATTATAGGACTTGTGGTTATTTATTTTGGATATACCAAAGTAATTAAACCGTTATTGGAAGGCGTGGGCTTATCTAAAAGTGAGGCAGAAGTTGAAATTGAAACACAAACAAGTAACCCTAGTAGCCCCTGGAACCCAAACTATTGGCGTAAAGGTGGTGCAACTATATTAACCAATGCACAAGTACAGAAGTTTATTGAAACTATTTGGAACGCACCAGGATATTTAACAGATGATTTTGACGCAGTTTTAGGCGTATTTAAACAACTAAAAGCAAAAAGCCAGGTAAGTTATCTAGCAGATAAATTTAACCAGGCTAAAGGTAAGGATCTATTGAACTGGCTGCAAGGCGGTGGTGCTTTAAGTTGGCCAGCAGATCGCTTTAGCGCAGACCAAGTAAACCAGTTAATAAAATACGTTAACGGTTTAAAAAACTATTAAGATGAAAACAAAAGGCAGTACATTAATATTACTTTTATTAGCTGGCGTAATACTTTACGCTGCTACTAAAAAACGTAAAGGATCTATTGAAATAGGGCCTTTAAAAAGTGGCTTTAACCCGGAAGATATTTTAACAGACGAGGAAAAATCAATGTTTGAACTATGAAAAACAAAAATTTATTACTACTATTAGCAGCTGGCGCAGCCTATTGGTATTTTTTTATCTATAAGAAAAAACCAGTAATGACAGTAACACAACCAGGAACGCCGGACGTACCAGGATCAAGCACACCAGCGCAAGTTCAAACACAACCAGCAGTAACAACCGAAGCTGTTACTATTGTAGATCAAATTAAAAGTTTTAGCGAGCCTACAAGAGTGCTAGAGCATAAACAAGACGAAGTTTACCAAACATATTACGTTAACCAGGTGAGTGGAGTTAAGCGTGTGGGCGTGCCTTTCACAATTTAATTTTCTTTTCACCTTTAATAAAAACAAAATGGCCGATTTTAAAGTAACAGCGGATCTAGTAAAATACGACGTGAGTTTTATTACTTACGACGTAAGCGGATATGTTACAAGCGACTGCAATAGTATTTTATTTATCAATTACGGATCTAATGCCGTACAGATAGAAAGCGTAGTGCTGCAACAAAATCAATCTTTACAGATTGAAGGCAACCAGGGCGAATATACAACGCGCCGTTTTTTTGCCAACTTTATTAATTCAGGGGGATATAATAACCTAGTAACCGTTAAGAAAAATTACGTACTATAATGCCAAAGATAGACTTATCAATATTAAACCAAAGACAGACGCCAGCGTTTTACGCTGACATTTTAGCCAATAGGCCCGCAGCTGGTTTTATTGGTAGGATCTTTGTGTCAACAGATACATACGCTTTTTATCGCGACAATGGTACAAGCTGGGATCTAATCGGCGGCCCTGGTACTGGAACGGTAACCGGAACGGGAACGGCGGGACAGGTAACTTACTGGAATGGTGCTAGCACTATTACCGGATCAAATAATTTGTTTTGGGACACTGCTAATAACCGTTTAGGTATTAATAACACAACGCCTGGCGCTAGTATAGACGTACACAGTGCTGTAAGTAGTATTGCACAGTTTAATCAAACAGTAGCAACTAACAACAGCTTATTAGTATTACAAAATAGTGGCAGTGCCTTATGGCGTTTAGGTAATTTTTACAATGCAGCTGCAAATGATTTTGGAATTTTTGATGTTATTGGCGCTATTCAGCCATTAACAATAAAAAAGACAAGCGGCCAGGTATTAATTGGAACGTCAACGGTGGGATCTGGTAAATTAGTTGTGGCAAGTGCTAGCAGTGATAATGGAATACAAATAGTAGGTGCAAGCGCACCTAGTTTAAGGATTGATAACGCTGAAACTGGAGCAACAAAGCGTGCTGGTTTTGGTATTTCAACAGCCACAAACAATTTTATCCA
>Ga0255151_1000556_pt1 | contig 11027 bp, 12 predicted proteins | sample Atl_Yuk_RepB_8h_FD_183612 | JGI IMG/M metagenome (GOLD analysis project Ga0255151, IMG submission 183612) | Freshwater microbial communities from Altamaha River, Georgia, United States - Atl_Yuk_RepB_8h | ecosystem: Environmental > Aquatic > Freshwater > River | place: USA: Georgia | collected... | reverse complement strand
GGTAACGCGCGACCGCGATCTTTTTCTAGCCACAGAAATCTAAACGAGACTTAAAAAAATGTTTGAACCGACCATTCCAAACAAAATTGAACTTCAAAAAACTGCAATTTTGCTCCCATACGCTCGCAATTCTCGGACGCATTCGGACGCACAAATTCAACAAATTGCTAGTTCAATTAAAGAATTTGGATTCACAAACCCGATTCTAATTGATGAAAACAATCAGATCATCGCAGGGCATGGTCGGTTGTCTGCCGCGCATCTTCTCAAAATTAAGGAAGTGCCTTGCATCCGGTTGGCTCACCTGACCGAAGCGCAGAAGAAGGCATATGTGATCGCAGATAACAAGCTGGCTCTAAATGCTGGTTGGGATGATGCGATGCTTGCTCTTGAATTAAAGGATTTAGAATCAGAAAACTTTGATCTATCTCTGACCGGATTCAATGAAGATGAATTAGCGAAAATGCTTGTGGAAGCTGTTGAAGGTCAAACCGATCCTGATGATGTTCCAGAGGTTCAAGAAACTGCAATCACTGTTCTTGGCGATATTTGGACGCTTGGAAAGCATCGGTTGATGTGCGGCGATAGCACGAGCATCGATGCAGTCTATAAACTTATGAATGGAACATATCCAGACTTAATTCATACTGATCCGCCTTACGGAATGAATGCAGTTAGTAAATCTTCAGTTCTTAAAGCAAATTATAAAATTGATATTCTTGGTGATGATAATTCAGATGTAGCTAAAAATTCTTTTTCTTTAATCAATGGATTATATCCAAATTCAAAACAAATTTGGTGGGGTGCTAATTATTATTCATCTGTTCTTCCAGATAGCGAATGTTGGTTGGTATGGGATAAAAATAATGGAGAATCAGATCAAACCGACTGTGAACTAGCTTGGGCAAATTTTAGAAGTGTTGTTAGACAATTTACTCAATCATCAGAAAAGAAAAATAGAGTTCATCCGACTCAAAAACCAGTTTCTTTAATGGAATGGATTATAAAACGATTCAATTTATCTGCAAAAACAATAGCTGATTTTTTTGGAGGATCTGGTTCAACTTTAATTGCGGCAGAAAAAAATGGATTTGAATCATATATTATGGAATTTGATCCAAGATTTTGTGATGTGATTATTCGCAGATGGCAAGATTTCACTGGTAAAAATGCGGTTCATTCAGAGACCGGAAAAACATTTAATGAGATGATGAATGAGCGCAGTAACAACAGTTCCGCTTGAAACAATATGCAAACTTCTTGATCTAACTCCTGCGCGGATTTCACAACTTACTTCGCAAGGCGTTATTCCAAGACAGGAGCGAGGTCGGTATGAGGTCGTTCCAGTTGTTCGCGCATACATCAAATTTCTTCGTGAACGAGCAGTTCGCGGTGATGTTCATGGCGATGATTATTCAACTCATAGAACGCGACTAACAAAAGCAAGAGCAGACATCACAGAAATGGAACGAGCGCAGATGGAGAATCGGCTCATTCCTTCATCTGACGTTGAGTTGACTTGGAACTCGCTCGTTTCAAATGCTCGTAATCGGTTGATAGCAATTCCGACAAAAGTTGCTCCTGTCGTTTATGCCTCTAAAAACTTGAACGAAATCCGTGATATAATAAAAGACGAAATTTATTCGGCATTGGATGAACTAGCAAATGCAGAGATCAGAACCATCAATCCAATACTCGGCAACTCCGAAGTCACTGGAGACGATGAAGCTGACGGTGAAGTCATGGAAGTCTCCGCCGAATCTGAAAGTCAGTGATTGGGCCGATCAGAATCGAAAGCTATCTCCTGAAGCTAGTTCAGAAGCGGGACAGTGGCAAACGAGTCGAGCAGAATATCAACGCGGAATCATGGACGCGATTTCTGATCCGACCGTTTCCGAGGTCGTAATTATGTCATCGGCTCAGATCGGAAAGACAGAGATTCTAAACAATCTTGTCGGGTATCATATCGATCAAGACCCATCTCCTATCCTCGTCGTGCAACCGACTTTGCAGATGGCAGAAGCATGGTCGAAGGATCGACTCGCTCCAATGCTTCGCGATACACCATGCCTTCAAGGGAAAGTTGCTGATCCTCGAACAAGAGATTCAGGCAATACAACTTTGCATAAAGTTTTTTCTGGCGGTCATATCACAATGGCAGGAGCGAACTCGGCGGCAAACTTGGCATCTCGTCCGATACGAATTGTTCTATGCGACGAAGTTGATCGATATCCTGTTTCAGCAGGAGCGGAAGGCGATCCAATATTGCTTGCAAAGAAACGCTCGGTCACTTTCTGGAATAGAAAATTCATTCTCGCTTCGACTCCGACAATCAAAGGAGCATCTCGCATCGAGATAGCTTTCGAGGAAAGCGATCAAAGACAATATTATGTTCCTTGTGAAGATTGCGGTCATTATCAGACACTGAAATGGATCAATGTAAATTTCGAGAAAGATAAACCAGAAACGGCAGTTTATACTTGCGAGGAATGCGGTTCTCAGTGGGATGATTCATCGAGGCTGAGAGCGATTAAAAAAGGCGAGTGGCGATCTGAACGCGAATTCAAAGGCATTGCAGGATTTTATTTGAACGCTCTTTATTCGCCTTGGATGATGCTATCAGACGGTGTCCGAGAATTTCTTGAAGCACGAAAGCAACCCGCAACTTTGAGAGTGTGGGTTAATACCTATCTCGGAGAGACATGGGAAGAACAAGGCGAAAGAGTTGATGATATTGAACTCATAAATCGAAAAGAAGATTATCTCGACAGCCTTCCTGATGGAATTGTGATTGTAACGGCAGGAGTGGACGTTCAGGACGATCGACTCGAAGTTGAAATCGTCGGATGGGGACGAAATGAAGAATCTTGGTCGCTCGATTATCGAACTCTTTATGGTGATCCGTCTGGCGGTGCTGTTTGGTCGGATTTAGATGCCGCTCTCAATCAGACTTGGACGACCGAAGGCGGCAAGGAATTATTTGTTCGAGCGGCTTGCGTGGACTCCGGCGGTCATCACACACAATCGGTTTATAACTATGTTCGACCGCGCGAAGGTCGCAGAGTGTTTGCGATCAAGGGTGTCGGCGGAGAGGCAAAGCCTCTGATCTCAAGACCATCGACGAACAATATCGGCAAGATCAAATTGTTTCCGGTCGGTGTCGATACAGCCAAGGAAACGGTCTATTCAAGATTCAAAATTACTCAAGCAGGAGCCGGATATTGCCACTTTCCAGATCATTATGATGTCGAATATTTCCGGCAGTTGACGGCTGAACAGCAAGTCAAACGCTATCATAAGGGCTTTTTAAGGCGCGAATGGCAGAAGATACGGCCTCGAAACGAGGCGCTCGACTGTCGAATCTATGCGATGGCGGCTTTGGCAATCTTGAATTTGAACGTGAATTCGATCGCCGATCGACAGGAAAGAGCCTCTGCTATTGTCGCGGATGGAAATGAGTTACAAATATCTGAGCAGAATACTCCTATCAGACGACCGATGCGACAAAGACCAAAGGGCGGATTTGTCAATTCGTGGAGATCGTGAATGGCAAATCTATTCAATGTTTCAGAATCGCCTATGGAAACGCCGACTGAGATCGTGGTTGGCGATTATCTTCTTTGGCGCAGAAACTTTCCTGATTATTCGCCGACGACCTACACGGCGACCTATGTTGCCAAGATCGCGGCGACTGCAACTGAGATTCAAGTTTCCTCAACTGCCTCGGATGGAAATTTCCTATTCACGGTAACGAGCGCGACTTCTGCCGGATTCACAGCGGGTGAATACCATTGGCAGTTGGAGATGAGCGACGGCACGAACCGGATCGTCATCGAGCGCGGAATGTGGACAATTATCGCCGATCTCGATAGCGGGTCGGCTGATCCTCGGTCTCATGCCGAGATCATGGTCAAGAAAATTGAATCTATTCTGCAAGGTCGCGCCGATCAGGATGTGGCGAGTTATTCGATTAATGGTCGATCGCTGACTCGGATGGGTGTCGCTGATCTGCTCGAATGGCGCGATTATTATATGGGTGAACTTGTCAAACAGAAGCGGGAATATCGGAAAAAACTTGGTCAAGCGACAGGCCAGACGATCCGCGTGAGGTTCTGAAAATGGGTCTATTTGACTTTTTTCGTGAGAAAAGAACTCCGAATGGATATAAATTTCCGAAGCGGTCTTATACTGCGGCGGCAACTGGTCGGCTTTTTGCCGATTTTGTGGCGAACACTTTGTCGGCTGATAGTGAAATTCGTCCTGCTCTCCGCAGGGTTCGCGACAGGTGTCGTGATGTTGCGCGGAATAATGATTACGCTCGACGCTATTTGCAGATGATTGAAACGAACGTTGTCGGCGATACAGGCGTTCGCATTCAGGTTCGCGCGCGGAATTCAGACGGTTCTCTCGATACGGTCGGGAACTCAATTATCGAGAGGCAATGGGATATCTGGGGTCGTCGCGGAACGCCGACGATGGACGGCAAAATGTCGTGGCTCGATTGTCAGCGGATGTTCATTTCGAATGTCGCGCGCGATGGTGAGTGCATCGTTCGCTTTGTAGAAACTCGTGATAATCCTTGGGGTTTCGCAATTCAATTCTTTGAAAGCGATTATCTCGACGAAGAATATAATATGGCGATCGGTCCGAATGGAAATCAAATTCGGATGGGTGTCGAGATCAATAAATTTGGCAAGCCTGTCGCCTATTGGTTACTGGCAAGTCATCCGGCAGATCAACAATTTGCCAAGCCTTCGACCATCAAGCGCATTCGCGTTCCGGCAGATGAGATTCTGCATATTTTCTTATCCGATCGATCGGGACAGACTCGCGGGTTTCCTTGGATGGCGACTGCTCTCACTCGCTTGAAAATGCTCGATGGATATGAGGAAGCTGAACTTGTTGCGGCTCGAACAGCGGCCTCAAAGATGGGTTTCTTCACATCTCCTGATGGTGACGGCTATTCCGGCGTGGATATGGAAGATTATAACGCTCCAATTATGGAGGCATCGCCCGGAACGTTTGAACAGCTTCCGAAGGGAATGACTTTTCAATCTTTCGATCCTCAGCATCCTGTTTCAGCCTTCGCTGAGTTCGAAAAGGCGGTTCTGCGTGGCATTGCTTCGGGCTTGGGTGTCTCCTATGTCAGTTTAGCCAATAATCTCGAAGGCGTTTCGTATTCCTCAATCCGCCAAGGCGCGATGGAAGATCGAGACCATTACAAGATGCTTCAGCAATTTATGATTGAGCATTTTATCGATCCTATTTTCCGCAAGTGGCTATCATTGGCGATGTCAACGAATCAGGTCACCATTCCTGTCACGAAGTTCGACAAGTTCGCCGATAACATCATCTATCGTGCGCGTGGCTGGAATTGGGTCGATCCTCAGAAAGAGATCAACGCTCATGTAATCGGTCTCCAGAACGGCATTACGACCATGCAGGACATTGCCTCGCATTACGGGCGGGATGTCGAAGAAGTCTTTGCTCAGATTGAATCGGAAAAAGAACTGGCGAAGCAGTATGGCATCGAGACGGCTTTCCAACCATTCGGCTCGAAACTTCCTGCAAATCCAAGTGTGACAGGTGGCTCCGATGGCTGAATATAAAGGCGTGGAGATCGATCTTGTTCCTACGGATGCGATGGTCGCCGAGGCAGAACGCGGCCTTGCTTGGCGGCAGGAATTCGGTCGTGGCGGCACTGAGATAGGGATCGCCAGAGCCAGAGACATCAAGAATAAGGTCGATCTTTCTCCCGATACGGTTCGGCGGATGAAATCATTTTTCGCTCGGCATGAGGTCGATAAACAGGCGGAAGGGTTCCGGCAAGGCGAGGATGGCTATCCATCAAACGGAAAAATCGCTTGGTGTTTGTGGGGTGGTGATTCTGGTATGTCTTGGGCCAATCGAAAGGTGGATCAGATGGACCGAATTGATAATCAGGATCGAGCGGCTCCCGATGCTCTTAGTGTCGGCGATTTTGTTTCTTGGGATTCTTCAGGTGGAACCGCCAGAGGTCAGATCGAACATATTATGAGGGAAGGCGTTCTCGGAATTCCTGAAAGCGAGTTCTCGATCAATGCTTCGGCAGATGATCCTGCGGCTTTGATCCGTATTTTCCAGAATACCGAGGAAGGATGGGAGCCGACTGATACTTTAGTTGGTCATAAATTCTCGACATTGCGGAAAATTGAATCGCTCAGATCATATGAAGATATGCGGCCTTATCCTAACGAACACGCGGCAAGACTGACCGATCCGGCTCAATACGATTCCTTCGCCAGAAAAAATAACGATTTTGGCGATGGCATAGATGCGATATATGGAATTAAGGACGGGAAAACAGAATTACAGGCAATCCGATTTCAGGCAGATCGATTTACGGCGGCTGATGCTCGGAAATGGTTAGCAGATCATGATTTCAAACCTATGATTTTTGAGGAAGCAACGGGAATGAAAAACAGCGATTCAAATCTTGAAAAGCGGCATATTCTCAATGTTGCTGAGAATGATGAAACCTATGTGATTACGTTCGCTAAGGAAAAAATGTATTCCGAAGACGAGCCGTCTGACATGGAAGAAGCGCAACCTGAGATGCCTGAAACGCTCCTTGATGTCGCTCCTCCTGTTCAGTTGAATCCGCTTGAAGCCTCTCCTGCGATGGCGATGCCTTTGCCTGTAAATGGCGAGGAAGATCGCTCGGCTGAAAGCATTCAGCATCGTTCTTATTCAATGGATGCTTCTCCAGTTAATCCTGACGAGCGGCGGGTTCGGATCGCTGTTTCGTCTGAATTGCCAGTTGAACGCTCGTTCGGGATGGAGATTCTGGACCACAATCCTAACTCCATCGATCTCAGTTTTCTTGCTTCTGGTCGCGCTCCGCTCTTGTTGGATCATGACCCAGAGAAGCAAATCGGAATCATCGAAGAAGTGGCTCTTGACGGCTCGGCGCGTGTGATGCGCGCGACGGTTCGCTTTGGAAAAAGCGGTCTAGCCGGAGAGGTGTTTAGCGATGTGGTTGACGGTATCAGACAGAATATCTCTGTCGGTTATCGGGTCAATAAAATGGTTCGGGATGATAGCGTGGACGGGACGGTCTATCGCGTCAATTCTTGGACTCCTTTGGAAGCATCGATTGTCTCAATTCCTGCCGATATGTCGGTTGGTGTTGGTCGATCGGTTGAAATTATCTCTAACTCATTGGAGGGTCTTGAAATGACCGAAGTTAAAACAGACGAACTCCGCGCGTCTATTGCGAAAGCAAATGCGGAAATTCTCGCCATTGGTGCGAAATTGAATAAGCGCGATCTCGCTGAAAAGGCGATTGCTCGTGGCGTTTCAGTTGAGCAATTCCGTGGTGAATTGATTGAAAGCCTTGGTTCGGATGCGATTGTTTCCAATCCGAATAATGTCGGCCTCAATTCGCGTGAAGCACAAAGCTATTCGCTTCTCCGCGCGATCAATGCTTCAGCAACTGGTGATTGGTCGAAGGCAGGTTTCGAGCGTGAAATTTCGCAAGAAATTGGTAGCCGTATTGGTAAAGATGCTCGCGGCTTTTATGTTCCTGCCGATATCGGTTGGAGCAAGCGTGACGTTATCTCTGGCACAGGCACAGGCACATCGAAGGGCGGCTACATGATCGGAACCGATCAGCGTGGTGATCTCTATATCGATGCTCTCCGCGATACGCTTGTTATGGCTGGTCTCGGCGCTCGTATGCTCACAGGCTTGCAAGGCAATGTAGCGATTCCTAAGTTGGCAACCAAGACAACGGTTGCTTTCGTCGGTGAAACTTCTGCTCCGACTGAAGGCGCTCCGGTGTTTGGTCAACTCAGCATGACACCAAAGACGGTCGCGGGTTATGTCGATATTTCTCGTCGCATGATGATTCAATCCGATCCGTCGGTTGAAGCGGTGCTTCGTAATGACATCATCAGCCAGATCGCGGCTAAGATCGACGATGTTGCTATCGAAGGCGGTTCATCGAATGAGCCGACAGGTATCCTCGGCACTTCAGGCATCGGTGCAGTTGCGATCGGCACGAACGGTGGCGCTCCGACTTGGGCTTCGGTTGTGGCTCTCGAACGCGCTGTCGCGGTTGCTAATGCCGCTACAGGCAATCTCGCCTATCTGACCAATCCAAAGGTCATTGCGAAACTCCGCGCAACGGCTCGTCAGTCGTCGGGTGTTGAAGGCAACTTCATCCTCAACGATGCGAACAAGTTGCTTGGTTACGATGTTGTTTCGACAAACCTTGTTCCGAGCGATCTCACAAAGGGTTCTTCTTCTGGTGTCTGCTCGGCGATGATCTTCGGTAACTTCAACGATATCTTCATCGGTATGTGGAGCGGCGTTGATGTGGTTGTCGATACGGCTTCGCTCTCGACTTCAGGCGGCACTCGCTTGGCATTCTTCCAAGATGTCGATGTCGGCGTTCGCCATGCTGAGTCGTTCGCGGCTGTTAAGGACTACACCACGACCTAATTCGGATTTTAGGTTATGGAATAGAGAAGGCGGGATCATCTCCCGCCTTTTTTCTTTCAAATTGCTTTTTCGATAAATGATAAACGATATTTGAATTCTCCGACCGTATCTTGCGGATTATGCCCATCTTCGATTGAAAAATGCTCTACAGTTCGATGGCCTTCGGTTTTATCCCATGTATATTCTGGATTGATCCAAACTGCGATTTGGCCTTCTTCTAAAATATCGATGCAGTCTTTTGAGAATCTTTTATCTTTGCTGATTGCCTTCTGGACATATCGAAGTGTCAATTTCATTTTGTTTCTCCATTATTGTGAAAGAGTGGGGGCCGAAGCCCCCGTTTTGAATTAAGCGGCTCTTTTTTTATCCATCATTTCCGAGAGAATATATTTTGCAACATTCAGTTGTTTGCGAACTTCATCCATGCGCGGGTCTGAATCGGTTGATCCGATCATTTCCTGACAATCTGAAAGAATCGACATAACAACCATTTCTTGACCTGATAATTTTGCTGTAAGCGAACCCATATATTCTTTCTCGATGCGCTCAACTGAAATTCCGAACATTTGAAATTCTTGCGTATTCATTTTGGTTCTCCTTGTTTGCGCCGAAGCGCCTATGTTGATAAAAACAATCTACCATAATTCTAATTATTTGAAACAACTATTTTCAAGTTTCTAGAATTATTTTTATATGCGATGCAACATAAAATGGAACTAAATCAGTTCAAATCGATCAAAACAGGAAGAAAAGCGGCTATTCTCGGCGGCGGTCCATCGCTTCCGGCTGATCTTTATAATCTTCCGGCAGAAATCGACCTGATTGGGATAAATCAACATTCGCTCCTGCTTCCGCTCGATCTGATTGTTTTTTCCGACGAGCCGATCTGGGAACTCCTAAAAGACCATCCGAGCCTCAAAACTTCCCATCATCGAATCAAGGATTCTCGGCATATCTGGTCCGGCATCTGTCCTGACTTTGGATTGAGCGGCGCGAAGGCTCTATGGATTGCGGATTATTTGGGATATAGTGAAATTCTGCTATGCGGTTTCGACAGTTATCAATCCGGTCGGCGATATTGGCACGATCAACCGGATGAAAATCACAAATCGAACGTCTGGCAAAGAGATTTGAGAGTCTGGGAAAAGGTTCAAATCACGATTCAACATCCTGAGAGAGCAAAATTCCTTTCAGGACCGATGAAGGAAAAGTGGCATGAAGATAGAATTTACACAGGCGACATTCGTTAGCGGAGAGTTTGCGGATATCGGAACCGTTCTCGATATTCCTTCGCGTGAAGCTGAGAATCTTGTCGCTATGGGTCGCGCAAAGAAATTCATCGAGGCTCCGGCGGCTCCGGTCGAGGATCGTTCGATCGGCCTTCAGGATGCTCCAGAGGCTCCTGAATTCACAACCCGCAAGGGCAAATTCGCCAAGAAATAAGGCTGACCGATGGCTGTCGAAAGCGCATCAGATCGATCCTATATGCTGAATGTTTCGGATTTCGGGACAACTGCGACTTATACGCTTGTCGGTGGCGGAAGTTCCTCGATCATTGGCATCTTTGACAACGAATTCTTTGAGGCTGATCCGCAAGGCAATGTGGCCTATGCTTCGGCACAGCCTCGGTTCTTAGTCCAGAGTTCGACTTTGCCTTCTGGAGCCGATTATGGCGATACGATCGTTATTTCATCCGTCACTTATAAGGTTCGGATTATTCAGCCGGATGGCACTGGAATGACGACTCTGGTTCTGGAGAAGCAATAATGGCGCATCTTCGCAAACAGATCAGGGATCGGATTGTTTCAAATGTTTCGAATCTGACTACGACTTCAACACGGGTTTATCAGACTCGGTTTTATCCGATCGCCTCGATCAATCAGCCTCTCCTTCTGGTTTATACTCTGAGCGAGGAGAGCGATCCTGACACGATGACACGGCCTCGGCGGATTATGCGTCGAGTAAATTTCACGCTCGAAGGCATGGCAAAAGGAACATCCGGCTTGGATGATACGCTCGATGCCATTGCGCGGGATGTTGAAGAAGCGGTTCTCGCTGATCCGACCTGTAATTCTTTGGCGAAAGACACGGTTTTGACGGGGACGGTAATCGATTATAATGCAGAAGGTGAGCAACCTGTCGGCTCGATTAAAATGACGTTTCAAGTCACTTATCGAACGACTGAGACAGAATCAGAGTCGCCAGCTTAGGAGTTTTGAAATGGCAAATCATACAGGTTCGGAAGGCGTAGTTAAGATTTCTTCAAATACGATCGCAGAAGTTCGTTCTTGGACGCTGACAAATACGGCTGACACGATCGAGGACACGACGATGGGCGATTCATGGCGCTCATTCAAATCAGTTCTCTCGGCCTTTTCTGGTCAGGTGACTTGCTATTGGGATGAGACTGATACGACAGGTCAAGGTGCTTTGACATCTGGCTCGACGGTCACGCTCAACCTGTATCCAGAGGGTGCTTCAACTGGTGACATCTATTATAGCGGTTCGGTGATCGTGACTTCGATCGAACGCACTGCATCTTT
>Ga0255151_1000554_pt1 | contig 11041 bp, 9 predicted proteins | sample Atl_Yuk_RepB_8h_FD_183612 | JGI IMG/M metagenome (GOLD analysis project Ga0255151, IMG submission 183612) | Freshwater microbial communities from Altamaha River, Georgia, United States - Atl_Yuk_RepB_8h | ecosystem: Environmental > Aquatic > Freshwater > River | place: USA: Georgia | collected... | reverse complement strand
GCGGGCCTACGCCAAGACGGGAAGGCTTTTCACCCGGCTGGAGACCGCCCCCGAGAGGGCCCGCTTCCGGATCTACCTGGACCAAAGCCCGAGCATGCGCCTCCACGGGAAGCTCCCCTACGCCCGGGAGGTGGCGGCCCTCCTCCTCAGGATCGCCCGCCAGGAGGACCCCTTGGCCCGCCTCGAGGGGGGAAGCCCCGAGGAACTCCGCCCGGGGAAGGGGGTGCTGGTCCTCGTCACCGACGGGCTTGACCCCCTCCCCTGGCCCAGGCTCCTCCCCAGGCGGGTGGTCCTGGTGCAGGTCCTCTCCCCCCTGGAGCTGGACCCGCCCCCCACGGAGGCCCTCCTCAAGGACGTGGAGACCGGGGAAACCCTCCCCGTGGGGCGGGAGGAGGTGGAGGCCTACAAGGAGGCCCTGGCCGCCCACCTCAAGGCCCTCCGCCTCCTCGCCCTCCTCCGGGGGCGCTACGCCCTCCTCAGGGTGGGGGAGCCCCCCCTTCCCGCCCTCCTACGCCAGGGCGTTCTGGAACTCCTCTAGGCCCAAGGCCTTGAGCCTTTCCGGATCCACGCCCCCTTCCCAGCCCGCAAGCCTCCGGTAGGCCCTGACCCCCTCCCGGAAGGCCTCGGGGTCCAAGCGGGCCTCGGGGTTCCCCTTGCGGAAGGGCTGGAAGAAGCGCTCGGGAAGCCGGTCCTCCTCCGGGGAGATCCCCTCCCGCAGGTTGAAAAGCCGGGTGAGCTGGAGCGTCCTCTCCCCCACCTCCAGCATCTCCTCCGGGGAAAGCCGCCAGCCCGTGGCGGCGTAGAGGGCTTCTTGCCACTCCTCCGGGGTCCAGGGGACGAAGTCGCACATCACCAGGCTGTTCACGAAACCCCGCTCCCGGGTCTTGGTCCAGAGCATCCGGATCTTGGCCTCGGAAAGGTCCTCTATGGGCAGGGGCTGGAAGTCCTCCCCGTAGAAGCGGAGCTCCCTCAGGGCCCTCCCCTCCTTGGCGAAGGCGGTGTCGTGGAGGTTGTGGTTGTGGTCCGCCCCCGTGGGGCTCACCGCGTAGCCCACCCCTAGGGCCCGCTTGTACCGGGGGTCGTGCATGGGCACCTCCTGCCCCTTCACGTGCATGGCGAGCTCCGGGTGGCCCAGGCTCTCGGCGAGGCGCTTCGCCCCTTGGGCGAGAAGCTCCCCAAGCCTCCCCTCCCTCCTCGCCAGCTTCTCTATGGCGGCGATGAGGGCATCCCCGTTGCCGAACCTCAGGCCCAGGCCCTCGTCGTCCAAATAGCCCTTCTCCACCGCCTCCATGGCGCAGGCGATGGTCACCCCCACCCCGATGACGTCCAGGCCGTACTGGTTGCAGAGGGTGTTGGCCTTGGTCACGGCGTAGGGGTCGGTGACCCCGCAGGTGGAGCCCAAAGCCCCAAGCCCCTCGTACTCCGGCCCCCCGTACTCGGGACGGACATCGTACCTGCCCGTACCCTCAATCTTCACCACCTGCTTGCAGCGGATGGCGCAGGCGTAGCAGGTGTCCCGGCCGATGCGGATGCCGAGGGCGTCCAGGCTGGTCCCGTCCAGGGCCTCGGCCCCCTCCAAAAAGCCATCCAGGAAGTTGTGGCTGGGGAGGACCCCCCGGAGGTTAAAGGGCTTCACCGTGCCCACGGTGCCCATGGTGACGAGGCCCGCCGCCCGGTCCATGCGCTCCTTGGCCATGCGCCGGGCGAGCTCCTTGAGGAGGCCGGGGTCGTGGTAGGCGGGAAGGGTCTCCTTGTGGGCCCGGGCGGAGACCGCCTTGAGCCTTTTGGCCCCCATGACCGCCCCCAAGCCCCCCCTTCCGGCGAAGTGGGCCAGGTCGTGGATCACGTTGGCGGTGAGGACCCGGTTCTCCCCGGCGAGGCCGATTTGGGCCACGCGGGTGTTCCCCCCGTGGGCCTCCTTGATGAGGGCCTCCACCTCCAGGGGGTCCTTGCCCCAGAGGTGGACCGCGGGGTGAAGGGCCACCTCCCCCCCTTCCACGTGGAGGTAGACGGGAGCTTCCGCCTGGCCCAAAACCACCAGGGCGTCCAGGCCCGCGTTCTTGAGCTCCGCCCCGAAGAAGCCGCCGCCCTCCGCGTCCCCGTACCCCCCGGTGAGGGGGCTTTTGGCGGCCACGGTGTTCCGCCCCGAGCCGGAGATGGGGGTTCCGGTGAGGATCCCGGGGGCGAAGACGAGGGCGTTCTCGGGGCCCAAGGGGTCGGCCCCCTTGGGCACGTGCCTGAGGAGAAGGTAGGCGGCGAGGGCCCGCCCCCCGAGGTAGCGCCGCCAGAAGGCCTCGCCAAAGCTTTCGTACCAGACCTTTCCCGTGGAGAGGTCCACGAAGGCCACGCGGTCGTGATACCCCTTGGGCATACCCAAAGTTTAACCCCGCCCGAAGCGGGCGGGGGCCCGAACCGGTAAGGCGAAAGGGCCTCTAGCGGGTCCTGCTGGAGAGGAGGTCCTCCGCCAGCTTCTGGGCCCTGTCCAAGGCCGCCTTGGGATCGGCCTTGTTGAGGATGGCCTCCTTGATGGCCTGGCCCAGGATGTCAAAGCGGATCTGCTCCCACTCCGCCAAGGCGGGCTCAACTTGGCGTAGCGGCTCTGGCGCACGATGGTGGCGTAGTCGGGGTTCTCGGCGGCGTAGGCCTGGTAGACGGGGTCCTTGAGGGCCCCCTCGGTGACGGGCACGTAGCCCGTGGCCGTGGCGAAGACCGCCTGGGCCCTGGGGGAGAGGACGAACTCCAGGAAGTCCTTGGCCACCGCCTGCTCCTCCTTGGAGGCCTGGCGGAAGACCACCAGGTTGGTGCCCTGGACGAGGCCGTAGCCCGGCTGGCCCTTGGTCCGGCCCGGCAGGGTGGCCACCCCCAGGTCAAACTTGGCCGCCCGGAGGTAGTAGGTGTAGCCCGCGGAGGTGTCCACGCTGAAGGCGTAGGGCCCCGAGCCCAGGTTCTGGTTGATGTAGCCCGAGGTGATGGGCTTGGCCCACCCCTCCTTGACCCCGTTTTGCAGGAGGGTGAGGGCCTCCACCGCCTCCTTGGAGTTCAGCACGAGCTTCCCGTCCTTGAGGTAGCTCCCGCCCAGGTTGAAGAAGAAGTAGGCGAAGGTGGAGGCGTCGGGCTGGAACCAGTAGACGGGGCCGCCCTCGGCCCGGGAGAGCTTCTTTGCGGCGGCCACGAACTCCTCGAGGGTCGCGGGCACCGGAACCCCGTGCTTCTTCAGGAGGTCCTTGTTGTAGTAAAGGACCTGGATGCTCTTGTTGAAGGGCACCCCGTAGACCACGCCCCCGAAGCGGACGGCGTTCAAGAAGGTGAGGTTCACCCCTTGGAGCTTGACCCCCAGGGACTCTATGGGCAGAAGGGCCTTGGCCTCGAGGTAGAGGGCGATGTTGTTCTCAAAGGCCTGGGCCATGGTGGGCACCTTCCCGGCGGCGAAGGCCGCCTTGATCTTGGTGGAAAGGTCCCGGTACCCCCCCTGGGGCACGGGGCGGACGCACCGCCCCTGCTGGGCCTTGTTGAACTCCACCACCAGGTTCTCCAAGGCCGCTTTAGGGGCCCCGCCGGTGAAACCGTGCCAGAGCTCGGCCACCACCTTGGCCCTGGCGCACTGCTCCTTGATCACATCCTCCGGCTTGGCCTGCTGGGCGAAGGCCACGCCCAGCGCCGCCACCAGCAAAAGCGCCTTCTTCATACCCTCACACCTCCGGGGAGAGTATACCCTGCCCCGCGTCAGGGCACGTTCAAGCTCACTTCAGCCCCGTGCGGGCGATCCCCTGAATGAACTGCCTCTGGGCCACGAAGTAGCCCAGGACCACGGGGGCGATGACGAAGGCGCTCGCGGCCATCAAGGCCCCGTAGTCCGAGCCCGCCTCGGAGACGAAGGCGAGCAGCCCGAGCTGCACCGTGCGCATCTCCGGGCTCTGGGTGACGATCAGGGGCCAAAGCAGGGCGTTGTAGGCCCCGAGGAAGGTGAAGATGCCGTAGGAGACGAGGCCGGGGACGCTCAAGGGCAGGGCGATGCGGAAAAGCTGGGTCAGGTACCCCGCCCCGTCAATGCGGGCGGCGTCAAAGAGGTCCTGGGGAAGGGAGAGGTAGAACTGCCGCAGGAGGAAGATGCCGAAGACCGAGGCCAGCCAGGGAACGATGAGGGCGTAAAAGGTGTCCAGCCAGCCCAACCGGGCGAGGAGGACGTAGTTGGGGATGAGGAGGACCTCCCCCGGGACCATCATCGTGGCCAGGACGAGGACGAAGACGGCCTCCTTCCCCGGGAAGGGGATCCGGGCCAGGGCGAAGGCGGCCAGGGCGGCGAGGAAGAGGCCCACCGCCACCTGGACGGAGGCGGTGAAGAAGCTCACGAAGAAGTACCGGCCCCAGGGGGCGGCGTCCCAGGCCTCGAGGTAGTTGTGGAACACGTACCCCAAGGCCCCGGGCACCGCGTTCACCCACTCCAGCCGCCAGTACTCCCCCTGGGAGCGGCGGGCGTCCGGGGGCAGGGGGGGCTCCAAGGGCACCCCCTTGGGCCAGAGGACCACCAGGGGGACCCGGCGGAAGCCGGCCTCCCCCGTGTTGGTGAGGCGGACCCACCACCCCCCCTCCCCCCGGACCACCTCCACCCTCGTCCCGTCGGCCACGGGGTCAAAGAAGGCCCCCGGGGAGCGGGGCACGAGGGCCCTCGGGGGCGGCGCCTCGGGCCCCGGGAAGAAGAGGGCCACGCTCCGCCCGGGGCCAAGCCCCCCAAAGAGGGGGCTATCCCCCAGCCTCGCCGCCTTGAGCCAGTTCACCGGCTTCATCCGCTCGGGAACCCAGACGGGCTCGGCCTGGAGGGCCTCCTGGGGGCTTTTGAAGCTCGTGGCCAGCATCCAGTAGAAGGGGAAGGCCATCACCCCTCCCCCCGTGAGGAGGAGGAGGTGGACGAGAAGACGGGCCGCCCTAGATCTCATAGTTCACCCGCTTTTCCAAAAGCCGCCGCTGCACCAGGGTCAGGGCCAGGATCACCAGGAAGGTCACCATGGCGATGGCGCTGGCGTAGGAGAAGTCCGAGTCGCGGAAGCCCTTGTTGTAGAGGTAGAAGGCCAGGGTCAGGGTGTCCTGCAGCACCCCGCCCGTGGGGGTGAGGACGTAGACCTGGGTGAAGACCTGGAAGGCCCCGATGAGCCCCAGGGTGAAGAGGAAGAAGGTGGTGGGGGAAAGGAGGGGCCAGGTGATGAGGCGGTGCTTCTGGAAGAAGCTCGCCCCGTCCAGCTCGGCGGCCTCGTAGTACTCCTTGGGGATGGCCTGAAGCCCCGCCAGGAGGATCACCACCTGGTAGCCCAGGAAGTGCCACACGCTCATGGCCATGACGGCCACGAAGGCCAGGCTGGGCCCCGCGAGGAAGCCCTGAAGCTCCACCCCCAGGGGGCGCAGAAGCAGGGCGAAGACCCCGGTGGGGGTGTTCAGCCAGTCCAGGCCCGGGGTGTGGAGGAGCCAGTTGAGGAAGCCGAACTCGGGGTGGTAGATCCAGCGCCACACGGCGGCCGCGGCGGTCAGGGCGGTGATGTAGGGGAGGAAGAAGAGGGTCCGGTACAGCCCGAGGAAAGCCACCTGGGTGTTGAGGAGGATGGCCACGAAGGTGGCGAGGAGGAGCCCGGTGGGCACGGTGAAGACCACGTACCAGAAGGTGTTGCCCAAGGCGCGCCAGAAGAGGGGGTCCTCGAGGAGGATCCGGTAGTTCTGGAGCCCGGCGAAGGCCGCGGGCCTGAGGAAGTTCACCCGGTCAAACAGGCTGAGGTAAAAGGCGTAGAGGGTGGGAAAGACCTGCCACACCAGAAGGAGGGCGAGGGCGGGCCACACCAGGGCCCAGCCGTAGAAGGCGGCCTAGGCCTTCTCCGGAAGGGTCCGCCCCAGGGCCAAGGCGGCGCCCAAGGGCCCGAGAAAGGCCAAAGGCGGGAAAAGAGGGGCCAAAAGCCCGAGGGCGAGGGGCGCGGCCCGCCACCCTCCCCAAAGCAGGCCCCAGAGCGCAAGGAGAAGGTACCCGGCCCACAGGCCCCACGCCGCCCAAGCGGGGAGAAAGCCCAGCCTCTGGGCGTAGAGGCCGAGGGCGAGGAGCACCCCCACGCCCAAGACCCAGTGCAGGGGATAGGTCCTCATTCCCTGCCGGAGTATAGCAGGAGGCCCTAGGATGGGGAGGATGTGGACGCTGGTCCTGGACACGGCCACCCCCTACCTCTCCCTGGGGCTCTTCCGGGGGGAGGCGGGGGTGGGCCGGGTCAAGCGGGTGGAAAGGCGGCACGAGGAAGTCCTCTTCGGCCTCCTGGAGGAGGTCCTGAGGGAGGTTGGGGCCGGGCGCGAGGAGATCGGCGCCCTGGTCTTGGGCGAGGGCCCGGGCTCCTACACGGGCCTGCGCATCGCCTTGGCCGCGGGCCTCGGCCTCGCCCAGGCCCTGGGGGCCAGGGTCTTTGGGGCGAGCTCCCTCCTCGCCGCCTGCTGGCCCTACCTGAAGGAAGGGGAGCCCCTCACCCCCCTCTTCACCGCCAGAAACGGCCTCTTCTACGGGGCCACCTACACCCTGGAGGGGGGAAGGCCCAAGGAGGTGGTCCCCCCGAGGAAGCTCAAGGCCACGGAGCTCCCGCAGGAAGGCCGCCTCCTCCTGGACGCCCCTCCGGACCCCAGGGCCCTCTACGAGCTCCTCCCCTTCGCCCACGAGGGGGTGGAGCCCCTCTACCTCTGAACCGGGAAGGCCCGCGCCGGCGCAAGCGAGCCCAGGGCGGCCTTCTACCCTTTCTTCCGGTTTCCTTCGCCCAACTGGCCCAGGGAAGCTCCCTAGGGACCTTTTGCCGGGGCCCCCATGCTGGCGCAAGCCAGCATGGGGTGGCATCAGTCCCCCGCGGCCCTCGAGGCGGGCGCCCGGTAGAGGTAGCTCGGCAAGGGCTCCTGGAAGGAGGTCCCCCGGAGCCTCTCCGCCATGAGCACCAGGTTCTCCCCGGCGATGCGGGCGTCCTCCAGGACCTCGGGGCTCTCCTTGAGGGCGGTGAGGTGTTTCCGGTGGGCGTAGACCAGGCCCAAGGGGGCGAGGACGAAGCCCATGTAGGAGAGGGGCAGGAGCATCTGGGCGAGGGCCTGGCTCGCCCCTTCCTCCTCCGCCACCGCCAGGAGGGCCATGGGCTTGCCCAGGTTGAGGAGGCCCTGGTTCTCCATGGAGGTCATCCGCTCCAGGAGGGCCTTCATCCGGGAGGAGACGCTGAACCAGTAGACGGGGGTGGCGAAGACCACCGCGTCGGCGGAAAGGATCCGCTCCGCCACCTTCCCGAACCCGTCCCAGGGCCCCTGGACGCAGGTTTCCGGCCCGCAGGAAGCGGGGTCCACGGAGTAGTTGCCGGCGCAGAGGGGAAAGGGGTGCCGCACCAAATCCAGGCGCTCGGTGGTCGCCCCCTTGCGCCTGGCCGCCTCCAAAACCTCGTCCAAAAGCTCCGCCGTAAACCCGTCCGTCCTAGCCGATGCGTTCACGCCGAGGACGTGTAAGCCCATAAATATCACCTTCGCACTAAACCTCTTTTAGTTTACATCACTCACCCACCGTTGTCCAGCCCAGGCCGTACTCCGCCCACCGGGCCTCCACCAAGGCCTTCACCTTGGGGTCCATCCGGATCCTCTCGGGCCAGACCCTGGGGAAGCCCTCCTCGGGGAGCTTCCTCGTGCCGTCCAGGACCAAAACCGGCCCCTCCACCCCCGGCATCACCCGGGCGTCCCGCTCGGGATCCACGTTGTTGAGGACGTACCAGAGGAGCTCCTCCGGGCTTAGGGCCGTGTCCTCGTCGGCGAGGAGGAGAAGCCGGATCCCGGCGCTTTGCGGGGCCCTCAGGAGCCTCTCCGCCACCTCCCAGGCCTGGTGGGGGCGCCGCTTCGCCAGCACCGCCCCCCAGAGGCCCGGCCACTGCCTCTGGTCCAGGACCTCGGGGTCTTCGGGAAGCCCGGGGTGGGCCTTGGGGACGAAGGGCGCCTCACCCCCCTCCTCGGGGAGCTTCCTCGTGCCGTCAATGACGAGCTTCCCCCCGAAGGCGAAGGCCCGGGAGCTGTGGTCCAGGACGTCCACGGGGCCCCGGAGGAGGAGGGTGTCCCGCCCGGGAAGGGCGTGCTTGAGGGCCTCCAAGAGGGCGGCGAACCCGGGCTTGACCGGGACGTCCGCGTCCACGGCCACGATGACCTTGGCGAACATCATCTGCCCCAGGCCCAGCATCCCGTAGGCCACCTTGTAGGCCTGGCCGGGGTAGGCCTTCCTCAGGCTCACGTTCACCCAGTTGTGGGCCACCCCCTCGGGGGGCATGTGGTAGTCCACCACCTCGGGGAGGACGAGGCGGAGGGCGGGGAGGAAGAGCCTTTCCGTGGCCTCAATGAGGTAGGCGTCCTCCATGGGGGGGACCCCGACGAGGGTGGCGGGGTAAATGGCCCCCTTGCGGTGGGTGACGGCGGTGACGTGGAAGCGGGGGTAGAGGTCCACGGGGGTGTAGAAGCCCGTGTGGTCGCCAAAAGGCCCCTCCTCCACCAGGGGCTCCTCGGGGTCTATGTAGCCCTCGAGGACGAACTCCGCCTCGGCGGGCACGGGGAGGTCCACGGTCACCCCCCGGGCGAGCTCAATGGGGGCCCCCCGGAGGAAGCCCGCCAGGTGGAACTCGCTCACCCCCGGCAAGGGAGGGAGGGGCGCGGTGGCGGCGTAGGTGAGGACCGGGTCCCCCCCCAGGGCCACGGCCACCTCCAGCTTCCTCCCCAGCCTCTTCGCCTTCTCCAGGTGGCGGCGGCCCACCTTGTGCAATTGCCAGTGCATGGCGGTGCTCCTTGGGTCCAGGACCTGCATGCGGTACATGCCGAGGTTGAGCTCCCCGGTCTCGGGGTCCTTGGTGATGACGAGGGGCAGGGTGAGGAAGGGCCCCCCGTCCAGAGGCCAGCACTTGAGGACGGGAAGGCGCCTTAGGTCCACCTCCTCCCCCCGCCACACCACCTCCTGCACCGGGGCCCGGCGGACCCGCCTGGGGAAGAAGCCCCGGAGGAGGGGGAGCTTGGGGAGGAGGCCCAGGAGGGCGGAAAGCCCCCCCTTCCCCGGCTCCAAGGCGAGGAGGGCCTCCACCTTCCTCGCCAGCTCGTCCAGGTCCTCCACCCCCAGGGCGAAGGCCGTGCGCGCCCGGGTGCCGAAAAGGCCGATGGCCACGGGGAAGTCCTTCCCAACCACCCGCTCAAAGAGGAGGGCGGGGCCCCCCGCCTTCACCACCCGGTCCGCGATCTCGGCGATCTCCAGCTCAGCGCTCACCGGGACCCTGACCCGGTGGAGCTCCCCCCGGCGTTCCAAGGCCTCGAGGTAGGCCCGAAGGTTCCGAAACACCCCTAAGCTTACCCTTAGAGCTCCAGCACAAGGTGCTCCAGGCGGAAGTCCTTTGGGGTGCCGTGGACGAGGACGGCCTCGAGGCGCACCGGGAGGTCGTCCCGTCCGAGGAGGAAGCGGGCGCTTTGGAGAAGCCTCCTCACCTTCCCCGGGGTAATGGCCTCCAGGGGAGCGCCGAAGCGGGCGGAAGCCCGCTGCTTCACCTCCACCACCACGTAAACCCCGTCCTTTTCCATGAAGAGGTCCACCTCGCCGAAGGGAGTGCGGCGGTTCCTCCAAAGGAGGCGGTAGCCCTTCCCCAGGAGGAAGCGAAGGGCCTCCTCCTCGGCCCACCTTCCCCTCAAGGCGCCCACTCCTGGAAAAGCTCCCCGTCCAAATAGAGGCGGAAGCGGGCCTCCCCCAGGACCTGGTAGGTCCCCGAAAGCCTCAGGCCCTCCTCCCCCGGCCCCTCGTAGACCACCTGGGCTCCCCGGGCGTCCACGAGGAGGAGGCGCACCTGCCGGCCCTGGGCCTCGGGGGGCAGGTCCAGGGCCAAAACCACGGAGCGGAGGGGGGTCCCGGGGAAGGCCTCGGGCAGCTGGACCGCCCCCTGGACCGCCACCCTAAGCCGCACCGGGCTTCCGGGGAGGACGGCCTCCCCCGGCCCCGGCACCTGCGCCAGGACCAGGCCCTCAGGCGCCCCCGAAGGCACCTCCTCCACCTGGGGCAAAAGCCCCGCGGCGTTCAGCAAGAAGAGGGCGTCCTCCCGCTTCAGGCCCACGAGCCGGGGAACGACGACCCTCTCCCCAGACCGCTCCCCCGCCACCAGGAGGTCCACCCGGGCCCCGTAGGCCATGGGCGTCCCCGCCGGGGGGCTCGTGGCGAGGACGGTCCCCGCCGCCTCCTCGGCCTCCACCGCGGCCACCCGCCCCACCTGGAAGCCGAGCCCCGAAAGCCGGTCCTCCGCCTCCGCCCTGGGGAGGCCCCGGAGGTCGGGGACGGGCACGAGCCGCGCCTGGTTCAGGACCAGGCGCACCACCCGCCCGGCTCGGAGGCGGGTGCCGGGTGGGGGGTCCTGCTCCAGCACCACCTCCTTGGGCCTCGAGGGGTCGTTCCCCTCCTCCACCTCCAGGCCAAGCCCCGTGTCCCGGAGGAGAAGAAAGGCCTCCCGCGCGGTCTTGCCCACCAGGTCGGGGACCACGTACTCGGGGGGGTTGAAGTAGCGGTAAAGCCCCTGGGCCAAGAGGAGGAGGCCCAGGCCCAGGAGGAAAAGCCCCGGGGCCACCCGGGACCAAAACCCCCCCCGGCCCCGCCTCGCGGCCCCCAGGCGGAGGGGCCAAGGGGCGAGGTAGGCCACCTTGTCCTCCCCCATGGCCACGTGCTCCGGCCCGAAGCCGAAGGGGGCCAAGGCGGCCAGGACCTCCTTGGGGGGGCGCCGCCCGCTCAGGGGCCGCTCGGGAAAGAAGGCGTAGTACCGCCCCGGCTTGGCCGAGACCTGGGCCTCGAGGAGGCCGAGCTCCTCCAGGCGCCTGATCGCCGCCCGGTAGCGGTAGAAGCGGTCCTTGTCCTGGGGCGTGCGGACGTCAAAGTAGAAGACCAGCCCCCCCTCCACCCGGTAGAGGGTCACCCCGTCCCGGCTCTCCAGCGTCTCCAGAACGGGGTAGCGGTCGTCCAAGAGCATGCGGGGCCGATTATACTACGGGCGGTATGTGGGACGTG
>Ga0255151_1000550_pt1 | contig 11055 bp, 16 predicted proteins | sample Atl_Yuk_RepB_8h_FD_183612 | JGI IMG/M metagenome (GOLD analysis project Ga0255151, IMG submission 183612) | Freshwater microbial communities from Altamaha River, Georgia, United States - Atl_Yuk_RepB_8h | ecosystem: Environmental > Aquatic > Freshwater > River | place: USA: Georgia | collected... | reverse complement strand
CCCTCCTCGCCGTCAAGGGAAAGGACGCGCTGCCGCAGTTTGTGCCGCCAGGTTTGTCAACCGCAAAAGACCGCGAAGACGCGCCCAAGGCTCCGACGCCAGCAGCGCCTGTGGCCAAACGGACTGAGCCGACGATTGAACCTGTAGCAGCTGCTGCGCCTGTGGTGTTAGGATTTAATGGCAAACCCGCGCCGCCTGCGGCGCCTCAACCGGAGATCGAGTGATGAGACTTGCACTGTTAACTTATTTGCTGCTGACTGTAAACTTAAGCTGGGCCGGCGGCGAGATGAAAAAGGTCTGCCACGAAGACGCCAAGACCAAGAAAGAGGTCTGCAAGACGATCAAGGTGCACAAGAAACTCGAAGGCACTAAGGTTCCGCCTAAATGAGGTGATATATGGATGACCTAATAAAAAAGTTAACCAACTTACTGGTGGAAGGTGCCGTTAAGGGGTACGGTGCCGTTGCTGATAGGTCTAAAATGCCGTCTAACAAACGTCTGTATCTGGAGACGTTTGCAGATGAAAATAGAAACCCTATAACAGAGAGAAACTTTACTGAGCAAGAGTTACAGACTATCGCTGCCTTAATACGCGCTAAACAGGCGATGGACCCGTCGGGCGTTTCGGGGGTAATTCAGTACAAGGATTATTTCCCGTTTTTATCATCGAAAGAAACTTCGCAGGCAGCAGGCGTAAACGCAGGCGACCGTAATCCTTATGAGAATATACGCACTAGTTTAGGTCAGTTTCGTTATGTAGTAGACCCCATTACTGGTGCTGTTCGGGTAATAGATCAATACGATTTTAATAGACTGCAAGAAAATCGAGTAAACCAAGCTTTGCAGCGCGGTGATTACGTAATGAACATACTAGATCCTTATTCGGCGCTGCGTATATACGCGGGAGAACGTATGCCTCCTGGAACCGGGCGGCCTGTTAACATACAAATACCTGGGCTATTTAGCGGCGCGAAAAAATGAACCCCTACTTCATAGCCGGATCCGTCGTCGCAGTTGTCTTGGCCTACGGCGTGGGCCATTGGCAGGGCGACGACGCCGGTCAAGCCAAGGTCAATGCGAAATGGGATAAAGAGCGCGCTGAACAGATGGCGGCGTTTGCCGAAGCGCAGCGCCAGGCTCGCGAGAAAGAGCAAGCGCTACAGCAGGGCGCTGACAATCTACGAATGGAGAAAGAACGTGAGATTAAGAACATTAACGCTCGCGCTACTGCCTTGGCTAACAGCTTGCGCGAGCGCCCGGATCGCCCCTCCCCCGAAAGCGGTGCCGTGTCCGGTACCGCCTGCGCTTGTAGTGGAGCGAGTGGAGCGCAACTGGCAAGGGGAGATGGAGAGTTTCTTGCAAGGTACAGTGCCGACGCAGCCCGGCTCGCAGCCTCGCTAGATCAGTGCATCAAGCAGTATGAAACGTTGAGGCAGAAGCAGTAAGCGCCTCGGGGTTCATCAAGGTTTCAACGCCTTGAGCGCATTTGATCCTAAAGTCTGACCATTTCTTTTGGTAGACCGGGTCTTCTGTTGGCGGCACCCAACCGTAGTTCGCGCGCCAGCGTATCGTGACGTCAGTAGTTGATGGGGTGTAGACGTAGTGATCGCCTGGCTTCATATTACTATTCTTCATTTTTCCTCCTGTCTTCGTTTTTCCTACGCGCATTGACTTTACTCCTGTTTATTTCATCAATCTCTTCCTGAGTGTAAACCGCTTTGTTGGCTTTTGGCGGTGTGATCGTTAGCCACACTTCGCCTGTGTAAGCAGATACTCCGCAGTTATAACAGCGCCGTAGCCGTTTGATACCGTCCGGCAAGCGTTGTGATACTACAACATATGTACGTGAATCGCATTCCTTACACTTCATCGTTCCAATGCCTTTGCCATAATTTCCTCGCGCTCGCGGGCGTCACGCAGCGCGCAGTAGCGCTGATGCAGACGTTGCAGATACGACGCGCGGCGGTAGGTTTCCAGTTCTGTTTGCAGTAGCGTCCAGACTTGTTTTTCGGTCAATTTAGACAGGCGCCCGTTTAGGGTGGTCCAGTTCATTCTAGACATATTACTTCCTTTCAAGTTTTTCGACTGACAGCAGCGTGCCGTCGGAATCAAAGCAAAAACGCACGTTGGGGTTGTCCATCTTAGCGTTCATGACCCCCGTGTACGGGTGGATAACAATGCGCCGCTCGGCAAACGTGAAGCGCGGTTTGACGCGGTACTGCGTATTGGCATCCCATGTCGGTTTTGCAGCTACCACCCAGCGTTTGTAGCGCCTGGAAAATGTCTCAACGAGCGCGCCTTCCGCCCAGGCTTTAATCAGTTCAGCGTGCGGATGTTTAGGCATCAGGCTTCCCCTTAAAGATGTCGATCAACTCAGCGTAAGCTGCTTTTGCATGCTCATGCGTTTTAGCCATCACTACTTCGCGTGCTACCTCGTACACTCGCGCCAGATCGCGCAGCATCCGCGCAGCTTCCAAGTCTTCCGGCCCGCGCGGCAACGTCTCCAAGTGCTCGCAAAGTTTTTCGACTCGCTTTCTCACCTTAGCTCCTCCAATGCAACGTCAGAAATAGCGCGCTTGTCGTGCAACGCGCCCCAGATACGCTCGTCAATCGTTTTTTCAGTCAGCATCACGTAGCACCAGACTGCGTGTTGCTGGCCGCTTCGGTGCAGCCGGCCAACCGTTTGCTCGTACAACTCCAGTGACCACGGCAGCGACAGAAATACAATGTGGCACCCGCCGTGTTGTAGATTAAGTCCGTGACCTGCTGACTTTGGGTGAAGCAAGAGTTTCTGAATTTCACCTCGGTTCCACCGTTCGACCACGTTCGGCGTATCCATCGTCGCAGCTTGCGGATAACGGCGACGAAGTTCTGCAAGCTCCTCCTGATAGGTATACGCAATGATCGTGTTCGCATGCTGGTTTTCCTCTAATAGTTCGTCCAATCGATCAAATTTGTGGCTGCTAAACCAATGTGATGTCTGCGTCGTCTTAAATTTGCCGTAGTCAACCAGCGCCTCGCGCTGCGTTTCGTAGACAAAGCCAGATGCCATCTGTTGCAGCTTGCCGGTCACAACTGCTGCATTTGCAGCGATCGCCTGCGCGTTAGGAAACTCGACAACGAAATCGCGCTTCATTTTGTTGTAGAGCGTATAGTCCATCGTACCGCGCACTTCGACGATATTTAACGGCGGCAGTTTGTCCTTGTATTCGCCAGCATCCAGCAGGTATGTCGCCGGTTTGATACGCTGCATGACCAACTCCAACGCTCCGCGTCTAGGCGACCAGTCGCCGAAATCCCGGTTCGTACATACAAAGTATTGCTGCAAGAAGGCGCCTTTGCTGCGGCCTAAGAGCGACTGGTCGATGATCTTGCATTGGCCGAAGACGTCTTCCAGACCGTTGGACGTGAACGATCCGGTCAGGCCCCAGCGAATCTTGATGTGTTCGATCGCTTTGAAGAGCGCCTTGAATCGCTTGCCGGACGGGTCTTTTAGCCTGGTCAACTCATCAAAGACGATTGCGTCAAACCGGCTTAGACCGTAATCGGCCAGCCATTGCAGATTGTCGTAGTTGATGACGACGACGCTGGAGTTGACGCGCTCAATGGCGCGCAGGCGATCCGCTGGCGAGCCAACAGCTAAAGATAGCTTTAGCATCGGCGCCCACTTTGGCGCCTCAACTGGCCAAACATCGGTGCATACGCGCTTGGGGGCGACGACCAAGAAACGACTAGCCACACCATCGTAAATGGCGTCCCTCATGGCGGTCAGTGTGATCGCGGTCTTGCCAGCTCCCACGGGCGCTAAGATCATCGCCCGATCGCGCGCATAAAGAAAATCAGCGGCCTCGTCTTGGTACGGGCGGAGTTTCATTGATCTTGCGTCCGAAAAATAGATCGTGCAGGTTGCGAGTGTTTTGTTTTTCCCACTCTTTATTCTTACGCGTTTGTTCGGCGCGTTCGCGGTCAAGTTTCCAGTTCATATAATCTTCCTTGCCCATTCATCTATTTGCTCCTTTGTCCAAAGCACTGCATGTTTTTGATTTAAGTGCTGCATTGTCAATAAGAAAAACTTTTGCAAAGCAGACAACCGACCATTCGTTGTTTTTAGTTCAATAAACCACGTCTCGCCATTCGGCAGGCAGGCGATCCGATCACAGACGCCGCGCTGGGTTACAGAGCGGAACTTGTACGTCTGGCCACCGAGGCGCTCGACTGCCCAGACAAAATGCTTTTCTACTTCAGATTCTTTCATGTGTTGTAGCTTAAATGATTTAAAAATGTTTGACAAGCGGTTTTTTGCCCGCTATGCTGAAGGCTCAATCAGTTCAGGAGAATACAATATGAAAGCGTTTCCAACCCAAGATGCGTATGCCATGAGTACTGATCGCGGCATGGATTTGCGCGATTACTTCGCGGCGAAAGCTATGGCGCATTGGTTGTCGATTCCGTTAGGTAAAGATCAGTTAGCGATTGTGGCGAAAAGCGCATATGAGGTGGCAGACGCCATGATGGAGGCGCGCAAATAATGGCTCACTCCAATATCGTAGGGGGCAGCACCGCCAAGCGCGTCATCGCTTGCCCTGCGTCTGTCAAGCTATGCCAGCAGATGCCACCGCAGATCGAATCCGAACACGCAGCGCGTGGGACGCTACTGCACAACGTCATGGCTGAACTCTTGGAGTTCGATAAAAAGCCCGAGCAGATGCTTGGCGCTACTTACAAAACCCAAGTCTTAACGCAGGAGCTAATCGATGAGAAGGTTATACCCGCTCTGGAAGCACTCTCGGAAATTGACCCAGACAATCAAATGGACTATATGGTCGAAACCCGAGTGGGGTTTGGAGATTTTCTTCCTGATGTATTCGGTTCTACTGACTTACTGGGTCGTATTGGCAGCAGGGCTATTGTTCTCGACTGGAAATTCGGTGACGGGGTTCTTGTTGACGCTGACGATAATCCCCAGCTGCTATTTTATGCGGCGGCAGCTATGCGTACTCCATCGGCCAAGTGGGTTTTTGAGGGTGCCGATGAAATTGAACTCATCATCGTCCAACCTCCCGCGATCCGGCGCTGGGTCACTAATCGCGCGCGGGTTGCTAATTTCGAACTCCAGCTCTTACGAGCCGTCACGCAAGCGACTCGCCCTGATCCGCTAATGCAAACCGGCGACCATTGCCGGTGGTGCACTGCAAAACCCATCTGCCCTGAGATGAACGGCGAAGTCGAGCGAGCGCTAAAGATGCAGCTCTCTGCGCTGCCAGCCGAGCAAATTAGCGTCATGCTAGGCCAAGCTGACCGCTTGGAAGACTTCATCAAAGACCTGCGCGCGCTGGCGTTCAATATGCTCGACAAAGGCCACAAGGTGCCAGGCTACAAACTGGTGGCCAAGCGCGGCACGCGCAAGTGGGTAAATGAAGATTTAGCTTTTGGATGGCTCCAAGATAAAGAGATATCTCCATACAAAAAAGAATTTATTTCGCCTGCACAGGCGGAAACTGCGCTGAAAAAGCGTAAAATCAAACTTCCGGACGAGCTGGTTACATCAGTGTCGTCTGGCAGTACCTTGGTGCCGGAGAGCGATCCCCGTCCCGAGGTTCTTCAAATCGGCAAGCAGCTTGCTGCTGCCTTATCTAAACTACAGTAAAGGAAAGTACTATGTCATTCGCACTCGCAAATCTCCCCCCTGTTTCTTCCCTGTCTGTCGCTCTGCGTACTCTTGAGAAAGACGTCGGCGCTGTTGGCTCCGTCATTCTGAAGATGGACAAAGGCGGCCACTGGATTTACGGCGCTGAACAAACCGAAGTCGAGTCTGACAGCACGTGGGCAGTCAATCCATTTTCTTTCATCCACGGCTATATCGCGTGGGGTGATGGTGAAGTCCTTGGCGAAATGATGGTGCCTGTCACTGAGCCGAAGCCTGAACTGCCACCTGTGCCGCACGGCGCAAAGAAAGGCTGGGAAGTACAAGTGGGCATGTCGCTGAAATGCCTATCAGGCCCTGATAAGGGTCTGGAAGTGCGCTACACGACAACTTCAGTGGGCGGCAAGCGCGCTGTCAATACGCTGGGCGTGGCAATCGCCGCTCAGTGCGAGACAACGCCGGGCAAGCCTGTGCCAGTCGTTGCCTTGAAAAAGGACAGCTACCAGCACAAGTCCTACGGCAAAATCTACACACCTGTCTTTGAAATTCAAGACTGGGCGTCGATGGATGGCCAGACAGATGAGGCCGAAGCAGCAACAGAAGAGGCGGCGCCGCAGCGTCGTCGTCGTTCGGCCTAAGTAATACGGGGGAAAGCGGATGCCGGGGAAGCCAGACCGCACCACTGGCGACGAGAAAGAACCGGACGCAGCGAGTACCCCACCTATTCCCATGAATAAAATTCTCTGGATCGATTTCGAGACGCGCTCTCGATGTGACTTGCCGTCTAAAGGTATCTACAACTATGCACAAGACGCCAGTACAGATGTTCTATGTATGTCCTACGCATTTGACGACGATGAAGTGTCCACTTGGACTCCCGACCAGCCTTTTCCGCATCGTGTTAAGAATCATGCAGGACAGATACGGGCCCACAACGCTGCATTCGAACGTCTTATTTTTTGGTACGTCCTACAATGTAACTTTCAACTCGAACAGTTCTACTGCACCGCTGCACAAGCGCGTGCGAACTGCTTACCTGGCAGCCTCGAAGACGTCGGACGCGCCATCAGTAGCAACATGCGCAAAGACCATCGCGGCTCACAACTTATTCGACTTTTATCAGTGCCACGCGCCGACGGAACTTTTAATAACGACCCAAAATTGCTCGAAGAAATGGTAGCGTACTGCGAGCAGGACGTACGCGCCATGCGGGCGATCAGTAAGGCCATGCGCGAGCTGTCTGATGAAGAGCTAACCGACTACCACACAAATGAGCGCATCAACGACCGTGGCGTGCTGTTAGACCGTCCGCTGGCCGATGCTGCAGTGCGCTACGCATCGGTCGAACTTGAGGAAATCGAGTCGCTGGTGCATGATCTAACCAAGGGTGAGATTCAATCCGTGCGCAGCCCGCGCATGAAGCGCTGGGTGATGGAGCGAGTCGGCCCCCAAGCTTTGAAGATGATGGAGACGTACAAGGACGGCGAGAAGAAGTATTCGATCGACAAGTCAGTACGTGCGAACTTATTAGTCTTTGCGGAGGAAAACCCCGATGAGATTCCGGCCCATGTTGCGGACGTCATTCAATGCGCAGATGATCTCTGGGCGTCGTCAGTTGCGAAGTTCAGCCGCCTTAGCGAGCTATCTGACGAAGAGGACCATCGTGTGCGAGGAGCATTCGTCTTCGCCGGAGGGTCTGCCACTGGACGCGCTAGTAGCTATGGCGCGCAGGTCCATAATTTCACACGCAAATGTGCCTCCGACCCAGACGCCGTGCGCAACGCTATGGTACGTGGACACGCAATCGTCCCAAGATTTGGAAAGAGGGTTACAGATGTTCTCAGGGGAATGCTCCGGCCCGCACTGATACCCGCAGAAGGCAAGCAATTCGTCGTTGCCGATTGGTCAGCAATCGAAGCGCGTGTTACTGCATGGCTGGCGAATGATCCGCAGGCTGAAGAGGTATTGCAGGTCTTTCGCGACGGGCGCGACATTTACAAACGCGAAGCAGCAGGTATCTACCGAGTGCCAGAAGATGCGGTCGATAAAGACCAGCGCCAGATCGGCAAGGTTGCGATTCTCTCACTAGGTTTTGGCGGCGGTGTTGGTGCTTTCTCTGCAATGGGTCGCAACTACGGCATCGTGATGGAAGAAGCCGACGCCAAGCGCATCGTTGACGCATGGCGGCGTGCAAACCCGTGGGCAGTGCGGCTATGGCAGCGGTTAGAAGACGGCTACACGCGAGCGCTGCGCAATCCTGGACGCGAGTTTAATACTGGACGAGTGACGTATCTCTACGATGGCCAGCATCTGTGGTATTCACTACCATCAGGCCGCATCCTTTGTTATCCGTTCGCTAAGTTTGATGGCGATGAGATAACGTACGTCAAGGCAGCATGGAAACCGGCAGCAGAGGCTAAAGAATGGCCACGCGCTCGCTTGTGGCGCGGGCTCGCCTGTGAGAACATTGTGCAAGCAACGGCGCACGACTTGCTACGGCATTCTTTACGCCAACTAGATGATGTTGTGCTGCATGTGCACGATGAAATTGTTCTCGAAACCGACGATCCTGACGCACCCAATACCCTGAAACAAGTGATGTGCACGCCGCCCGAGTGGGCGCAGGGTTTGCCGCTGAACGCGGAAGTAGAGACGATGAGCAGATACGGCAAGTGATCAACAAAAAAGCCGCCTGGCCGGGCGGCTTTCTTAACTACAAGGACTGCAATGACATTCTTCGAGTATATCGCAAATCTCGCCCCTGAAGGTGAGACGGCATTATTCGTCAGACAAACACCCATCAAACAAAACGGCGATCTGCAATTCCACGCAGACGGTGCCATCAAGGCTACATGGCCGGCCTTCATGCCAAGCCATAAGCGCCGCGACGGCGAAGCTTGGTACGGCAACACCGCGTCCTTCATTATCGACCGCTTTAAGGACGGCAAACCCTCGGCCAGCGCGGCCAATTGCGAGTACGTGCTGGTCATGGTATTGGACGACGTGGGCGATCCAGTTAAGGCGCCCAAACTGCCGCCCTTGGCACCGACTTGGATCATGGAGACGTCGCCGGGGTCGTTTCAGTGGGGCTACGCCTTCTCGGAACAACCGACAAAATCCGACTTCGCAGCAGCGATTAAGGCCATTGCAGCCGCCGGCTACACTGACCCAGGCGCTTGCAACCCGGTGCGTAACTTTCGTCTACCGGGCAGCGTAAACCTAAAGCCAGGCAAGAGTGGCTTCAAGGCCAAGCTGATTGAATTCAATCCTGAGCAGGAATACACCCTCGAGTTCATCTGCGCCAAACTGGAGGTCACGCCTGACGAGTCGGCCAGTCTGGGCCCGGCGCCGATCAGAATCCGCGACGACGGTGGCGACGATGTCTTCCGCTGGCTGAATGACCAAGGGCTAATCTTGCGCAAACCTAACCCCGAGGGTTGGGCCGGCGTCGTCTGCCCGAACTCAGGCCAGCATACCGACGGCAACCCCGAAGGCCGCTACAACCAGTCCGCACGCGCCTACTGCTGCCTGCATTCGCACTGCTTAGAGCTCGACTCGGCGACGTTCTTAAACTGGGTGGCAGAGCAGGGTGGGCCTAAGCATGAACCGGGCGTGAGAGATGAACTGATCGCCAGCACCATGAGCGCGGCATTGGAGAAATTGAACCCGCAGGCAGCGGCTGAGATGTTCGAGCAGAGCCCAACTGCTGTGCTGGCCGAAATCGAGCGCAAAGAGCTTGGGCGGCTGGAGAAGGCCGGATGGTTTGAGCGCTTCGCGTACATCCAAACGGACGACTGCTATTTCGACCTGCAAGACCGCCGGGAGATCGCCCGCTCGACCTTCAACGCGTTATTCCGGCATGTCGATTGCACGTCGATACACTCAAACCGGAAGATAGAGGCGTCAATCGCTTACGATCAAAACCGGCAGGCAATGGGCGCAAAGACGCTGGTCGGCGTCACGTACGCGGCCGGCGAGGACTTGATCGTCGCCAAGGACGGCATGCCCTTTGGCAACCGCTGGCAAAACGCAAGGCCAGCGGCCATTGCGCAGGTGCCCGTCGGAACGAGTGTTAAGCCTTGGCTGGACCATGTTCACCGCATGATCCCAACTGACTTTGAGCGCGAGCATTTCTTGAATGTCCTGGCTTATAAATTCCAGAACCCAAATCGCAAGATCAATCACGCGATACTAATCGGCGGCTACCCTGGCAGCGGCAAGGATACGATGCTGGCGCCCTTTTTCTGGGCGATCGGCGGCGACTCGAAAACCAATTGCAGCCTAGTGCGTAACGAAGACCTGAATTCGCAGTGGGGCTACGCGCTCGAGTGCGAAGTTATGGAAATCGCCGAGTTAAGACAATCTGAAGCCAAGGATCGGCGAGCACTGGAGAACAGCCTAAAGCCGATCATCGCGGCACCGCCTGAGTTTTTGTCCGTTCACCGTAAGGGTTTGCACCCGTACGAATCCTTAAACCGAATCCTAGTAGTCGCGTTCACAAACGAGCGGGCAGCGATCAGTATCCCGTCGGATGACCGCCGCTGGTTTTGCCTTTGGTCGGACGCCGGACGACTACCCGAAACTGACGCCCAGGCCCTTTGGGGATGGTACAAGGGCCAAACTCAAACTCAGGGTCAGGGTCAAACTCAAACTCAGGGTCAGGGCAGCAATAGCGGCATGGCGGCCGTTGCGGCTTATCTGCGCGACCGGGACGTGTCGGCCTTTAACCCAGGCGCAGCGCCGCCGATGACGGAAGCAAAGGCGATTATGATTGACCAGGGCCGCAGCACGGCCGAGTCCTATTTGGTCGAACTTATCGCCGCCCGCCTAGGCGAATTCGCGGCCGGCGCGATCGCGTCGCCCTTTTACGCCCTTTGCGATCGCCTGATGAGCGCCGCTCCGACGGGCACCAAAATTCCACAAGTGGCCCTTTTACATGCGTTAAGGGAGGCCGGCTGGATTGACTGCGGGCGGCTACATTCAGGCGATTACCCGAGCAAAAAACATATATTTTGCGCGCCAGAATTCGCCAATTTGCCTAAATCGGAACTGCGCCGCATGGTCGAACAAGTGCCCGCGCCGGCGGCCGTTAAGCTTGTGAAATCGTCATAAGCGAAAAAAAGCCCGGCGGGCCATAAGGCCGGGCCGGGCAAAGATCGCGCTTCAGAGACTTACATCACCGCCGCGCGACCAAGGGAAAAGCGGAGGGAAACCATTAACCGCGCGTCGGTAGCACTGATTTTAGAATAATTATTATCAGCACCAAAATTATTTTTCCGAAAAATGCCATGACGCGCTCGATTCAATATCGCGGATAACCGAGTCGGCCAAAATGCCCTCAATATCGACTCCGCCAGCGAACGCGTATATCAGCCAAGCGCCGCCTGGATAGCCGACGCCAGGATCCGGCT
>Ga0255151_1000520_pt1 | contig 11469 bp, 31 predicted proteins | sample Atl_Yuk_RepB_8h_FD_183612 | JGI IMG/M metagenome (GOLD analysis project Ga0255151, IMG submission 183612) | Freshwater microbial communities from Altamaha River, Georgia, United States - Atl_Yuk_RepB_8h | ecosystem: Environmental > Aquatic > Freshwater > River | place: USA: Georgia | collected... | reverse complement strand
GGTCATTTGTATCAACAGGCGAGATGGTTGCTGGACATACTCTTCCATTGTGATACCGTCTTCCAATGGGGAATGGATATTCCAGAATGCGAAGACAGGGGCAGAGTAATGAGTTTCTTTTACTTCCATCTGACCAGTCTCACGATTCCAAGAATCATGAAGCACGGAAAATGGAGTATTTAGTTTATCTTTGATATAGTCAATCTCAGACTTAGGGCCTTGGATTGTCAATGTGTTGTAACACCAATTTGGCATGGGGGTAACCTTTCTTTAGTTGCCGATTTACTTGGTAAAGACTGTGCCTTGTGCTTCAGCCTTGCTAATCAATTCTACTTGCTCTTTGGAAAAACGTCCACGCTTTCCGACTTTTTGTCCAAGAGAAATTAGATATTCACGCTTTGTCATTTGACCCTCCTTTCGTTCCATATATTAATTATTGCAAAAACAGGGCGGATTGTCAAGAAATTTTGGAGGACTCGTCAATAATTTCGTAAGCCCAGTTAGTTAATGATTCCTTATTTGAATTGAAATGGTGACCACAAAACATTAGTTCACCCGTAATACCCTTGCATAAGAATAAAGCTTGGGCAGAACAACGATCACATCTATCATTATTTGTTAATACATATTCCAGGGTTGTTTCAGTCATATCTTAATCATACAGGATTCCAGGGCATTTTTCAAATCCTACGTAATGTCCAAATTTTGAGACAGACCCGCCCCGCCGAAGCGGGATTGTCAAATCAGATCAGTTATCTAACCAACTATCTTCATCTAACGCAACAAGGAAGTCATTTTCTCTCATCCAATCACGGATAATTTCTTCAAGTATTTCTCCACCATGGTCCATTGTAAAACCTAAAGTATCAACATCTTCCCAGAACTTATCAAAGATTTGTTTTAGAGTTATTCCCTCTGGGACAGCCTCATCAACATAGTCATTTTCAGCAAGATGTATGAACTGATTATTGTCAAAGATATCTTTCATGATATCAAATGCCCAGACCCACAACAATGACGGAAAGACAGACATTTCTGATAAATGATTACTAATCTCCATTAAATCATTAAATGTATCATTCCTGCGTGTTGCTTCAGGTAGGTCTACTTCCTTAATCGCCATTGCTATCCTTTCTTAGGTCTGCTATTGCAAACGATAGGTCATATGTTAGTTTGTAGAGATGAGTATATGCGTCTGACATACCCTCCCAATATTTGCGTTCCATAGATTCCATAGCGTCTGAATAGTCGTTCTCTTCTTCAATACGCTGTGCTTCCTCTAATTGTGCGTCTGCTACTAGCATGAGGTTCTTGAGTTCCCCGTGCATAATGTCCAGCCCATTTACACCATGGTCAACCATGCGTTGTAGATGTGGCTCAAGTTTATTTGAGTTCTCAATATCGAAGTGCATTATTCAATCATACCTTTCGCTACTGACAAAAGGTGGCGGGTGGCGATAATCTGACCATTTAGACTAATGTCCTCTATCTCTAGAGTTTGATACTCATCTGAGTTCAGGTCTTGTATTTCAGCCATTTCGGAAGCAACCTGCTCAGAATCTTGCTCAAGACTAATCAAATGCAGATTCATATATTCTAGTAATTTATTCATATATATATCCTAGCAGTAGGGGCGGACAATTTCAATTAGGGTAGGTGTGATTTAGGCCACAAAGATTTTATACAAGATAAATATAACTATGGCACTTATTCCTAGAAATCCTAGGACACCTTTTCCAACAAGTTCTCTAAACTCTTTACTCATATTATCTCCTAACAAAACGGGCACGGAATAGCAACGAGTTCGTCTTTGCCATTATAAAAGTAGTACTTACCATTGTAGCATTGCTTACACTGTTTATGTCTAGTCAAAATACCCCTCCGCCCACAGGCCCTGGAGAAAACTAACAGTATCCTCTAGATCTGATCTGAGCTGAGTTTTATCCATCAAGTCGGACGGGTGTCTAAGATAGAATAACTTAGCATCATGGACAGCATTAATCATTCTATTTAAATCTTCTTCTTCATACCCTAACATGGAAATAGTATTCATCTCCCTCTTTATATCCGTAGAACTCATTATATGATTTTTGTATCTCAGGGCCAGCAAAAGAAATAAACTCATGCTCAGCGTATTCTACGCCCTCATCTAAGTTATTATTATTCCATTGCTCAAATAGGTGCTCTTCAATATCAACTTGAATTGCTCCTAAGATATGTTCCCCAAGATTATCTGTGAACATTTCTACTGCCATTTCTTTTTCCTTTCTTGCGGTGTGAGACCACCGAATATACCGAACTCTACTTTTTCATCAATAGCAAACTTGAGACACTCACCCTTTACAGAGCACGAGCCACAAATTTGTATTGCTCTATCCATTTTACCTTTTGCCTGCGAGAAAAACAAGTCGTGTTGGTCTTCGCTGCAACTGGCTTCTAATTGCCACATAATTTACCTTTCTATCCTTTACTACTATCCTACACCACGGCACTGACATTCTGCAAATTCCAGGGCATTTTCATATACGTACGTAATGATAAAATAAACAGTCAGGCCCGCCCCTTTTTTCTGATTTTGTCAAATCGAAATGCGATCAGCTAAAAATAAAACAGGGGCGCATTTCTGCGCCCCCGTGTTAGCAATTTTTTAGATTGCTAAAACCGCTTTGAGAATTTTATTTTTCTCAGCGGTGATAACAGGGTCAAACCCTGAAGCAGAAGCGGAAAGAGATTCCGTATTACCCTTGCGAGCAGAACGGAAATAATCCAAACGCTCAGTTAGAGCATTTAGCGCACCCCACTTTGTGCCTTTGATACCAGCGTTAGTTGGTGAGTTATGATAAAGTTCGTCAATAAGAACAACTTTATTTTCCCACTTCTTTAGCGCACCCTTAGCGTCTTTTTCAGGCTTTGGGTAAAGGTTGCGGATAAGGTCAGAGAATTGCTTATCGTTGATTTTAGATTCAAACAGACCATTAGCCTGCTTAGAAAACTCATCGAAATAAGCAACAGATAGACCAAGAGCCTCACGAGCAGCGAGAATCTTTCCATCTGCGGTCTGCGTGTGGCGAATCTTGAAAGATTGCTTAGCAGATTTCATCGCTAGGTTTAGCGTATTTTGGCAACGAACACGAACAGGTGTAATTGCTGCCTGAACAGCAACAGAGCCGTCGTGTGATGTCCAAACGATTAGATACAATTTTGTTGTATCTGCTACGCCTTTAGGGTCAATGACTAGTTGATTAGGCAACGCCCAAGAGCCATAAACAATACGACCTTGCTTTAGAGAGCCAGCAGAATCAACTTTCACATCGGGATTTCCGTCGTGTAGATTTTCTGCGAATGAAAATAGTTCTTCATTCTGAACGACTTTATAGCGTGAGCCTACAACAGACAACACATCGGTATTGCCAGCGGTGTATGGGTTATCACGAACAACAAGGAATGAATCAGTAATGAAATTGTGATGAGGCGCAAGTGGCGCAACATCTTCAAGACGAACATTCCAATTAGAGAGTTTAGCACCCTCCATAATTTGAGAGATTGAAACATCTCCAGAGTCTGAATCAAAAACCTTATTGGCAAAAGAGTGCCAAGCGGGATTTGAACGGGATTCAACAAGAGCAAACGACACATCGCCGTTTTCTACTTCTTGCTTATGAGCGAGATTTGTAGCCATTTTTTTCCTTTCTATTGGATACTTATCAAGTCTAGCATACATAAGGGGGCTATGTCTAGTTAGATTGGCAAACTAGGGCAATTCGGACATTTTTTAGTGGGCAAAATCACATCGTCGTAACTTGACAAACGGAGTTTGGCGGGGCGGGCCTGCAGCGGGCCCTGGAAAGAAAGGTAACCAGGGCCCGTGCATTCATTTACTGTACGTGTGCTGCAGCTCCATGAGTCGGTCCCATGGACGGGAAGTCGGGATGGTGAACAGATCGTGCCATTAATTTAGTTGTGTGCACCGTTGACACCATCCCGAAGATTAGGTGGGAATTCTTACTTACGACATGTGGCGAGAACATTCCCGAAACTGCCACTGTGTCGATTAGCAATTAGCCAATTTTTACCATTGCCCAGCGAAGTTGGTTATTAGGTGTGCGAAGAGCAATCTTAGTTAGATTTGGTCTAACTGAAACAATTTCCTCCAAGCGACCTGTGATACCTGACTTGCCTGTGGTGAATACATCACCCTTGCGATAGAAACTATCGCTGTTATTTCCGAATACTGGGGACATTCGTTTTTCCTTTCGTTTGTTTGCTTACTATTTAGTTTATCAGATGTGTTGGGGGGAGGTCAAATACCCCTCCCCCACAATTTTACAAGTATCGGGCGATAGCGTTGTAAGTAGAAGTAGAAACTACTTCCTCATCGGTCATCTTGAGAATACGAATAGCGTTCTCAATTTCCTCTACGATTTCCTTATACTGCCAATCGTGTAGAGTTTCGTAGTCCTTTTCAGGTTCTACGGGTAGGTCAATCGCACCTTTAGGAAGGTTGAAATCAACATTTATCATACCATTGTAGCGGAGGTTTGCTCGCAAATCCTCTGCCTTGTTGATAGCACCGAGAGCGAGTTTAGCAACATCTTTAGACCACTTTTCGTGAGCCTTGTTGAACTTCTCCTCGTTCGTTGCTTGATTAGCCTTGTCTGCCTTGACTTGGGCTAACTTGTTTTCTAAAGCCTTGATGACTTTAGGTGTAGCGATTTTCACGCTAATAGATTTTCCATTTCTTGCCATTTGTTTCCTTTCTTAGTTGGTATTACTATTCTATCAGAACTGACCGACAGAATAAACTTGGTGAGCAGTTTAGCATTGACTTGCTCAGGTCAGTTTCATCTGATAAACTACTTGATAGTAGTCCAGCGAGTTTCGCCCTCTACATCAAGACGAACACGCACCGAGCCAGATGGGTTCTTTACGACTTCCTTTACAACGCCAGAAACTTTGCTCTGAGCAGTTGTAATGGTTTCACCGATTTTTGGTGTCTTAGCCATTTTTGCTTCCTTTCGTTTGTTGGTAATAATAGTTTAGCATTTCAGACCGACAGAGCGCAAATCCGAATACGGACAAATCGGACATTTTCTAAAAAACTTTTGTGGGAAAAATCACAATGTCGTAATTTGACAAAAGTGGTCAGCAGGGCTGGGCCTCAGCTCTTATGGTATAAAATATAAATAACAAAAACGGGGACCAGGAAGATCCCAGCTCCTGCTATTAATAATAAGTAACCCAATTACTCTTGATCCTCTTCCAAGGAATCTAGATATTCTTGTGCAGCTTGTCTTTGTTCTTCATTACCCATGAAGAGGGCCATATATGCATTGTATAGTTTCATTTGAGCTCCTTATTTTTTAGTTGCGCTAAATCTAATGTCGGCCTTACCATAAACACATAGTCCGCATGATACACACGCAGAGCCATTTGTAGAAATTAATGGAATACGTTTTGCATTTTCAGGGCACTTTGCACCAACCTTGCCAGTTAATTCTTTCATTTTGTTTTCGGTTAACGCAAACGTTTTGCCTAAGTATGCCAGGCGTACACCATGATTAATTTTTAAGTCTTCCGCAATGGATACGTTTTCGTCGTCGGTAGAGAAATAAAGAGATAGGTTAGGGATACCCTTAAGCAATTCCGCCGCAGACTTTACACGAGTGTAGACCCAAAATTGAATGTCGGGATGACGGCGAACAATTTCGGCCCATGCGATTGTATAAGTATCGTTAAAGAAATCGCCATCCCAGTGGATACGGAACAATTGTTTTGCACTACGCTTTACACAGTCAGCCTTGAAATCAATAATCATCTCATCAAGGAGAGACACCATAGTGTCGTAGTCAGCGTCTTTTAGTAATTCCCAATTGTGAAGAAGAGTAGCCTTTACTCCCTTGTAGATTTTTTCGAGTTTTCCTGCATAGCAAACGCTTTCACAAACACTAGTGGCACCAGGACACGAGAAATTTTTTCCAGCAGGTAGACCGAAAGTGTTGGCGATTGTTGGGGTTTTTCCATTTGGGGAGACTGCATTTGCAACCTTTCTATCATTAGAGCGTTTTAGTTTCATGGGGCACCTTTCTTTCTTTATTCTATTCTACACCATAGGGGCGACATTTATGCTTGCGCTTGCGAGAATACGCCTTTTTATTTTTTACAGGCGTGGCTGCATTACTACGGCGTAATTCCATAAGTCGCCGTAATTCCTCAGCATTTTTTTTCGTTCTCATAATAAACTAGTCTAGCATAACCCACTGACATTCCACAAAATTTCGGCGTTTCTACTTAAAGCTCATAAATCGGACATTACAGGCCCGCCGCTGTCGGGCGTGTCGTGTCAAGTCGACACGCCGTTGGCGTTGTGTGAATTGTATTACAATTCGCTTTCGATCACCCATTCCCATAAGTGGTGAGCGTCAATAATCGCATTCGCTGGCGCAGTAATTTTATTTCTCCAAGTTACTCCGTCTGGTAATGAAATTTCTTTATCGTGTTCACCTGAATTGTATGCGTCAAGTGCTTCGATACACACGGGCACCATTGAATGAGGAACGGGCGGGTAATGATTAGAACGCAATTGAATAGTAATCGCAGTCTCCAAATCTAACTCAGGAAATAAATCCTTATCCGCTAATTCCATTGATAAATTACTTCCCATTTACTTCTCCATTTCGATAGAAATTCTTTGTATACATTTTACCCATTGGGTCTGACAAGTTATAGGTTGCGTATTCTTTAGCATCGCCAAAATCTACGCATTTATTCCAAGCATCTACGGCTTCAAGCATATCGGTATAGCGATACGCACCAAATAGTTTTCCGTCATAGGAAATTGTGAGAGAGTAGTTATATTCCATTAGTCTTTCCATTCTAGCGCAAGGCAAGCGCATCTAGTTATCTTTAGTGTATCGCCACGCATTTCTACTGTAGCAAGCGTATCGCATTTATCGCATAAGAACAATTCCATTAGAACACCACTTCCATATCCTCTAGAACAAGATTGTGAGGATTACACTCACAATACTCAAAATCATAGTCCCCGTCTGGAGAAACCCAACCTGTAAATCCTTTGCCGTAGCAAGTATCGCAAGCGAGTATATTTTCAATAAGTCTTTTCATATTAGACATTTTATTTCCTTTCTTTATGAATAAAGTCTATCAGAACCCACCGACATTTAGTAGTCGGTTATTCTGACGGCTACTGTTGCCCATTGGTCATTTAGACGACCCGTTGGGCGATAGCGAATAGCGAAGGCTTCATAGCCCTCTGGTGGATAGACATCTTCACGCTTTTCTGCGTGGTTGATAATCCCCCCATTGAAACGGCGGGATAGGGATTGTGGGGCATAGTAAGTATCTACTAGCAAATCAACTATGGAATATGCTCTCATTAGTTTTTCCTTTCTTTATACCTACAATTTTACACGACCCGACTGACATTTCTCTACTTACTAGCGAGTAATTCCAAATAGTAAGACGCTCAGCCGTGTGAGAAATCTCACAAGATCTGGCTGTCAAGTCGACACGCCGTAAATTTCAAAAAATTTCTGGCAATTCCACGTAATCGTACATAATGCGTAAAACGGACATTTCGGGCAGGCCCGCCGCTGTCGGGCGTGTCGCAATTAGTTGAAAGTTGAACTATTTTTTTTTAGATCAGCTTTAAAATCTTTAATTGCTAAAATTAAAAGTGGAATTGTTACGCCTGCCAAAATTAATTGAACAAGCGTTGTTAGAATTCTATTCGTTGTCATTTTTTTATTCTCCTAAAACTTCTTTAGAAATATTTTCAAATTCTTCAATTTCTGAAATCATTTCTTTCATTTGAGTTTCAGATAAAATTGCGTGGCTAACCAAAGTTGCGGTGAGCGCAGAGAGAGTTGCGGAATATTCAAATAACATTTTAGCCATTGTTTCATTATCAACATCATTTCGCATTTGATAAATAGCAGCAGCCATTTTCATTATTTGTTCATCTTGAAACGCTTCTTGAGTTGCGTCTTGAATTTTTAGAGCGGTGCTTATCATTATTTATTCTCCTCAACATCTAGAACTTCAAAGGCATCAAATTTGATTAGTTCGCTATCAGGTAAATAGCGGAGAGATTTATTCAGGGCAAAGATAGCAGATAAATCGGTGTCGGCTTCCACGACATAGGAGATTAGAATATTTTTTTTCATTAGTTATTTTCCATTTCTTGTTTTAGCATTTTGATAATTTTCTTAGCATTCTTTTCAGAAATAAAAACCGACATTGTGCCGATTTGACGAGCCATTGAAGTTGTAGAGTTTAGAGAACTATTAGGAAACTTTTTTTCCTCAAGTTTCCTAAATAAATCTCCGATTTCATTTAGAGTTGAAAGTTCCATTATTTCTTACGACCTTTCAATACTCCACGAATTGAAAGAACATCACAATCAAACTTTACAGAGATACCGACAGGGAGAGTGTCGGGATAAGTTGATACGAATTGAGCAACCGCACCTTTAGAGGGCAGGGATAGAGTTTTTACAGAACCATTGAAGGTTTCTAGTCTTACTTGATAAGTCATTTTGACTTCCTTTCTTTAGGTAATAATTGTAGCATTGGGGGCTGACATTTTGGGGATTTCCCGCCGTGTCGGGGTGTGATTTGTATCACACGATTACTCGTGGATACAATTGGACTCGATTTCGTGTCCAAATTCCTCTACGAGTTCCTCGTAGATTTCATCAAGATAATCAAGATAATCTGACATTACTTTCTCCTTTCTTAGAGATTACAGGCAACGCCTGTGCTATGAACACCTTGTTCATAGTGGTTTTTTTCTATACAATTTTTTTGTAAATCGTGAAAGATTTTACAACGCATTTCGTGATAATTTATGTAGTCTTTATGAACCACTTTATCGCAAGTTAGGCAGAAGTGCCATTTATGGTTATCTTTGCGGATAACTTGGTTATCTACAATTTCATAGCGGTCTATGAATTTTTTAGAGTGTGAGCAATCATTTACTCTACATTTATTTTTAGTGTTAGTCATTTTTAGAACCAACCTTTCTTTTTTATCTAATACAAGTATTCTAGCAGGGGGGTCTGACATTTTCGGGGGTATAAATGGGGTAAATCGGACATTGTGAGCCACATCACATATGACCTACATCACATTGTGATCGAAATCACAAAAATTTCCAGCGATTTCACGGCGTGTCGTATTGACAAAAAGTTATCCACAGGGCCGCCGCTTTTTAGCGGAATGTCAAGCTAACACTCCGCAAATATTTTTTTTATTTTATTCGGCGGTGTCGAAATGTATTTTTACATTATCAACAATAAACGGCAAACTATTTTCTAACAATGTAGAAATGTTTTCATTTAGATAATCGTTATCCGTTGAATAAGTTATTGTGATTTGATAATCCATTTTTTATTCCTTTCAATCTGCGAAATAAACCGCACCACGAACATTTTTATGATTTACGCAAACATTACCACGAGGGATTTCAACGTGGCATTTGAAGCATAACATTTTTACTTCTGCCTTAGTTAGCAGAGCAAGTTCCAAATCAAGTTTAGTTGAAGCGGAAGCATTTTCTAATGATACCCAACCAGCACCATTTTCATTCATTTCAAAAATTTCTAAGTTAGCCATTTTTACAACACCCAACTTTCTTGAGTGTATGCTAACCACTCACCAAGGGTCATTATTCCCTTGTATTCATTACACTTACCGCAGAAAACTTCTCCTGCGTAGTCTGAGCAAAACACGCAAACAATCAAGTTTGCTTCATCAACGGAAACATTTTCCAATGTTATTTCTTTTATTAGTGTAGTCATTTTCTGACCTACCTTTCTTGTTGAGACTTTCTCAACCTTTCTATGACTAAAGTCTAACATAGACCACTGACATTTTGACCCGTTTTTCGGGCGTGTCGCAAAACTATTTTTGTGATTTACACCACATTTCTGGGGGCTTTTCAAATCGTCTTAAATCGGACATTTCGGACACAGGCCCGCCGCTGTCGGGCGTGTCGCAGCTTTTGTCAAGGCGACACGCCGATCAGTTTTGTGAGTTATCTCACCAGCCTTTTTTGACTGCCTCAAAAAATCGAGGGCGGGAAAATCTAGGATTATCCTTTGCGAAATAGTCAGAGAAATCCGAAGCCATTTCCAAAATCAAATCGGGATTTTCGGGATATGCTTGATTCAAAATATCAGCAGCGGTTATATAGTCTTTTCTAGTCATCATTTTACTTATTGCGCTTTCTAAATAGTTTGATATCATTACGCTTTAGAATTTTATTTACAAAATAGATTACAACAACGGAGCCAAGAAAACCCCATGTGAAATCTAGAGCAATAAAATCAGAATAGAAGCCGAAGCCCCATTTTGAGAATTCTATTTGAATTTCCATTTTATTAGTTATCCTTTCTTATTTGTATTGAGAGACGGCGGTAATTGTCAAAGTTGCGTCTTTGTCTAGTTTTTGAATTTCCTTTAGAAACTCTAGAGCCTCTTCAGATGAAGAGAAACTAGGGACGGCTAGCACTCTTGTTTTCTTACCATTCCAGATTGCGGTTTCGATTTTCATTTATTTATTTCCTATTCTTTTAGTTTGTTATGTCTCTAGACTACACTACGGGGGCGACATTTACAAGCCGCCACGCCGTAGCGTTTGTGTGATTTAGTTCACACTAACCGCTATTGTGCGGTATGAATTACGGAGGGAGTTCGGATTGCGAACCTCTACAAGATACGCCTCAGCGTTTTCATACCATACGGCATGAGGGTGCTTTTCGGCGGATACAATTTCACCCGTTAGGGTTTTAGAGCGATAAGTTTTACCTACTAGTAGGTTTTCAATTGAGTAGACATTTGCGGACATTTTGTCCCCTTTCTTTTTAGTTTGTCTTTTAGGGTTTTATTTGCTTAGGCTCACCTTTCGGATTATTTGCTAAGGCTCACACCCTTTAATTCTTATTTAATTTTCTATGTCTTAAGACTATCAGACTTGACCGACATTTTCAAGCCGACACGCCGTCTAGCGGGTGTGATTTATGCCACTTGGCATAGACCGCTAGTGGCTTTCCAACTAGACCAACCCGATAGGCGGTCTTCATCATCTATCCAAAAGGCGGAGATATCTAACCCGCATTTAGCGCAGGTAGCGAACCTTTCCCATTCATCGGAAACGATAGAGGCGGAAAGAGCGGAATGGGTAGAGAACCCTAGTTTAGTTAATAGTGTTTGTTCATTCATTTAGTGAACCAACCTTTCTTTAGTTTGTTATAGTAGAATACTAGCACACCCCACCGACAATTTCAAGAGGACAAAACGGACATATGGGATAAATTGAAAAAAATCTTTGTGACCTTGCTCACAAATATGTGCTCATTATTAGAACAGATGTTCGAATTTAAAAAGCTGCATCATACAAAATAAAAATTTATTAACATTTCCTATAGATCATAAATAAACAGGGCTAATA
>Ga0255151_1000506_pt1 | contig 11623 bp, 10 predicted proteins | sample Atl_Yuk_RepB_8h_FD_183612 | JGI IMG/M metagenome (GOLD analysis project Ga0255151, IMG submission 183612) | Freshwater microbial communities from Altamaha River, Georgia, United States - Atl_Yuk_RepB_8h | ecosystem: Environmental > Aquatic > Freshwater > River | place: USA: Georgia | collected... | reverse complement strand
TTCGATCTTCCGCGAAACTGGATGGAACAGAGGAAGTGTTCTCGTTTTGGGCCACCGCGCTGCGGGCCGTGGTAAGCCTTACCCAGTCTTCCAGAATGCGAAATGTTTCTGAATCGCGACCCTTCAACGGGGGCTTGGAGGCTCCGCCATGAACCGCAAGGGCCTTCCCCAGGAAAGGACTATTATCCGGCTGCTGAAGGTTTACCTGACCCAGAACCGCGGCAAGGTTGTGTTGCATGGTCTTCTGGTTGGATTTTGAAATATCGTACACCCGGTGAATCTTGAAGTTGCCACCCTTGCCTGCCGCATGGCAGGAAGCGCAGGTGTTCATCAGGATGGGCTGCACCCGCGTGTTGAACAGGCTGAGCGAATCATTGGCAACCTCGATCGGCATGACAGGGGCATGCTCTTCCGCCAGCACATTCGGATTGAATTCCTTGCGCATGGCTTCCTGTTCCAGGCTGGTCTTCAGGTGGTGCAGCAATCGCTTGCTGCCGGCGTGTTCCGGCCGAAGCTCGACGGCGGCGGTCGCTTCCTCCACCGCCCTCTCTCGCAGATTGTATCGCACGCACCAGGAAACCAGCTTGAGTCGTTCATCCGGATCTTCCAGATTGGTCCGGCTTTTCAAAAACTTGTACGCATCATCCATCGATGCGCAAAGGCGCATCACATGATCGGTGGGAACCTGGGTTTCACCGATCGACCGCTTGATTCGGTAGCGATCGCCCGAAAGCTCGATATCCCCCTCGAGAACCCTCTCGTTCTCCAGAAGAAGAACCTTGCCCTTGGTGGGTTCCATGGGTTTGGCGGCGCCTTGCATCAGGGCCAGCGCCCCAAGCTGAAAACAAATTGTGAATAAGGTGTTCATAGTGCCAAGGGAGATAAGGTGCCAGGGGAATAGAGTCAATAGCGTTCGCGGGAGAAAAAAGCCTCTTGAGGGCAAAAAGCCTCCCCCCAAAACTCCCAGATTAACTTCCTAAGCATTATTTACCGAGATTAATGAAGATGCATTCAGGTTTTGCCGAAGATAAGGTTTGTAAAGGTATTACGTGTGTTGCCCCGGAGTTCGGGATGAAGAAAGTGCTCTTTTGGTCTTGGATCCTGGTTGGGATGTATTACGGCAAGGCGCTTTGCGCCGCCGATGATGGCATTCCCATGGATGCCGCCCCGGATCATTCCTGGAAACAGACAGGCTGGGCCAACATCACCAAGAAACATGCCAAGCCAACCAACACCAGTGAATACGGTGGTTATTGGGTGGGTGGCGCCGGAGCCTTGAAGCGCAAAAGTTCCGCCCCAAGCCCCATCGAGGGGACATATGGCAGGGATTACTTTGGCAAGAATATTATTCGCAATGTGGTTTTAGGCTGGACCACACCTGAAAAAGCGAAAGGTGGCACCGGAAAATACGCCACCGATGGCGGCCCTCATGTACCTGATGTTTTCATTATTCGTCTTCCGGAGAAACACGAAGGCAAAGAATAAAAGATATTCACGAGCAATAAAGCCCGGTGTTCTCACAGCTTGTCCCGTCTCCCTAGCTGAAGAACTTCCGGGCTTTGTTATTTTCATTGGCGGGTTCATGCGCCAAACGATTTCACCACCCGCCCCACCCTTTCATAAAATACCACCTGCCTATTACCGCACCCCCGGGGACATTCTTCCATGGACCAATTCTTCCAAAGGGATCTTCCAAACTTTGTGACACACCTGGAATGCGGTCTGGCGGGTGACCACTACCCAGCAGGCCAGGTGCACAATCTTTCCAAGGCGCTCAGGCCACTGCTGGTGCGTTACGACCTGGAAAAGCTTGCCCGTTCCATCACGAAGGAGGAACTGGCAAAACGCCCGGCAGAGTTCTGGCGCTACCGCGAGTTTCTACCGGTCCGCCATCACCAGAACATCGTACGGTTGGGCGAAGTTATCACTCCTATTCTGGATCTGCCCAAACTCCAGCAGGGAAAAGGCCCTCTGTTTGTAAAGGATGAATCCAGGCTTCCCACGGGATCGTTCAAGGCCCGTGGGCTTTGCATGGCGGTATCGATGGCGAAAGAGCTGGGTATTACCCGCATCGCCATGCCCACCAATGGCAACGCCGGGGCGGCCTGCGCAGCTTATGCCTCCCGGGCTGGCATACAAACCCACATTTTCTGCCCACAGGACACACCTGTGATTAATGTGCGCGAGATCGAGGCCCAGGGCGCAAGGGTCTGGAAGGTAAATGGCCTTATCAACGACTGTGGAAAAATTGTGGGCGATGGAAAGCAGGCCCGTGGCTGGTTCGACTTTTCCACCCTGAAGGAACCCTACCGCATTGAAGGCAAAAAGACGATGGGGTTGGAACTCGCCGAGCAGTTCCAATGGAAACTGCCTGATGTGATCCTTTACCCGACAGGCGGCGGAACCGGCCTTATTGGCATGTGGAAGGCATTTCAAGAACTGAAGGCAATCGGTTGGATACAGGGAAAACTGCCACGCATGGTGGTGGTGCAGGCAGCCAACTGCGCGCCCATTGTAAAGGCCTGGGAGGAAGGGAAGGAACACGCAGAGCTTTGGCCCAACGCAAGCACCATAGCCTGGGGAATCCGGGTGCCCGTCGCGGTGGGAGATTTTCTGATGATTCGCGCCGTAAGGGAAAGCAATGGCTTTGCCACCACGGTGGAAGATGAGGATATTCTGCGTGCCCGCAGCCAATGCGCCAGTAGCGAAGGGTTGCTTATGTGCCCCGAAGGCGCGGCCACACTGGCTGCATACCAGAAAGAAATAAAGAGCGGAAGAATCGCACCGAATGAATCCGTGGTGTTGTTCAACTGCGCCGCCGGCACCAAGTATGAACTGCCGGAGGTACACTCTTTCCTCGATCGCCACCAGCCGATCCCCTGGGGCAATCTGTAATGGACCCCATTACCATTGCCGGGTTGGCACTGCTGTTCTTCCTGGCAGCATTGCTGTATTCCAGCGTGGGTCATGCGGGGGCATCCGCTTATCTGGCAGCCATGATCCTTTTGGGTGTGCCGCCGGAAATCATGCGGCCAACGGCGTTCACATTAAACATCTTCGTGGCAACCCTGGTAACCCTGCGCTTTCAAAGGCACGGCCACTTTGAATGGCGGCGATTTTGGCCCTTCGCTGTCACCTCGGTTCCAGCCGCTTTTCTGGCTTCCTATGCGAAGATACCCCAGGAATGGTTCCGTATTGCACTGGCCTTGTTGATGGTGCTTGCCGCACTGCGATTATTGTTTGCCAAGCAGGACCAGCAGCCCATTTGGAATATTCCCTTTTCCACCCCGTTGGCAATTCTGGTGGGGATGTGCATAGGCACGCTAAGCGGCATGACAGGAACCGGGGGTGGAATCTTTCTTTCCCCGGTGCTGCTTTTTCTGGGCTGGGCGGATGCGCGAAAAACAGCCGGAATATCGGCGGCATTCATTCTGGTGAACTCGATTGCAGGGCTTGCGGGTTCCATTGCCAGCACCAGGCACATTCCCGGGGCGATCCTGCTATGGGTACCCGTGGTTGCCTCCGGGGCCTGGTTGGGCACCCAGCTTGGCATCAAGCGCTTTTCACCCGTCATCCTTCTTCGCGCACTTGGAGTGGTTCTATTATTTGCTGTAATCAAATTGATCTGGGGTTGAGATGAGGTAAGATTGGATTTTATAAATCAATTCCATGAGCACACAAAATGAACCATGATCGTCTGCACGATAAACTGCTTTACCCCGATGACCGCAGGATTGCCATCCGTATTCAGGCAAAATGGATGGTTCTGTTTGCGTTTCTGGCGATAGCTCCTGCTGCGGTTGCCTGGGGCCAGTACCTATGTATGGGTTTGCCAGAGATTGTGGAAAGAGCCAAGTTCCACCCGGAAAGCGCATTCGATCCGGTTGGCTTTCCCATTTGGATTCGCCTGACACATTTCGTGAATTTCTTCATGATGGTTCTCCTGGTGAGAAGTGGCATTTCCATATTAATGGATCACCCACGGCTATATTGGAACGATCACAGCACCCCCGGAAGTGATTGGCTGCGCTTTACGCCAGTGGATGTGCCCAAGGATCGAATTTGGACCGCCAAGGATGACAGCCGATACATCACTCCGATGGTCGGCTTACCAGGCTATCGGCACACGGTGGGCATCGCAAGATACTGGCACTTTCTGTCCGCTTTCTTCTGGCTGATCAATGGGTTGATATTTGTCACATTATTGTTCTGCACGAACCAGTGGAAACGCCTTGTGCCGGTGGATACGAAGATATTTTTCGATGCGTGGAATGTATTCGTGCATTACGCGACTTTTCATTTGCCCGTGGAGCCGGACGGTTTCTACAAATACAACCCGCTTCAGCAACTATCCTACTTCGGGGTGGTATTTGTGCTTGCGCCCACCAGCTTTCTTACAGGGCTGGCGATGTCACCGGCCATCGACAACACCTTTCGGTGGTACCCCAAGTTGTTTGGTGGCAGGCAGTGTGCACGCTCCATTCACTTTTTGGCGCTGATGGGTTATCTGGCATTTTTAGTGCCGCATGTTTCCATGGTTATCATCACTGGCTTTTGCCAGAACATGAACCATATTGTCTTTGGAACCGACACCGACGATGCCGGTGGCTTATTCGTGGGTTTGGCCGGCATCTGCCTGGTTATCTCGGCATGCTTTCTGGCGCACTGGATTTCCTGGAACAAGCCCCGTTCACTACAGATGGCATTTCGAAAATTGCTGGGGCCTCTTCAAAGACGATTCATGAACACCTTGAAAACCCGCGTGGAATATTCCAAGGAAGAAATCTCGCCCTATTTCTGGCCGAATGGAAGAATGCCCACCTCCGAGGATTGGACCACCCTGCAAAAAGATGGTTTCAAAAACTATCGCCTTAAGGTTTTCGGCCTGGTGGATAACCCGGTCGAACTTTCCCTGGAAGACATGATTAACCTCGGCAAGCAGGACCAGATCACCATGCATCACTGCATACAGGGTTGGTCAGGCGTCGCGCACTGGGGCGGACTTCCCATCGCCAGACTGATCGAACTGGTCAGGCCGCATGCGGAGGCCGGCACGGTGGTTTTTCATTCCTACGGCGAAGGCCACTATGGCGGGGAATACTACGACACCCTTTCCATTGCCAATGCCAAACACGATCAATCACTTTTAGCGTTCGAGATGAACTACGAGCGCCTGAAGGATGTCCATGGTGCCCCGCTGCGACTTCGCGCCGAGAACCAGCTTGGCTACAAGATGGTGAAGTGGATCCGCGCCGTGGAATTTGTGAAGGATGAAAAATCCGTAGGTAAGGGTTTTGGTGGTAAGAACGAGGATGATGAATTCTACCCGATTGTCAGCAACATCTAAGTGAATTTACGAGCGGGGGAGTCAGCCCCCGGCGTGATTCAAAATCAAATACATTCGCCATCACCCAACCCTCTTCCGCCGGAAGAGGGCCATGTGGTCCAATGTTTGAATTTCATTGATTTACGAACGGCTGTAAGGGGTGATGGGCGGCTTGGCAGGTTAGCGCAGCTTTAACCTTTCACGGTGGTATGCAAGTTTCTCGGCGGCGGTCATCCTGGAGAAATCCGGAGGGCCCTGCTTTGTTGCTTTTTTAACCTCGATGGGTGTTTGCTCTGCCTTGGAATCGCAGGGGCCCACCTTGGTGCCACCCTTGCAGGCACAATCATCATCCTTTGCCTCCCCGGCGGATGGCAGGCTTATGGTATTTCCACTGCCCGAATAATTCATGACACCGGTGGTAAGCCGCATATCATCACTTCCAGAAGATCTAGGGTGAAGGTAGTGTTAATGGTGGTGGATGGGTCCCCATTGGCTGTGCGTGTCAACGAAGAGAGCCTGCCCACCGGATCATAGGAGAAGCCCACCTGCGCTATCTTTGATTTCGCCTTATTCAGCACCATCGACTTCAACCTCTGATTCTGCCAAGTAGCATTTATCGCTTCGCCCAGACTGTCCAGCAATGTGGTGCGGTTCCCCTCGTAGTCATAAAAGCTGTAGAACTGAACCTAGGGTACATCGACACTGGCAACATTGTTCGCATAGGTCATACTGGTCGGATTGCATTAGGTTTTAAACCGACTCTCGCCGGGCTTAATTCATGCACATCAATCGGGCCATGTTTTTGAGAATTCCTAAGGTTAACGCCTGCATTCCAGTTTTTTATTGGGAACCCGATTATAAAGACGGATTCATTCGTCTTTAGTAATCCATTGGAATTTGTTTTTAAAATCTACGAAACATTGTTGGCAAACCCAATACATGTTATCTTCCGTAGTGTATCCTTCTTGGATTGTTTCAAGCTCCACGCTCTCTCCGAATTTTGTCCAACAAAAGGCACAATGGTCGTGATCCCAATCAGGGCTGGGGGCTATATACCGTTTCTTTAATAAGGTCTTCCCTTTCAAGTACCGGTCTTGTCCGGATAGTCGCCAGTCCTGTTCTTTCTCCATGTTCTTCACCTTTCGACACATTCCAAATTGTTCAGGGCCGCCGAATTACTCGTCCGTCAGGGAACAGGCGCCAGAAAGTTCCATCGGGGGCACGCCAATCCCAATGTGGACCGATCGGACCAGGATGGTTTAGATCGGGGTGCAAGGATTCTCCCGTTGACGGCCTGAACCAGGCTCCTTTACCACCGCCGACTGGTGGCTGCCCTGGCCACACCCAACCCGGTCCCGGTGACTCACCAAGAGTAGCTGGAATTCTTGGATAAGGTTTAGATGGGCCTTTGCCCCGGAAAATTCCGGCCCCACAGAGTTGCAATGCGCCTGTGGTGCCTAATCTTTCCGAAGCTTGCTCCAATGAGATTTGTCCATAATACAATTCAAAGAGCGTTAAGAGCTCGCCATAGGTTCCAAATGTTACAGCATTGGCCCCAGCATCATGATAATATTCACCAACTGTTAAATTGCCATTTTGGATAGCGTTTCCTGTGGAGCTTAAATAACCCCAGTAGCCATACCTTTCCCCTGATGCCCACGCCAAAGTACTATTTAAAACATCAATATCACTGAGTACGGTTTCTTTTCCAAAATTGAAAACCCCATGGATAATGTTTCCTCCACCTTCCCAAACACCTTGAACGGCTGCCCAAGGCTGAAAATAGTCCCATGGACTGAGTCCCTCCGGATCAGTCCCATCCCCCGGGGCATTACCCACATACCGGTACAGATTCGGGTCGCCGGCCCGAAATCGAATAGGGTCCTGGCTGATGAACCTGCCCGCAGCGGGGTCGTACCACCTTGCGCGGTAATAATAAATCCCCAGCTCCTCGCAATACTCCCTGCCGGTGAATTTATAGATATGGGTGATGGCGTTTACCCTAATGTCGAAGCAATCGATTCATGGTTTCTGTGTGACCATGCTCAAGTCTCTAACGCGACCCTCCTCTTTAAAAAAAACCTACACTTCAAGTTCCATAATATCAAAATAGTCTGGATTTAAAAAAGGCTCAAGTTTTGAAAAAGCACCAGGCGAAAACAGCAAGCCAAATCCGTCGCCGACTATTGAATATTTTTCTAGCATTTTTTCAGAATAATAGCTGATTTTAGGACCAAAATCATTGGCAGGATCCGGCACATTAATTTTCTTGGCTTCCGGAAACTCCTCTTTTGCCATCTTTCCGTCGTTTGCATAGACAATCTCGAATCTGGGAAAATGAAGAAGTTCTAATTCCCGTCTGGCTGGCCAAATTTCAAAAATATTATCAAATCGAAATTTATAAGGATTATTCTTGACATCGGACCTTTCGTAAAAAGAATAATCCCCGACTTCATAAGGATAATAAATGATTTTTTTAGGTAATACATGTCCAAATTTCAAGCCGGGCAATTCTTTTGTAAGTTCCATAACTTTTCGGGAAACAATGAGTGCGCCCACTGGAAAAGCAACTTCGGGAAAATTGTAACCATTGCAAGTGTAAAAAATTGGGTCAGACAAATCGTCATCATACGCATGGCTATTATATAAACCATGTTTGTTTCCAGGCCGATGAAGTTCCCCGTGAAACATGGTGGTGTGAAGCGCGCTTATCCGCTCTGGTATATAGGTGAATTTTCTTGCAAAAGGAACTTTCATCTTGTCAATCCTTATGGGTTCGGCAATCTTGGGATGGCATCGTAGATTTCAGGATCGTACTCATCCAGGTCTGGAATAAAATCTCCAAAAATAAATTCGGTAAAACCTTTCCCAGTTCCAAATACAGGTATGGCATCTAGGGTGGTGTTAGCTATTCCATTAGCCCACCCTTTGTTATAAATATCGCTGGGGAGAAACAATAAAGCAATTCCTGAACCAATTCCTGGAATCATTTTCCCCCTTTTCAAAAGAAACACGGTGCGGCCAACTGCTGAACTTGCTTTTGCGCATTTGGTTGCAATTTTTGCAATTGCTTTTTGGCTAAATGAGGTGGTGGCTTTTTGGCCTGTAAGGAAAATAATTTTGTATTTTTTCATACCTTTCATTTCCTCCAAGTGATCTAAAATCATCTTTTCTGTTACTTTTATTTTGTTTATTTCTTGGATTTCAAACCAGTCCTTCCAATCCTTGTTCCACCCCAAATCGTGGATTCCTCCTTTTCCAATATGATATTTTCCCTGCAACCGCCAACCGAACTCAGCACTGTTAATATCGATTGTTAGACCGTGTTTTTTTAATCGCTCAGGTTTAAAAACTTCATGAGGCAGCATATGATGCCAGTGCCATAACCATTTTCCAGTATTCTCCCAAAATTCACTGGCCAACCCCTCCGGATCTGTCCCATCCCCCGGGGCATTGCCCACATACCGGTACAGATTGGCATCACCGGCTTCAAAACCAATGGGGTCCTGACTGATAAACCGGCCTACGGCGGGGTCGTACCACCTGGCGCGGTAGTAATAAAGCCCCAACTCCTGGCAATACTCCCGCCCGGTGAACTTGAACCGGTCCCCCTCTGCCGGGTTGGTCTCACTCAGGATGCCGCCAAAACTGTCATAATCGATGGCATCCAGCACAGCGCCCGAAGCATCCACAATCTGCCTGACCGAACCCAACCTATCAGCTAAATACCACTGAGGGTCTTCCCCCGTACCGATCCTGGCAAAGAGTTCATCGATACCGGGGCCATGCAGATAACGGGTTTGCAACTGGCCTTCGCCATCGAAGTTCATGTACGGGTTGACACCATCAAACACCGTCCAGACCTGATCCGGGTCCGATGGGCCTGCGTTACACCACCTATCTGGAATCCACGCGCCATCCCTGGCCCAACTTCCTGTTCCTGCTTCCCATGGTGCTTGTCTACGAGCTGGTTGTTTATTATTCGGAAGTGGCCTGTTCCACGGCAATCCGCAACGGGGCGGATGGATGGATGCGCAATCTCCTCCAGGAGTATGGCATATCCATGTATTGGGTCCCGCCCCTGCTGCTGTTATTTTTCTATGCGATGCAGAGCTTTTTGCGCTGGTGGACCCGGCCCTGTGAAAACTTGGAAACCCTGACCGGAATGATTCTGGAAAGCGGCATATTCGGTATGTCGCTCTGGCTGGTGGCGGGGATCTGGAACAAGGGGTTTCTCAGTTCCGGGATGGAGCCCTCCCAGGGAATCTCCTTGGCCTGGGTAACCTATCTGGGCGCCGGGATTTACGAGGAGGCGCTCTTTCGCCTTTTAGCCTTGCAGATGCTGTTCCTGATTGTGCCCGGAAAGATTTTTCCCTCGGTGCCCACCGCGTTTATCATTTCCTCGGTGCTGTTTGCCCTGGCGCACCACTGGGGAACCTACGGGGAACCATTGAACACCGGCGTGTTTCTTTTTCGGGCCTTGGCAGGTCTTTATTTCTGTTTCATTTACATGATGCGCGGCTTCGGCATCGCCGTCGGCACCCATGTCATTTACGATTTCATCGTTTCGGTGTGAAAACCCAAAAGTCTTTCAAGAGCTTTCGAATTCCGCTGCGTTGAACTTGAGAGCGCTGCAGTTTTCGGGGCAGGACAGTTTGGTAGGGAACATTCCTCCCTTTAAAGGTTAGGGCAACATGCTCCGGGTTGGATCCCGTATGTCCCGGTATGCCTTTCTTGCTTTTGCTCACCTTTGTGCCATTTCGGTGGAAACATTACAATTCAGTTTCCATGGTTCTATAATTAATTCTGGGCAAACACTTCTACATTCATAGGTGCTGGTATCCCTCTCACGGTTGAACCATCTTGCTTGTAAAACTCCAATTCCTTTACCTTTCCGTCCACAACATGCAAAAGAACATGTGCAATACCACCATCCGTATCGTAAAACTCTCCTTCTGTCAATACGCCACGCTTAACATTAGGCACATCAACTGTAGTCTGTACATCAAATTCCAAACTTCCGTCCTCATCAATGCCTCTCACAAGGCAATGCCTGATTTGGACAAGTAATTCCTCTTTTCCAGGAAAATCGGTTGATAAAAGGCGTTCGAGAAGGGCTCTCTCCTCGACTTTCAATTCTCGGAATGATGAAGTCTTCATAACTAGCGATTCCTTAAGATTCCGGGAACAAAAAAATATGTGCCGATATTAAAGGTGCCATCGGGCAAAACATGAACACGATATTGAATCCACTGTCCATTGACTTGAACCCAACCCCAATGAGAACCAGCATTTGGTGTTTGCCGCACGGCGTTCTCTAATGCGCTTTCAACGACGGTCTGAGTAAGACTGCTGCCTTGGAGGTGCCTCGCTCCGTGCCCGAAAATGATTCAAGGCTAGGTTGTTCTAGTAGCATTTCCCGAAGTTGTTACCGGCTTTGAGGGTATCTTGCCCGATCCCCCTGAACCACAAAAAAACCCAGCCCCGGCATAATGCCACATGGTGTCTTCATATAAATCCGCAATTTGCCCAATGCCCGTGGAAAATTCATTGATAAATGTATCGGGATATAACCCCATCGCCATGTTCAGGAAAAAATAAGTCCCAGTATTGTCAGAGTTTGAATCGTATCCATTTTCGTTAAAATACTCATCCCAGTCTGGTTTAAATCCCCACCAAGACGATGCAATTCTTTCCAATTTATTTAGGGATACCAATTTTCCATTTCGCTCCACTGAATTATTTTTCGGATCTAAATAACCAATAAATTCTTCGGAACCATAAAAAAGAATCCAACTTCCCTGATAACCAACAGGGACTCTTCCATCCTTAATATTTCCTAAATTAATTTTTGCCGCCCCACTTGGATCAATCCCGTCCCCCGGGGCATTGCCCACATACCGGTACAGATTGGCATCGCCGGCACTAAAACCAATGGGATCCTGACTGATAAACCTGCCTACGGCGGGGTCGTACCACCTTGCCCGGTAGTAATAAAGCCCCAGCTCCGGGCAATACTCCCGCCCGGTGAATTTGAACCTGTCCCCCTCTGCCGGGTTAGACTCACTCAGGATGCCGCCAAAACTGTCATAACCTATATCGTCCAGCACAGTGCCCGAAGCATCCACAATCTGCCGGACCGAACCCAGCCGATCCGTCAAAAACCACTCGGGGTCTTCCCCTGTGCCGATCCTGGCAAAGAGTTCATCAATCCCCGGGCCGTAAAGATACCTTGCCTGTAACTGCCCCTCACCATCGAAGTCCATGTAGGGGTTGGCACCATCATAAACCGTCCAA
>Ga0255151_1000486_pt1 | contig 12106 bp, 17 predicted proteins | sample Atl_Yuk_RepB_8h_FD_183612 | JGI IMG/M metagenome (GOLD analysis project Ga0255151, IMG submission 183612) | Freshwater microbial communities from Altamaha River, Georgia, United States - Atl_Yuk_RepB_8h | ecosystem: Environmental > Aquatic > Freshwater > River | place: USA: Georgia | collected... | reverse complement strand
CACCTAAACACCTACCGAATCCCATAACCCGATGACCACCACCCCTACCCCCGCCGCCGCAAAGAAAGCCGCCCCAAAAAAAATTTCCAATGATTTGGTGGCCAACAACCCTTTTGTTGAATTCGTCAAGCTCTACAAGAATAACCCTGTCCTGTTTGTGCGTGAAGTGCTCAACACCGAGCCTGACCAGTGGCAAATTGAATTCTTGAATCACATCGCGCAAGGCAACCGCCGCATCTCTGTCCGATCAGGACATGGCGTTGGCAAGTCCACGGCAGCCAGTTGGGCGATGATTTGGTATCTGTTCCTGAGATTCCCTGTCAAGGTGGTGGTGACTGCACCGACAAGCTCACAGCTCTACGATGCCCTATTTGCCGAGGTCAAGCGTTGGGTGAAGGTACTGCCACCGATGCTGGCTGAACAGCTTGATGTCAAGCAAGACCGCATTGAGGTGATTGGCGCAAACGAGGAGGCGTTCATCTCGGCAAGAACATCACGCGCAGAGCAGCCCGAAGCCCTGCAAGGAGTGCACAGCGATCATGTGATGCTGGTGGGGGACGAGGCCAGCGGTATACCTGAGAAGGTGTTTGAGGCGGCATCTGGCTCAATGTCGGGACACAACGCTGTCACGCTACTGCTGGGCAATCCTGTGCGTTCCAGCGGCTTTTTCTACGACACGCACAACCGATTGGCGGGGGACTGGGTGACGATGAAGGTGTCTTGCGCGGACTCACCAAGGGTGAGCGCGGCCTACATTGAGGAGATGAAGGCGAGATACGGTGAGGAGTCCAACGCCTACCGTATCCGCGTCTTGGGTGAGTTTCCCAAGAGTGACGAGGACACGGTGATACCGATGGAATTGCTGGACTTGGCGATGAATCGGGATGTGGAGGCGAGTCCCTATGCGCCACTGGTGTGGGGATTGGATGTGGCACGCTTTGGCTCGGACCGTTCTGCGCTGTGCAAAAGGCGCGGTAACGCGGTGACTGAGCCGATCAAGACTTGGAAGAATTTGGATTTGATGCAGCTCACAGGTGCGGTGGTGGCCGAGTACGAGATATTGCCGCCATCTGAGCGGCCATCAGAGATATTGGTGGACTCGATTGGACTTGGCGCTGGCGTTGTTGATCGGCTGCGGGAATTGAATCTGCCAGCTCGCGGCATCAATGTGAGCGAGTCACCTGCCATGGGTACGACTTATCGCAACCTAAAGGCCGAGCTTTGGTACAAGGCCAAGTCGTGGCTTGAGGCGCGGGACTGTCGGCTGCCCAAGGATGAGCTGCTGGTGGCTGAGTTGGCAACAGTGAGATACAGCTTCACAAGCAACGGCAAGATACAGATTGAGGGTAAAGATGAGATCAGAAAGCGGGGTTTGGCCTCGCCTGACAAGGCTGATGCGTTTTGTCTCACCTTTGCATCTGATGCGGTGATCGGCATGATGGGGAGCAAAGCGAGCGCGAAGTGGGGGCAACCGTTGAAAAGAAACCTCTCAAGGGTTGCATAATACGAATTCGTTGGCGCATAGTAACTGGGGCTATTAAAGCAGTTTGCTCTAGGTAGGATTCTCCCCAGAACTCCCTGCGCCAACACCTAATTCTTTAAGGGGTACATGATGAAGATGACAAAGGCACAGAAGAAAGTTGGCAAGGTGATGGGCGAATATAAGTCTGGAACTCTGCACTCTGGCAAAGGCGGCAAAGTCGTCAAGAATCCACGCCAAGCGGTGGCTATTGCTTTGAGTTCTGCTGGGGTAAAGCAGAAGAAAAAAAGCTGAGTTCCAGTTTTTGATGTTCTGAGTTTGTCAAGACTTGCAGGTTTTCAATTCTGTTGTCAGTTGGATCACCATTGATGTGATGCACATGCTCATTGCGGTCTAATTTCCGGCCAAGATGTACTTGCATGACATGACGATGTTCTCTGATTTGTTTGCCGTCAACCTGAATGACAATGTATTTTTTGATTGATCCAATGCCTGCTCTTTTCATGAGTGGACTAGCAAGTTGAGCTTTTTTGGTGTTTTCTGGATTGGCAATTGATGTGCATTTTCTGGAGCAAAATTTTGCTGTTTCAATTCTGTAGGCGGGGACATAGAATGATGTTGAGCAAATTAAGCATGAAAGAGTTTTCCCATTCTTTCTTTTTTCTGCCCGCTGCTTGCCAAACAAAACAGCAATGTGCTTTGCCTGGCAATGTCTGCAACAGTATTTTGTGTTTTTCTTTTTTGGGGTGAATTGTTCTTTGCAGAATAAGCACTCTAAGGTTTTCATGATAGCGATTGCAATGTAGTTTTCATTGCAATAGTATACAAGGAGAAATAATGGCGACCTTACAACGCACCATGGCGCAGGCCATGGATCAAGAGACGGGATATCAGGACTCTGGCGCCAGTTGCCCAGCTCCCACGCAAGACATCACGCTCAATCTGAAGAATCGCGCCAAGGCAATCACCAGCGCGGCTTACGGTCCTGAGAATCCCAATCTACCCAACAACGCATTCTGGTCAAAGAAGGCCGATCAGTGGGATGTTTCAGTTGATGATGCCAAGCAGAGTCGCTGCGGAAACTGCGCGGCTTTCAATGTTTCGGACAAGATCAAGCAGTGCATTGCTGACGGCATTGGCCGTGAGGCTGACCCTTGGGGCACGATCAAGTTGGCTGATCTGGGTTACTGCGAGATATTCGACTTCAAGTGCGCGGCCAGCAGAACTTGCGATGCGTGGGTTGTGGGCGGCCCAAATGAGGGTGATGGCGAGTCTGAGGGTGGCGACAACAGCGACATGGAAGGCGAGGACGATGGCGAGATGCCTGATTCACTGCTGACAATCAACATTGGCGGTGGCAAGAATGGCGACTAAGCAGGGCTTGTACGCCAACATCTGGGCCAAGAGGCGCAGGATCGCTGAAGGATCGGGCGAGAAGATGAACAAGGTTGGCAGCAAGTCTGCGCCATCTGCCGCCGACTTCAAGCTGGCGGCCAAGACCGCCAAGAAGAAGCCCAAGAAGTGATCTCGCCAATATGCATCTCGACAGTCACTGGCAAAGGTTTGCGGGTGATGCTCACAAGCATCGCAGAGTACTGTCCCGAAGTGCCTGTCTATTTGCGCGGTCCAGAGTCCATTATTGGCGGCTTTGACACTGACTTCAAACTCTTTGGCGCACCGCACAATTTTGGTGACGACTACAACGAGATCATGAATCGCGCCTTTGGCGATGGGTTTGAGTCAGTCATTTGCGCCAACGATGACATTGTGCTGACTCCCACCAGTTACCGATTACTGATGGAGGATGTCAAGCAGTTGCGAGAGGAAACTGGCGAGCCTGTGGGCTGGGTTTCAGCGCGTTGCGATGCAGCGCGTCCAGTGCAAAACATCAGATCAAATCCCTTTAATCAGGAGCTGTACTACTTCAAGTACCCCTATGAGGACGCAATTGTGCCGCTGGAATGCCCATCCCCTATCTTTGCATGGATTGGGCGCGATGCGTGGGATGTGGCCAAATTTCCACCGTTGAATTGGTATTCCGATGATGTGCATTGTGAGGATTTGAGAGCCGCAGGCTTTCACCATTACCTGAGTCGGTCTTATGTGCATCACATTGGCAGCCAAACGATTGGCTTAGACGGCAACCGACTCATTCAGCAGGCCATGCCGTGGCTGCGTAAACACCGAGCCGAATATGCAAAACAGTGGTTTGACACTTAATCTGGGGTCAGGCAAGGATTACAAGCCCGATTGCGTGAATGCTGACATTCGCGCTGATGTTGGCGCTGATTGGGTTGTGGACATTGGTGCTTTCATGCAGATCGACAGACAGTTTGACCGCATACTGGCCTTTGATGTGCTTGAGCACATACCGAACTTGGTGCAGGCCATGACCAACTGTCGGGATTTGTTGCGTGACGGTGGCGAGATGCACATTCATGTCCCCTATGAGTTGAGCCTTGGCGCGTGGCAAGACCCGACTCATGTGCGTGCGTTCAACGAAAAGTCGTGGGTGTATTACTGCGATTGGGCGTGGTACTTGGGCTGGAAGGGCAGTCGGTTTGAGATGACGCACTTGGAGATGCGTCTCAGTGAGTACGGTGCAAGTCTAAAATTGCCGCAAGAAGAAATACTGCGACTGCCCAGAGCAGTTGACTCCATGTATGTGATTTTGAAGAAAGTGCCCTATGAAGACTCCAGCGTGGCAGCGTAAAGAAGGAAAAAGTCCAAGTGGCGGCCTGAATGCGAAGGGACGCGCCAGCGCCAAAGCCGAGGGCATGAACTTGAAAGCGCCTGTCAAATCGGGCGACAACCCGCGCAGGGCATCATTCCTTGCGAGAATGGGCAATATGCCTGGTCCAGAGATGAAGGACGGCGAGCCAACGCGCTTGCTGCTGAGTTTGAAGGCATGGGGCGCGTCAAGCAAGGCTGATGCGCGTGCCAAGGCGAGAGCAATATCTGCAAGGAACAAAGCGAAATGATCAACGATCTCAATATCAGCACCGACATTGCGGCGCAGCAGCCAATGGATGACACCGAGTTACAAGCCATTGTTGCCGGTGAACTAGAGGACGCGGTTTCATACATTGATGCCGATGTCTCCCCCATCCGCGCCAAGGGAACTGAGTATTACCGTGGTGACCCCTTTGGAAATGAGGAAGATGGGCGCTCTCAGGTGGTGGCCATGGAGGTGCGAGACACGGTGTCCGCCATGTTGCCAAGCCTCATGCGTGTGTTTTTCAGTACCGAGAATGTCGTGGAATTTGTGCCTCGCGGTCCTGAAGATGTGACAGGCGCACAGCAGGCGACTGATTACGCCAACTATGTCTTCACCAACGACAACAACGGTTTTATGACCACCTATGCGTTGTTCAAAGACTCTCTTGTGCGTAAGTGTGGAATCGCCAAATACTGGTGGGACGAGGTTGAAGAGGTCAAGATCGAAGAGTATTCGGGGCTTGATGACCAAACCGTACAGGTGCTGATGCAAGAAGGCGCAGAAGTCAAGATTGTTGTCAGCTACCCCGACACATCTGTGCCCATGGACATGATGCAGCCGCAGATTGATCCAGCCACAGGTCAACCCATGCCGATGCCGCAACCCATGTTGCACGATGTGCAGATCAAGCGCACTACCAAAGATGGGCGTATCCGCATCATGGCTGTGCCACCCGAAGAGCTGGTGATTGACCGCAGAGCGAGATCATTTGAGGATGCAGGCATCATTGCCCACCGTCAGATGGCCACTGTGGACGATTTGCTGAAGATGGGCTACGAGCTGGACGAGATTGAGGAGAACATCTCCAGCACTGACTTGGACAGCAATGACGAGTATTTGGCGCGTCAGCCCTTGTCCACCACCATGGGCGCTGGGGATAGTTTGAATCCTGGCCAGCGCCGCGTTCTCTATGTCGAAGCCTACATCCGCGTGGACTATGACGGTGACGGCATTGCTGAACTCCGCAAGGTTTGCTGCATGGGGTCAGGCTACACCGTGGTGCGGAACTTACCCGCCAGCTACATCCCATTTGTGGACTTCCCCTGCGATCCAGAGCCACACACCAGCCCATTGGAAGCCATGTCGGTGTTCGATCTGACGCACGACATTCAAGAAATCAAGTCCGAAGTGTTGCGAAACACCTTGGATTCGCTGGCGCAGTCGATCCATCCGCGCACCGCAGTGGTGGAAGGTCAGGTCAACATTGACGATGTACTCAACAACGAGACAGGCGCGATTATTCGCATGAGAGCGCCAGGTATGGTGCAGCCGTTCTCCAGCCCATTCGTTGGACAAGCCGCATTCCCGATGCTCGACTACATGGATTCCATGAAGGAAGACCGCACTGGCATGAGCAAAGCCGCGATGGGATTGGATGCTGATGCATTGCAGTCAAGCACCAAGGCAGCGGTGGCGGCCACCATTGGCGCAAGCCAAGGCCGTATTGAGTTGCAGGCACGCATCTTGGCCGAGGGTATGAAAAAGCTCTTCAAGGGCATCTTGTACCTGATCACCACCCACCAAGACAAGCCGCGCATGGTGCGCTTGCGCAACGAGTGGGTGCAGATTGATCCGCGAGTCTGGAATGCCAACATGGATGTGTCCATCAACATTGGTTTGGGCAATGGCGACACCAACGAGCGTATCCAAGCCCTGACCATGATCGCTGGCAAACAAGAGCAGATCATGCAGCAGTTTGGCTTGGGCAACCCTGTGGTGACACCAGCCATGTACATCCGCACGATTCAGAAAATCATCGAGCTGTCAGGCTTCAAAGACGCATCAAGCTACTTTCAGGCACTGCCTGCTGACTACCAGATGCCGCAAGAAGACGCACCGAAACCGACTCCAGAAGAAGTGCTGGCGCAGGTGCAAGCCCAGTCGATTCAGGCTGACATTCAGAAGAAGGCCGCAGAGCTGGAGTTGAAGCGCGAGCAGATGATCAGAGACGATGATTATCGAAGAGATCAAATGGCGCAAGACTTAATGCTCAAGAAGTACGAATTAGAGTTAAAGTATCAGACACAAATTAGCACTGCCGAGATTGATGCTCGGCAGGCTATGGACAGGGAGGCCATGCAGCAGCAGTCTGCCATCGTGCAGCAGGCGGTGCAGACAGCGGCCAATGTGCCTCCACCCATCAACCTTAATGGAATGGCTCAATGAATCAGGAAGAACAGGTACGAAAAGGCCGCAAGTCCGAGCAATTTATGCAGGACGAGGTGTTTGCAACGGCCTTGGAGAAGATGCGCGGGGACTTACTTTGGGAGTTTGAGAACAGCAAGCCAGAAGAGGCGAGCAAGCGTGAAATCTGTTGGGCGCAGTTGCGTGCCATAGACAACTTCAAGAACGAACTTACCAAAATGATCGACAACGGCAAGGTGGCACAGCGTGCCATCGAGCGAGCGCAGAAAAATCTTGTTTAATTAAGGAAATCGACCAATGACAACAGCGACACCAACGGCAGAGCCGAGTGCGATTCAAGGTCCAATGAACATGGCCGAAGCGGCCAATGCACTTGCTGGAATACTCCCCGATGAGGGACAAGAGGAAAGCGGCGAGGCGCAGTTGCCCGAAGAGGGCGCGGCGGGAGATGAAGAGTTGCTGGACGATGCAGACGCATCCAGCGAGGAAACTGATTCCGAACAATCCGAAGAAGATGGAGATTCTGAAGAAGAACAACAGCCACAAGTCTTCACCGTCAAGGTTGACGGTAAAGAAGTCGAGGTGACGCTGGATGAACTTCAAAAAGGATATTCAAGGACTCAGGATTACACACGCAAAACGCAGCAAATTGCGGAGGTCAGGAAACAGACTGAGGCAGAGTTGCAGGCAGTGCGTGCCGAGCGCGAGCAGTACGCTCAATTGTTGAGTGCTCTAGAGGCACAGGTTCAGCAGGCAACGCAGCCAAACATTGATTGGGATCGTCTCTACCAAGAAGACCCCATCGAATGGGTGAGGCAGCGTGAGTTGATGCGTGAAAACCAAGAGAAGAACGCGGCTATCCAATCGGAGAAGAAGCGACTCTCTGAGTTGTCACAGCAGGAGCAGATGCAACAGCATCAGATGTTGTTGCAGCAGGAACAAGAGGCATTGATGTCAGCCATACCTGAGTGGAAAGACTCAAAGAAGGCGGCGGCTGAGAAGGCGATGCTTGTTCAATTCGGCCAAAAGGTTGGATTCTCACCTGATGAACTGAAGAATGTTGTGGATCACAGGGCGGTTGTATTGCTGCGAAAAGCGGCTCTCTACGACCAGATGATGTCCAAGCGTGGGCAGATCAAGCCAGTGACGAACAATGGGCCAAGACCTGCCAAGCCTGGTGCAGCAGGAAGAGTTTCCAGCAACACAGAAGCGATGCGAGCACAACAGCGTCTAGCAAAAACTGGCCGTGTCGATGACGCGGCTGATGCAATCTACAAACTCTTGAAATAAGGAAACCATCATGTCCATCGTCAGTAATACATTTACAACCTATAGTGCTAAAGGCATTCGGGAAGACCTTTCAAATGTAATAACAAATATCTCACCAGAAGAGACACCGTACCAATCAAACATCGGACGCGAAACCATCTCCAACACCTTGTTTGAGTGGCAGACCGATGCTTTGGCTGATGCCGCTGCCAACGCTCAGTTGGAAGGTGATGATGTTGCGTCTTTCGATTCAGTGACCGCCACTGTTCGTTTGACCAACTACGCACAGATCAGCCGCAAGACCATCATCTTGTCAAACACTGAAGAAGTGGTCAACAAAGCTGGCCGTCGTTCTGAGTTGGCCTATCAGATCGCCAAGCGCGGCTCTGAATTGAAGCGCGATCAAGAGTACATCCTCTTGAATGGCGGTGTGGCTGTCGCAGGTAACACCACCACAGCTCGCGTGACGGCCTCTTTGGGTGCATTCGTCAAGACCAACACCGACAAGCAGACCAACGGCGTTGACCCCAGCTACACAACTTTGCCAAACAGTGCTCGCACTGACGGCAATGTGCGTACTTTCACTGAAACCATTCTCAAGAATGTGATTCAGAAAGTGTGGACTTCTGGCGGCACACCGAAGATTTTGATGTGCGGTCCTGTCAACAAGCAGCGCGTGTCTGGTTTCTCTGGCATTGCATCTCAGCGTTACAACATCAATGGCGGTGACCGTCCTGCCACATTGATCGGCGCTGTTGACATCTATGTCAGCGATTTCGGTCAAGTCTCTGTCATCGCCAACCGCTTCCAGCGCGAGCGCGATGCATGGGTGATTGATCCTGAGTACGCAAAGATGACCGTCCTGCGTCCTTACCAACAAGTTGAGTTGGCGAAGACTGGTGACGCTGAAAAGCGTATGCTGTTGATCGAATGGGGTCACAAAGTGTTGGCAGAAAATGCCCACGGTTTGGCCGCAGATTTGATCACTTCTTAATCAACTGAGAGGAATAGGGGAGAGGAAACTCTCCCCTACTTACATGGAAAAACGATTTTTTGACGCAAACCCTGAACAAGGCATCACACGCACTTGGCATTACAACGATGAGACTGAAGAAGCCACCATCCAAACATCACAGGATGTGACAGCAGTTATCGAGGCCAACAAACGCGACTTTGCCGCCATCGACAACAAAGCCAACTGGAAGGGTGAATGGCATCATGTGGCCAGCATTCCAGAGTCTTTGTACTATCAGCTCAAGGCCGAGGGAAAGATTGACGATCAAGAATACATGAAGAAGTTTTTAAACGATCCAGATAATCGGTTTTTCAGAGTGAGGCCAGGTCAAGTATGAAATACATCGCAGTCTGCACGCCAGCGCGTGACATGGTACATACGCAGTACACCTACTGTATGGTTAACCTTGTTGCGTATCACACGCTCAACACCACTGACGCTGTGAGCCTCAAGATTTTGCAAGGCACTCTGATTCAAAACCAGCGTGCCGATTTGTGTCTTGACGCGATGCGTGAAGGTTGCAGCCACATACTGTTTATCGACTCCGACATGACTTTCCCACAGGACATGATTGGCAGATTGCTGGCGCACGATGTGGACATTGTGGCGGCCAACTGCGCCAGACGCAGAATGCCAACAGGTCCAACCGCACAAAATTACGATGAAAATGGCAAGAGACAGCCTGTCTACACCATGCCTGAGTCCACTGGACTTGAGGAAATTGGCTCGGTTGGCACTGGCGTGATGCTAATCAAACGCGAAGTGTTCCAAGGTATGACCGAGCCGTGGTTTGATATGCCGTGGCAGTACGACAATCGTGGCTACATGGGCGAGGATGTGTTCTTCTGCAAGAAGGCGCAGGAGCTTGGGTTCAAGGTGTATATTGACCATGATGTCAGCAAAGAGATTGGCCACATTGGCACATTTGAATTCAGGCATGAGCACACTTGGGTGATGAAAGAACAGCTCGAAAAAGAGGCAGTCTAAATGGCATTGACCACCTACACAGAATTGAAGGCATCGCTGGCAGATTGGCTCAATCGGTCTGATCTGACATCAGTGATTCCTGACTTCATCAGTCTGGCAGAGGCACAGATGGAGCGACAACTCCGCACACGACAGATGATTGTGCGTGCCACTGCGTCATTTGCGGCTGCGGCTGAATACGGCACTGTTCCTGATGACTTCTTGGAAGTCAAATCCATCAAGCTCGATACCAACCCAGTGACATCGCTGACATTTCAGACAATTGACTCACTTGATCAGTTATCCAACACCACCTATTTGTCCAGCGGAAAGCCACTGTATTTCACGGTGGTTGGCAACCAATTCAGACTGTTGCCAATTCCTGATGGCGCGTACACGGCAGAACTGGTCTACTACTCAAAATTGACAAAGTTGTCAGCAAGTGTGGCCACCAATTGGCTGCTGACGCAAGCGCCTGATGTTTACTTGTATGGATCGCTGTTACAGGCTGCGCCATACCTGCAAGACGATGCGAGAATCTCAGTGTGGTCATCGTTGTATTTGGCTGGCTTAGACCAGTTACAAGTCGCTGATGACCGTGGCTCAACCTCTGGCGGCGCGTTGATGGCGCGTGCAAGGACATTCGGATGATGATCACCACCACCAAAGGCGACATGGAAGAGTCTTTGTTGCAAAAGTCTGAGGGTTCACTTGAGAACGACAAAGAGATCATCTCTTGGGTTGAATATAGGTTGGATGACGAGCTGGTACACAGATCAGTCCATGTTGTGTTGAAACAAAGTGTCGCAGCCGATGGCGTTGCGGCTGCAATTGGATAAGGATTAAGTCATGGCCAATACTCAGGCGATGTGTACGAGTTTCAAAGGTGAGTTGCTCACAGGTACTCACAATTTCGGCACTGCGCCGACAAGGGCAACAACTGCCGCTGACACTTTTAAGGCTGCCTTGTACTTGGCAACCGCCACCATCAATGCCTCTACAACCGCATATACGACCACTGGAGAGGTTTCTGGAACAGGCTATACCGCAGGCGGTGTCACGGTGACATTTGGCACTGCACCGAGCACCAGTGGCACGACAGCGTTTGTCACGCCAAGCGCCAGCATCACCTATTCATCGGTGACCTTATCCACAGCCTTTGATTGTGTCTTGATCTACAACTCAACTCAGTCAAACAAGGCGGTGAGTGTGCATACCTTTGGAAGTCAGACCGTGACGGCAGGAACATTCACACTGACCATGCCTGTCAATGATGCAAGCACTGGCCTGATCAGGCTGGCTTAACGCAGGGGCAGCGGCATGGCTGCTTATGGTTCAGGCTACTATGGACTTGGTGTCTATGGCATAGGCAATGTCGTCATCAGCGGCAATCAGGCGACTGGTGCTGTTGGTACGGTTGTCTTTACAAAAAGTGTTGCCATCTCAGGCAATGCCGCCACAGGCGCAGTCGGCAATCTGCTGACCGATGTCTCAATCCAAGAGGATGGGACGATTGCCACAGGCAATATCGGTACGGTTTCACCGCAAGTATCGTTTGCGATCACAGGCAATTCGGCAAGCATGGCGGTTGGCAGTGTCACGCCAAGCGTGTCATTTGCCATCAGCGGAAATTTCCTCACCACCGCCATTGACAGCGTTGGAGCTGTCATTGCGCCAGAACTGACAGGCAATGCCGCCACTGGTGAAGTCAACACGGTTTCTCCAGAAGTTATCTCATTCCAAGACATCACTGGCGTTGAAGGCACTGAGGCACTTGGTACTGCGACAGCAGTCATTGAGGTTGCGATAATCGGTGTTGAGCTATCAGGCTCGGTGGGGACGCTGATTGGCTTTGGCTGGGGTGCTGTGCCAGACAGTGTTGAGTCTTGGACCGCGCAGTCTGACAATCAGGAATCATGGACACCAGTGGCCGATTCCTCGGAAAGCTGGACACCAGTTTCGGACACCTCAGAAAACTGGTCTGATTTAGCAGACAATTCAATCACTTGGCAAGAAGCCGCGTAAGGGGATTTAAGAATGGCAGATACCACGACGAGCAACCTACTGCTGACAAAGCCAGAAGTTGGCGCAAGTACTGACACCTGGGGGACCAAGATCAACACCGATCTTGACACCATTGATGCAATTTTTACTGCAAACGGTACTGGCACATCAGTTGGATTGAATGTTGGCTCGGGCAAGACATTGGCGGTGGCTGGCACAGCATCAGTCT
>Ga0255151_1000477_pt1 | contig 12361 bp, 20 predicted proteins | sample Atl_Yuk_RepB_8h_FD_183612 | JGI IMG/M metagenome (GOLD analysis project Ga0255151, IMG submission 183612) | Freshwater microbial communities from Altamaha River, Georgia, United States - Atl_Yuk_RepB_8h | ecosystem: Environmental > Aquatic > Freshwater > River | place: USA: Georgia | collected... | reverse complement strand
ATCCCATTGGAAGACAGCTCCATGCAGGTCTGGGTCAGCAACGTTGGCGTTGACCTTCTTCAGGTCTTCCAAGCCCATATGAGGCAGCGGGGTGATGTCCACCCACTTGTTGCCAGCAGAGCCATCGCCAGGAGGTGCATCACCAGGAGAGACCAGTGCAGAAGCGCGGAAGAACGCCTTCTGATAGCTGACAACAGAACCGCTCTCCCAGCTGGTGTCAGACCAAGGCTGGAATGAACCCAGCGAATCCCAGCGCTGCTTACTCAGCAGGTCACCAGGAACATGCACCCACTTGGTGCCATCCGACTGGATCCAGTCACCCACCTGCAGCACTTCACCAGCCAGGTCGGTGCCAATGGCTGGGTCACCCGCTGCCACCACATGGCCAGGGTTCCCGGTCCAGCTGAAGTAATAACCCCGGTTCGCAACAGCTGGTGCGGGCAGCGTGCTCAAGCTGCTCTCCTTCACCACGCCACGGAACAACGACCCAGCGCTGATCCATTGCTTGATCGTGTCCTCGCTCAGGCTCTCAACCCAGGCCGCACCATTCCAGAACTTGATCTCCTTGTGCAGGTTCTCAGCGGTGAACTGCACATCCCCCTGCTTCAGCTGCGCAGGACCCACGCCATTGGCCTGGTCAGCATCAGCCTGCGCTGCTTTGACGAAACTCTTGGTGGTGCCAGTGGCAGCAGTGCTTGGGGTCTTGGCTACCCACCGGCCAGCCACCTGATCCCAGGTGATCACCTGCCCGTCAGCAGTAGGCGTCACCGCAATCGCTGGTGTGCCCGTGATCGTGGTCGGCGGTGGCAGCGCCCTGCTCACCTCCCACTCATTCTTCGCTGCCCTATAGGTGGCCGTCAGAATCGAGCCATCAGGGGCGGTGGAGCTGACCACCTGCCCATCAGTCGGATTCTTGGGGAAAGGAAAGGACACTGCTTACCACTGGTGCATCCTTCCCAGTTTCGCTCCTATGGCGCGTCAGGCCACAATGAACTCAACACCACCTATCACCAATGGCTGATCTCGCCAAGGAGTTAGAACAACTCCATGCCTCAGTCGTTCGCTCGGTTCGTGAGCGCATTGAGAACGGCAGCGAAGATGAAGACGGCAACTACAAACCCGTCAGCAACGATGATCTCCGCGTTGCTCTGCAACTGCTTAAGCAAAACTCCATCACCGCCAATCTGGCTGAAACCGATACCCAGGCGCTGAAAAGCAAGATGGCCGCCAAGCTCAACTTCTCCGCACTCCAGGAGAAAGTGGTTCCCCTTCGCTCCGTCTCACACCCCCATACGACCGACGAGGCATCGCAGCACCAGGCTTAAAACCCATTGCCAACGCATCCAAGCTGGCACCGCTCTCATCCAAGAAACACTCCACTGACCAATCCATCAGATCCTGTTGCCGTAGCTGCTGCTCACGTACCTGGTCCTGAGCAGCGGCATCGGTAAAGAACTTCAGCGCTAACGACAACGCATCAATGCGGTCGTCATGGATCAAGGCGCCACGCTCTGTCGTGATCCGACTGAGCTGATACATCAATGACCGCTGGTGACCCTTCTCCGCATCACGCTCTGCCTCGCGGTAATCCTTCCTGATCAACTCCGCAGACATCACCAAACGGTGCTGCTGCACCAACGGTGCAATGGTGTCCACGATCCGACGCTCCTTCTGCATCGTCACCTTGATCGGCTCGATGCCACACGGATGCACCCTGTTCAACACCGGTGCAAGAAGGGCTTCAAACATGCCATCGCCGAAGTTGCTCTCGACCACCACCTGGGTGACCTTCCAGCGCTCGGCACGCATCGCCAGCAGCTTCAACACCTCATCGGCATAGCCCTGCGTCGTACCGCCGGACTCCAGCACAAAGAAGTTGCCGTTCAGCTCGGCCACCACAGACCAGGCCAACTCATCGGCACCACGACCAGAAGGGTCGATGGCCAACACGCATCGCCAGGTCTCGTCCTGCGCAATCCAACCCTGCGTGAGCATGGGCCGGTGATACCACCGATCAGCACCCATCCCGATGCAGATCAGATCTTGAATCCGCTGGTCAGGACCTGACGCCCAGCTGATCACCTCCGGCAAGGCCTTGCCATCGAGATCCATCACGATCATGTCCCCCAATCGAATGGGGTAACGATCCAGGGTTGAGAGACGACAGTTGAGCTGGAACTGAAGCTGCACCGATGAACGTGTCATCGACATCTCACGCTTCAGTAACTCGTCATGACCAAAGCGTTCTGGATCGGTGGGTTCACCAATCAGTGATGGATCCTCTTCAACCTCTGCAGCAATCAGTGGATCAAGATTGCCGTCATAGCAATTCCACTCGTCATCAACAGCAGGGTTGGGATAACGGGCAGGCCACATACGCATCCCATAATTCCGCTCTCTATTGAGGCGTAGGTATAGCGATGACTCAAGGTGAGGCGTGCCAAGGAAGATGGTCTTACGTGGTAACTCCCCTTCCACTGCAGGCTTTCTGATCGCCTCTAATTCTGTAATGGCAGCAGCTAATCGTTCCTGCTTTAGCGGTGTGATGGAGTTGCTAAGTGTCTCAATGTCATCCGCGATTGCAACGGTACAGCGCTTACCCGTCAGTGAAGGGGAAAGGATGCCAACAGCGCGAACAGATGGTGACTGGTCAACGATTGCTGGACCAACGTCAAAGGCTTGAACAGAACCACGACCATCAGCAGCAGGAGCCAGGCACTGAAGGATGTCGATGTCACGGATTAACCGCAGCATCCAGTTGGTGATCTCAACAGCCTTGTCGGATGTGGCACCAACGATGAGGACCTTTTCGCGGAAGGGGTCCATACGCAAACGCCACAGGGCATACATGCCTGTGAGGGTGGATTTAGCCACACCACGGAAGCCGGTGATGATCTGTCGATCAGGACCGTTCTCCAGGTAGTTGAGGATTGAGACCTGCTGCTTGGTTGGCGTTTCAGCCAGGTTGAGTTCCCGCAGCAGGTAACAGCAGAAATGGGAGAGGGGTTGGAGTTCCTCGGGCAGAGGCTGCCAGCTCATACGCCCTCAGCCACCTCTAGAAGCTCCTGTAAGGCCGCTTCAAGCTGCTTCCGTTTATCTGCCACCAGATGGAAGGAAGAGACGAAGCAGACGGCTTCCAGGCCGTTATGGGAGAGGGAGACCTTCACGCAGTCATCCCTCATCTGTTCAGCCTGGAACTCCATCACTTGCGCATCCGCTTGGTGCTACCGGGGTCAGTACCGCCAGCGCTACCGGAAGGACCAGGTGCACCAGGACCGCCCTTAGGAGGGCCAGCAACAGCAACACCCTCGACGTAGTAGCCAGCAGGTGCTGTGGCCAGCGCTGCTTGGATGTCAGCAACAGGACGATCGGACTGACCGATCAGACCAAGATCCAGTCGTTCGTTGTTGGTGAGATAGGCCATTTACAAGGCACTGGTGCATCACACCCAGTTTGCAGCGCTGTCGCGCCGCAGTCGACCTGCAGCCTCCTGCAGCCACAAGGAAGCCCCCACCACCCGTAAGCAGCAGGGGCTTCCCCAACAACCACCGGAACTGGAATCCGCTGTCTCGGCCAGCAAATCCAAACTCCAGTAGCTCCGTCGGCACCACCCGTTACGGATGACTGGACCTTAGCGCCGCCGGGTGTAGCTCCTCACAGACCAGCACTTCCTCGCATTGCAGCGGGTGTGTGCACGGACGTGGACAGGGCCACCGGTGTACGAGGGGTAGTAGCTGCCAACGCCAGACAACATCGGCTCGATGTAGCGCTTGTGAAAAGCGGTTCGCTGATCAGCCGTGCAAGCAGCGATGCGATCAATGAATGGGCCGTGGGCAATCAACCCGTCGTAACGCTGGACCTGGTAATCCCAGGAAACCCTGTTGGTAGCGATCTCCAGGTACTGCCCCTGCTGAGCGAGAACGTCACCACGGACAAGCCGCAGATCACGATCCATCCGGCAGTAGGCCGCCGCTTGACGGTCTTGCCATTGGATGTCTTCAGCGCTGTAACGCCTTGCGCACCAGCGGTTGGCGTCTGTTTTCTCGACCATGTTGCGAGCACATGGCGCGGGTGCCTCTTGTTGGGCATAGGCAGGTGCCGCCAGGAACACTGCCGCGAGAGCTGCGAGGAACTTCATCTCAGGCCTCCTCGAACTCCTTCATGGCCAGACCGATGGATTGAGACTTCCCGCAGGAGACCATCCATGGGTTGATCCGGTAATACCGCTCACCGGTCACAGAGTTCTTGATCTGCCTGAGCAGGTGCTGCTTCTTCAGACGGGCAATGCCAGCGCGGATCTCTGCAGCGTTGCTGCCCATCCGGTCAGCCAGCCCGTCAGCTGATGCCCAGATCCGACCGGTAGATGGATCAGCAAACGACAGCAGGCACCAAAGCAGCATCCCGTCCCTGGGCTTGATCGCTCGCTGCGAGTACAGGTCCATGACCCTCTCGGTGTCCTTGAGGTGAACCATCACAAAGCTCGTTCTGTCCATAGGTAAAAGCATTGGGGGATGGATTGGTATTGGCCATTGGGGAAGGGCAGCCAGAAGCCAGTGATACCGGTGGTTGTTGGATGGACACATTTGTCACCCCTGTCAGGGCAACGGGTTCCATACCCCGAGTATTGCACATGTGCAGACATAGGTGTCAATACCTCTCCGTCCGCACCTAGCCCGTTTTTCCGCCTCTTTAGATTCTTATTCAGTCACTAGATCTCACTACTGGAGATCTCCTGCACCCCTCTCCCTCCTGGCTCCTTTCGGACCCACTCACTTCAAGGGGTGCACTCACCTCACTCATTTCCCAGTTTTACCTCGCGCGATGTGATGGCTTCCGCTACAGCGCGACGGTGACGTTCCCCCCATGCCCCCGGTGCTTGGGGCTGTGAGCGCTGGTTGCTGGGGGTAGGGGCTGATGTCGTTTTGAGGGCAGGGGCAGGGGGTGTGAGCAGGTGCTGGGCAGGCGGGGGCGGTAGGGGCAGGTGCTGACTGGTGTGTCTGCGGATTTGAGATCCGCTGACGTGGTGTTGAGGGCTGGTGTGTGTGGTGCGTGGTGGTGGTGTGGCCGGCTGTGAGCAGGCATGGCTGCATGGCTTGTATGCGTCTACACGCATAGGAAGCAGCACGCCAATCCCCGCGCCCAATTGCCACAAGTGTCAAAGAGGTGCTATGACGTGTGCACCGGTGCACTGCATCGGTCCAACAACCACCACCAACAGAGCAATGGCACGCATCACAAGGAAAGAGCTGGACGGCAGAGCTGAGACCGCAGCTATTGCCACTCAGTGGGATCTCTGGCTGCAGAAGTCGCTGACTGGCTACTCAGTTATGAGGACCAACGGCAAAGGTGCTGACGCACTGGCTGAGTGTCTGACTGCCTCAGAGGCCAAGGAGTTTTTGAGGGGTCTTGCAATCGGTGCAACGTTCAAAGGCTGAGGGCAAGGGAATGACCTGTAACCGTTTGGCTTGCGTGGTGCTGGGGTTCGCTCTGGCGATCCTGTGCACCACTGACCTTCACAAGGGCCAGCGAGAGCCTGTAAGGCCTCTCAGCACCACTCACAGCTCTGGGCTACTGACAGGCCCTTAGCGGGCCTCCTAGAGGCCTCTCAATAACAACCACCAACCACCAACCACCACCACAAGCCATGACCAACCGCGAACCCGTCCCTTCCTTTGCCTTCGTCAACAGCCAGGAGATACGGCTCACCCTTGCAGCCCTTAACCGGCTGGCTGCCAAAGCGCCTGAACTGATCAAGGACGAGGAAGAGGCCCAGCTCTTCAGCGATCTGCTGGACGCCTTCCAGTCCTTCGCACTGGCCAACGGCTGACAGCTGCACTGGGCCCTCCTGTTGGGCCCTCTACAGCTCTCACCAGCTGTCCACCAACAACCACCACCGATGGCCTGGTTCTTCATTCTTCCGCTCTCAGTCCTGGCTGGCCCTGCTGGCCTTGCTGTTGCCCTCACTTGCTTCGCTGCCAGCCGGCAGAAGGACAGCTTCAAGCGAGGAAAGCCCAGCATTGAAGCCATCGAGGCAATGGCCCGCATTGACGCCATCAAGAACCCTCCAGCCATCAACTGGGGCCAGGTGCCAGTGACTGAGGAGATCTTGTCAGCCCTGCTTGATCGTTGCGGCTTGTGAACAATCTCCAACCCTTCAAGGCCTACCTGTCGGCCTTCCGCAGCTGCTCACCAACCACCACAGCAGCAACAGCTGAGGCCCTCCTCCATGTAGCTGATGGCGTCGATTCAGTCGCTGAACTGCAGCAGGTCATGGACCTGTCAGGTCGTACAGCGCACCGCATCGTCTCAGCACTCCTTGGCCGTGCTGCCTACGTGTCAGGCGCCTGGAAACCAAGCCCCTTCAGCCTTCTGGAAGCAAGACCACATCCGCATAAAGGCGGCCGCCAACTCCTGCTCACTGAACAAGGCCAACACCTCGTTGATTCCCTCAGGACGCCTGGCAAAAACCAGTGACCTGTAGGGTCCACCTACTCATCACCCGTGCATACCTAGTAGTCAATGCGCTGTAAATCAGATGCAGATCCCAGCACAAGCTGGGTATTTCTAGCAGCCCTGGACCTGCCTACATCCACTGGCAGGACAGGGTTTCGCCTATGGGGGCTGCTGTCGCCTGGCAAACGCCAGCTCGCCGTGCACAGGTGCGAGACTCCTAGTACCCAGGCAAGAGCTGATCCTTGGATTTACGTCTGTTGGAGAGGGCTTTGGACGTGTTTGCGTCCCTAGACCCAACCCATCTCCCTATTCACTTCGCCCAGGTCTTCCTGGTCGTTGCTGAAAGCGAGCCCTGCACACTCCGGCTGATCGAACAACGCCTGGACCTCTCCAACAGCGCTGTCAGCCGCACCATCAATGCTCTAGGCCCCATGAACCGCAAAGGTCATGAGGGCTTTGGCCTTGTTCAGGTCGTGCGTGATCCAGCAGAAGGCAGGCGTTTCCTTGTTCAGCTCACACCCAAAGGCAAAGCCCTCCGGCGTCAGATCGAAGGGCTCTGACCACCACCACCAACAACCACCACCATGTCCGGCTCTATCCGCCATACACCCACTGGCTGGGTGGCTGATGTCACCGTCAATGGCAAGCGCAAGACAGCTCTCTGCAAGACCAAACGTGAGGCCATCAGCCGTAAGCGTGAGCTGCTCGAAGCACTGCTGGCCAAGCCCGCTACACCCATCCAGCTGTTCAGCCTGCAAGATGCACGACGCCTGTCCCTCAAGGTCCGCTGGGATGGCACCTCAGCTGAACGGACAGCTGCCATGTACTCACAAGCAGCTGTTGATTACTTCGGCCCTCACACCCTCCTCAGTGAGATCACAGCGCCTGATGTCGATGCCTGGCGGCAAAAGCTCCTAGCCGCCGGTAACAGGCCTTCCACCGTCAACAAGAAGGTCTCAGCACTGCGGTCCATGTTCAATGACGCTCACCTGCGTGGTCACATCCAGCAGGTGCCGCGCTTCCCGCAACAGCTCAAGCTGCAAAACACCAAGGACCGCGTGCTCTCTGATGAGGAGACCGCTCTGTTCTGCCAATACTTCCAACGCATTGGAGAACCTGCAGCGGCCGATTGCCTGGTGTTCCTGCTTGAGACCTGTGCTCGCTGGGGTGAGCTTGAACACCTCACTGGTGCAGACATTGACCTCGCCCGTAGACGTGTGACCTTTGCCAAGACCAAGAACAACAAGGTCCGCAGCATCCCGCTCACTGCCAAGGCTGTAGCTGCTGTTGAGCAGCACCTGCCTGCTATCCGCACCCATCGCGTCTTCCCCTACACCTACGCCCAATACAGACGCCTGTTTGAGAAGGCTGCTGAGTACGCCGGTGTTGGTGATGACCCACAGCTCGGCATCCATACCACCAGACACAGCTGCGCCAGCAAGCTCGCCGCTGCAGGCATCCCTCTGCACCAGCTCATGACCTTTGGTGGTTGGACCTCGCTGGCCTCTGTGCAGCGTTACCTGCACCTTCAAACCGATGCACTCGCTGCCTGCGTCAGCGCACTGGAGGCCTGATCACATGCTCACCACTGCATTGCTTCTTGCTCAGCTGGCAGGCCCTCCCTGCGGCTACTACCTCGGTACTGACATCACACCAGAAGATGCACCCTTCACTGGTTGCACCCTTCCTGATTTCTATGGCCGGCCGGTGGTCAATGTCAGAGAGAACCCGCTCATGCCAAACGGTTATTCCGTTGAATACATCAATGGGGGTGGCAGGTAGCTGGTCCTCACGAGGTGCCAGCCTCACCGCGTCCTGCCAAAGCGGACTACCCGTTCCCTCAGAAAAGGACGGATAGCCAACTTAGCGAGAGCTATCGGGTCAAGATCACTTCAGGCGTCTTCTGAGGCACTGGCAATGCAACGCCCTTGGTGCTGTCGCGCTGCGGAACATAGGCCAGCCCGTCGCACAGCTTCTTGGTGTTCTCATCGGTGAAGACGATGCCTGCACGCAGCAGGTCAGCGCACTTCAGCGCACGGACGATCACAAGGTCGAACTGTTCCTTCTCGACCCTGGCTTTGGCCATCGCCATGCAGTATTCAACGCCGCGACCATCGAGCGGCACGCTCACCGTCACCATCCCGCCGTAACCGCTGGCCCCGACGTAGCTGGAATAGCTGGTGTCGCTACCGACGTAGTAGGGCGAGAAGCTGACGGTGCTGTTCTGACAGCGGAAACCAGCACCAAACTCCTGCTGCATGATCGGCAGCTGGTTGAGCTGAGTGTTGCTATTGAGCACCGTGCCCGACGCTTGTCCTGCGTTGGTGGTGTTGATGCTGTTAGCGATCGGCGCTGTGGTCTGCGCCATTGCAGGACCAGCCAACAACAACAGCAGGGCAAGGAGGCGACGCATCAGTTGGTCCCGATCTCAGAGAAGACGCTCAACGAATTGGTGAGCGTGTTGGTGACAGCGGTCTTGCCCGTGGTCGTGATGCTCACGATGCCTGCAGGCTGGTAGGTCTCGCTGAACTGGAACGGCTCTCCAGGGCGAGCCACCGTGTAGGTCTGACCAGGGCCTAAAGCACCGCCAGGCTGGATGTTCTCTCCAGTGGCGCTGTAGGTGGTGCCGCCATACACCTGCTGCACAGAGTTGACCGTCTCAGTGCTGGTGCTGGTGGATGTGCCCGTAGTGGTCCCAGCCCGCAGCGTGCCAGGGCCATACCAATAGTTGTAGATCTGGGCGCTTGCAGAAAGGGGGGCCATGACGGCCCCCACGATCAGCGCCAGGAGTAGGCGCTTCTGCATCACTGGAACACCGAGAGGGTGTTGCTGCGGGTGAGGGTGGCCTGGGTGCCAGCGCCACCAGCGGTGATGGTCGCAATGCCAGTGGCCAGGTTGGTGCCAGCCAAAGTGCCAGCCACGCCACCGTTGGTGACGGTCTGCACGTCAGCAGCGCCCAGAGCGGTCACAGCGCCAGCGGCCACAGTGGGAGTCATGGCAGAAGCAGTCGAACCAGCGAAGGCCGACTCGCTGTAGCTGAAAGGAGAGCCAGCAGTGGCAAGACCAGCGGTCACACCAGCGGTGGAAGCAACAGCCGTGCCAGCAGCGCCAGCACCCAGGGAAGGCAGGCTGGTGACAGTGACGTTCTCGCCAGACACGCTGACGGAGGAAGCCTTGCGCTCGTTCTTCACCGACAGGGCATCAACGCCGAGCACGGTTTGAACAGAGTGGGTGCTGGTGATGTCACCAGCCATGGCGGGAGCAGCCACAAGGGCAGCTGCAGCAGCCAGGAAAAGGGTCTTCATGGATAGTCCAGAAGGGACTGGCTAAGGCTGGTGGAAGAGCCTTGCCTGCGTCCCCAACAAAATGCCTCGCCTGTGAGTGCTCTATCCCACATCCCATCGCATGTGAGTGATGGATGGTGCATCCTTGGCGTGTTGGTTGCGCAGGGCACATACCCTCCGATGGCTGCCTCGCTGGTGATGTTCCGCAAGCCCAAGCGCATCAACGTCACGGTGCCTGAGCTATTGCTTGAAGAGCTACAGCAGATCGCTGACTACGAAGGGCGGTCCCTCAGCTCCCTCTGCTGTCACCTGCTGGAGACCGGTGCAGAGCAGCGCAAGGGGAGGGTCAAGGCTTAGCTCCCGGCGGGTGGAACTGCACCATCAACGCCAGCAACACCTCTAACCACTTCTGCAGGTTCGTCTCTGCCCGCTGCCTGACTTCAGGACAGACCTCAGTGAACTTCAATGGGGCCTTTACTACTGCCTCACGCTCCAGCATCTTGCTTTCCTCGTAGAGGGCACGTTCACAGAACAGAAGGAAAGGACATCGTTCTGATGGGCTAGTGGTTTCAGGTCAAGCGTGCAGCAATGCTTTGATTTGATCTTGTGAACTAAACCCCCAAGCTGCAGCAGCTCCAGCGTTCCATTCTTTTCTCAACACTGGCACCACATACCCAGCGTCAGATGGTGTCAACAAGCGATCATAGTCAGCAGGATAACTGGCATCATCAAAGGTGATGTAGTCATTGAGTAGTGCTTGGAGAAATGCTTGGCGCTCGCGGGTTTGGTCTACAGATGCCAAGTCCTCAATCGTGTTGATCAGCATGGTGAGGCAAGCCCCAAACGGACTAACGCATTCTGCCCATCAGCGTGCCGCAGATGGCCAATCCAGGCAACCTGAGACCGGCGCCATCCCTCGTCATCCCCAGCACGCAGAAGCCCTGCCAGCTTGCGCCGTTGCTTCGCCATGGATTGGCGCTTGATCAGCTTGAACTGGCGGCGAATGCGAAAGCCGCAAAAGGTGACGCCTCGACCAGCAGGGGACAGGCTCCACTTGCCAATGCGCTGAGCCATTTCGCTGGCTACAAACGCACAAATCTCAGCCTTCAAGGACAGCCCCTCTGCCTTGCTATTCACGATCAATACAGCGTCATCCATGTAGCGCACAAAGCGTCCGCCGACCTGGCCTGCGACAAAGCGATCCAGCTTGCCGCCCCAGTAGTTGGCGAAGGTCTGGCTGGTCAGCGCACCAATCGGCACCCCGCTTGGCTGCACCGACAACACCTGCTGAATCAACAGCAGGGTCCGACGACACGTCAACTTTTTGCCGAGGTAGTCCAACAAAAGGTCTTGCGGAATTGTTGGGAAGAACTTGCTGAAGTCCACATGCAAAATCCACTTGTCGGGGTTTTGCCGAATCAACTGCTGCATCTTCACGACACAGCGATGCGTGCCTAGCCCCACCCTGCAGGCATAAACCTGAGGCATCATCGCTGCATCCAAGATCGGACCCACCACCTGGATCAAGGCGTGGTGCAGTACACGATCACGAAAGCTCTGACAGGCAATCGTTCGCTTCTTGGGGTCAATGATGTCGAATTCAAGCTGCGGGTCAGGGCGCCATGCCCCTTCAATCAGCCGCAACTGCAGATGCCTAAGACTGGAAAGGTGATACTCCTTGAAGCGGAGATACGAACTGCTGTAAGTCTTGCCACGTCTGGCTGATTTGTAAGCTGCAAGCAGATTCTCCCAGTCGTAAATCTGCTGGTACAGGTTGCGAAACTTCTGTCCCATCAGCAGGTAGCGGCAGGTTTCGATGGGCTACTCCCTGCCATTGCCACCACTCGGCCCTGAGTTTGCCGAAGCTGGACTTGATGGCTGGCACCTGGCTGGCACCGGCCTGCTGCCCCGTAGAAACAGCAGAGCAAAGTGGTGTTTTGCAGTTGCCACGGCCGACAGCCGACCCCCAATGTTGTTGTTGGAGTTCCAAGGAGTGTTGTTCCAGTTAGCACAACGTGAACCGGAATTGGAAGTATTGTTCCAGTTGCCCCCGAGGATGACGGCGCTCCCATCAAGACCGTTCTGATTTTGGCTGTTTCTTGTTTTCCTGCAACCGCTTGATCCAGCCGCCAAGCATCGCGCCCACTTCTCCGATCAAAGCCTGGCTGGTTTCAAGCTGATGCTCAGTGATCAGCTTGCGCTTGTGATGCACCATGAACCGAAGCATCAATCGCAGTTGGCCCAGGCTGCCGTCAAGCACGTAGCAGCGGCTCAGCTGGTTTGCCTTGATGGCGTCGTTAAGGTGTTCGGCCACCAAAAAGAGCTGCTTGATCAGCAGCTCTCGGAAGGTGCCGTGCTTGCGTGGAATGGTCTGAGCAAGCGGGTAGAGATAGTCGATCACCCGCTCGTACTTCTCGACCATGTAGAGGCCATGAGCCTCCTTGGAGGGATCCGCAGAGGCTCGCTTGCTGGTCATCGGAGATCGGCGCTGGCGCGCCTCTTAACCAAGCACCAGGTGCCCGGCCGACAGCCGACCCCCAATGTGGTAGCCGGAGTTCCAAGGAGTGTCGGTCCAGCTAGCACAACGTGAACCGGAATCGGAAGTAACGTCCCAGTCGCCCCCG
>Ga0255151_1000476_pt1 | contig 12379 bp, 13 predicted proteins | sample Atl_Yuk_RepB_8h_FD_183612 | JGI IMG/M metagenome (GOLD analysis project Ga0255151, IMG submission 183612) | Freshwater microbial communities from Altamaha River, Georgia, United States - Atl_Yuk_RepB_8h | ecosystem: Environmental > Aquatic > Freshwater > River | place: USA: Georgia | collected... | reverse complement strand
CTTGACGCCACCAACCATCACACTGGGCAATGCGTGTGCGGCCGATGATCGCGTGGTCATCATCAGCTACTACCCGATGGGTCTGACAGAAGAGCAGCAAATCTACACTGCTCGCGATCAGGCTCAGGCCGCCGCGACCTACGCTCAGGTGGTGCAAAACACCTATGTGCCGCAGGCTGCTGCATCGGCCAGTTCTGCCGCCAGTTCAGCCACTGCTGCCGCTGGCAGCGCCACCAGCGCCGCTGGCAGCTTATCCACATTCAACGGTCGCTTTGTAAGCCAAGCGTCAGCCCCGTCCAGCCCGACCAACGGGATGTTGTGGCACGACACCACGACTGGCACGCTCTACCTGCGTGCTGGAACCGAGTGGAAGGAGGCCGCGAGCTACAACAAGGGCTTCATCAACGTCCACAAATACACTGCGACCTCTGGCCAAACCACCTTCAGTGGGGCAGACGACAACGCCAAGACACTGTCTTTCAACAGTCAGGGCATGGTTCAGGTGTTCCTCAACGGAAGCCAGATCATGCTTGGCGTGGACTACACCGCCGCGTCAAACGCCATCACATTGGTAGAGGCGGCCTCCGCTGGAGACCAATTGCAGGTCTGGTCGTTCAGCCCGCTTGGTCTTACAGAAGAGACTCAGATTTACAACGCCCGCGACACCGCTGTCGCGGCGGCAACGACCGCAACGTCGGCGGCAACGTCGGCAAGTGCGAGCGCGGCGAGCGCAACATCGAGCGCTTCGTCGGCATCTGCGGCGATGACCGCAGCCAACACCGCGAACACCAATGCCAACAACGCCCTGACCGCGCTTCAGAACTCGTTTGTGTCGTCCGCTACAGCGCCAGCCAGTCCCCAGACTGGCATGCTTTGGTATAACAGCGCGGCGCAGACTCTTTACATCCGCACCCCGACTGAGTGGAAGGAAGCGGCCTCCTACAACAAAGGGTTTATCAAGCGCTTCCGCTATGTAGCGACTGCGGGACAGACTGCCTTCTCTGGGGTTGACTCCTACGGCCAGACGCTGGATTTCAGTTCGGCATCCATGCTGACGGTTTCGGTCAACGGTATCGAGAACTTGCTGACGCAAGACTTCACGGCTGGCACAAACGCGATCACGTTCAACAACGGCCTGACCGCTGGGGACGAGATTGGCATCACCGTCTTCCAGCCGCTTGCTCTGTCAGATGAGCAGTTGATTCGTCAATACAGGGATCAGGCAATCGCAAGTGCAACAAGTGCAGCGGCCAGCGAGACCAGCGCATCCAACTCTGCCAACACGGCGTCGGCAATGGCCAACTCGGCCAGCAACTCGAACGCAAACGTAGTGGCAAAGGAGGCAACTGTCGTCTCGACATACAACGACCTCCTCACCAGGATCAATCGCGGGACATCGTTCCCAGCTTCGCCAGTCATTGGCCAGGTCTTCTTCCACACTGGGCAAGATAAGCTCTACGCATACACCAGCACTGGGTGGCAGCTGTTCACGACCTACGCTCCGACCTACAGCAGAACCAAGATCGTCGCCACCGCTGGCCAGACGACATTTGCCTGCACTTACACAGCTGGGAGACTCAACGTAAACGTGAACGGAGTGTTACTGGATCAGGACGACTACACCGCAACGTCAGGTTCCAATGTGGTATTCCCGTCCCCAGGACTCAATTCGGGCGACGAAGTTGTCCTGATTGCGCATTGAAAGGTGAATTATGAGTAAAGCCAAAGAACTCTCGGAATTTGCAGGGCTGGTTGACGTCAACAACGGCGTCGTGACCATCAATGCAAAGATTGCTGCGCAGCAACCTGCGACGGCAGACAACCAAGCCCCAGTCAAATCACAGCTAGACCCCACGGTTGTTGACACCAAGGGTAACGCGATGCTGCTCATTCAACAAGGATACTAATCATGGCACAAACACCCAATTTCTACTCAAAGCTCATCACCGCTGGCTTCCAATTCCAAAACGTCGATGGCACGAACCCTCGCATCATGTATCAGGTTGCGGCCAACTCTCCTGGCGTGCGCTTCCACCAAATCAACGTGTCGAACAACCAAGCCGCCACGTTTGACATGCACCTATACATTGGCAAACCCATCTGGACTACTGCTGCCGCAACTTATGGCACTGTGACCCTGTCTGGCAACACGCTGCAACGCACAGTTGGCGACTGGCGCACTGCCGACAAACCAGCAAAAGCACGCCTGTTAATTGCATACCCAATCAAGCGCCTTGCAGCTGTTGGCTCCAACTCTCCCGCCGCCTTGGGTAACGGAGCTTTCTACAACATCGCTTCTTACAATGCGACTGGCAGTCAGTTGCTGACAACTGGCAACTTCACCGCCAACGACACGCTGCCTGACGGCACGATCATTTACGAATGCTACAAGCTGTTCGCTCCGCAAGTCCCCTCGAACGCTGGTATCAACAGCAGCAACCAAGCAACTCACTTCTTGCGCAACGATTTGATGCCAGCTCTTGATGCAGCGCCTGGACGCTACATCACTTTGGGTGCTGGCGATGTGCTGATCGGCGCATTGAGTGGTGGCTTGACTGATGGCAACCAAATCGAAGTCACGTTGTTTGGCGCAAGCTACGAGTAAGGAGTCATAGATGACAATCATTCGTAACCCTGTAATCCAAGACAGTCTTGGGTTTCGGGTTGCGGACGAGTTGGAGCAGGGAAACCGTCCTCGTCGCGCAACCTATGAAGATGTGCGTGTTGCAAACTGCACTGGCTCGATCCCAAACGGCAACTGCGCTGGCAACGTGTTTTGGGACATGCCCAATGGAAACTGGTGGACTTGGGGCATCAGTGGAGTTCCTGGAGGCAATTGCCAGCAAGGTGCTGGCAACGCTAACTGTTCTAACAACTTGTATAGCTGGGCGTCTGGCGCATCGTATGGCAACTGCACGTTCGGTTGGCCTCAGTCATACATCTACAGCTCATACAGCTTGATCGAAACGCGTGACGGGGTTGACCGCTATCAGCGCACTTTGCGCAACTGCAACTGCGGATCATGGAACTGCTACACGAATTGCAACTGTAACTGCGCTTGTAATTGCACATGCTCTGTTCCTGAAGGAACAAAAGTCAAGCTCGGTGACGGAACGCTATCCAATGTTCAAGACTTGAAAGCTGGCGACGTAGTCCTTGGCCTTGATGACAAGAAGAACAAGATTCTTCGAGTTGTTGAGTGCCATGTTGGCGAACATGAAGTCACCTACACCATCAACAATCAAATCAGAGTTACTGGCGAACACCTCGTTTACAACGGCAAGAATTGGGTGGCCGTGAGTCTTGATGGCTACAAAGCGTTTGCTGAGAAATACAAAGAACGCACTGGCAAGGAGCCGAGCGTAGCTGTTGAAGGTCTTGCACAACTTAATGTCGGCGACTCCATCTTGATCGATGGACGAATGACTCGCGTGTTCTTCATCGACTCTGTGATGACTGGCAAAGAGACGCTCTACACGGTTGATGTTGGAGGCAACAAGACATGGCACGCAAACGGCGTTGTCTTGGAGTCGATGACTGAGAAAGGAGCCGAGTAATGGCCCAAATGCCCGTCAAACACTATGCAATGCCGAGAGAGAAGTATCCAATCTTCTACCATCTCGACGTTCAACCAGAAGTCATTACCGTCCACTCTTATGAGCGCTGCCGCCTAGAGTCTGATGGTGTGTGGGTTGGAGAGATGACGTTGAACAAAGCGTTCAACAACCCAGACATTGAAGTTCAAGATAACCCTGGCTACACCAACACTTCGATGTATGCCCACGACATCGAGCGCTATGACCGTGAGCGCTTGATTGTTGATGGTGGCACGCTTGCACCTCAACACGCTGGGAAGGTGTTTGCAAAGATTGGCGCGTCGCGCATTTTCTTGAATCGAACATTCGACCAACAGCGCACCAACAAAGGCGGATGGGAAGTCGGTGACTGCCTGATCTATGTCATTGGTATGGATCGCGACGGCTATCCTCGCCCGTCCATGACCGTGACTGTCGAGAACATGAACCGCAAGGCGATCTCATATCGCGCATCAAGCATCATGGACGGTCAACCCATTGTCACCGTGTTCAAGCCTTTTGCTGGCGACGACTTCACCAAATGCTCGATTGTTCTGCGCCATAGCGCCATGCTTGGCTTCACGAGCAATCTGTCCGACTGGGAGCCGCTTGACTACACCTGCTTGGTTGAGCCTATTCTGTTACCTGGTGTGACTGTGCAACATCCTGCGACCATCGCCCCAGACGGCACTGCGACCGTCACCGTCAATGTGGTGAACATTGAGACGGACGAAGTGTTGACAAGAGATTGTGAGCTGTTCCTTGAGGCAACTGGCGGATACCTGCCGTTGACTCGCGTGGCGATCACAAACGGCGCTGGGTCGTTCAAGGTCAAGGCGCTTGGCTTAGAAACTGGAGATCAATTCAAGGTCAAAGTCGGATTCCGACTGATGACTGGTCTTGCAGACGCAAACTTCACGGTATCGTGATGCAAAGCGTTTACGAGTGTTTGACCCACAATTGGGAGACCCCAATGTGGTCTGAGCGCCTGGACTTGAGCCAGGAAGAGCTAACGCGACTGTGCGAGTTGGCAAGAGAAGCTGAGAAGCTGCACTCGCCAACTGGCCACTTCTACGAGCGCAATGGCTACTACAACATGTTTGATCTCTTCAATGAGGATCAAACTATGTGCAAGTTCAGAGACATCGTGGCCGCCAGATTCCGCGACTATGTTTGGTGCGGATTCCAAGACCCATTCATTTGGGACACGCCAGTCAAGGTGCGGGCGTTTGCCAACATCTATCACTACGGACAGCGTATCAGGCCGCACTACCACCACGGCTGCGATTTCGTTTCCACGTTTTATGCTGACATGGGTGACGGCGCGAAACCAGACTTCAAGACCAACGAGGCTGGCCGCTTTGTTGTGATCGACCCGCGCCCAGCGCAGCAATATCCGTTCAACAACAAGAGCAAACGACTGCAAACAGAAACTGGGATGTGGCATTGCCACCCAGCTACTGTGTGGCATGAGAGTGAAACATTCTTTTCTGGCGGTGAGCGCGTGATGATTTCATGCGAATTCATCGTGATGCACGAACATAGAATGGCCTTTGGCGATTTGCCATTTGTCCGTAGCGCCCGCCAACCTTCGTTTGTTGGCCAGCGTGACGATTCCCAAACTCTCTACACCACACACTATGTATGAACTAGAACTTGTCGGCCCTGAAGGCCAAGTCCGCCACATTCATTACGAGCCTCACTTCAACGAGATGTATTGGGACGACGGTGAGAAGTTCCAAGTGAATCAGTTCAGGTTTGCTCAAGACATGAATTGGGAGGCTGCCACCATCGTGTCGCCAGACATGCCTGGGAAGAAGTCGCGTGATGCGAAGGTCATCAAAATCCAGCTTGGCCTCAAGTGCAACTACGCTTGCTCCTATTGCAACCAGGCTGCGCAGCCGCACGATTACGATGGCAGCCCCAAGGAGGTTGACGCGTTCTTTGACAAGTTTCAGACGTGGTTCAACCTTGGCGACGGCGAAGGCAAGCGCATCGAATTCTGGGGCGGCGAGCCGTTTGTCTACTGGAAAACCCTCAAGCCTCTGGCCGAGAAGGTGCGTGCAGCCTACCCAAAGGCTGAGTTCAACATCATCACCAACGCCAGCCTGTTCGACAAAGACAAGGTGGACTGGCTTGTCTCGCTTGGGTTTCAGGTCGGCATCAGCCATGACGGCCCTGGCTACGAAGAGAACCGAGGCCAAGACCCGCTCAAAGACAAAGACATCCTGCCGTGGGTCAAATACGCCTACGATCAGCTGCACCCAAGTGGGAAGATTGGCTTCAACTGTGTCTTGACTGGTCGCCATTACTCCATCAAGGAGGTCAAGGAATACATCGGCCATCATCTCGGCGTGGCCCCAGAGGATGTGCCCGTGACCACGGAAGAAATCCTGTTGGCCTACGACGACAACGCCGTTTCCGTCGGTCTTCAAGACGAGATGGACGCCGCAATGCTGATGCACACGGTCTTTTATGAGGGCATCACGGGTGTCGCCATGCCGTCTCTGGCAGGAAAAATCAAGGACTTCCTCACCAGTGTGACCAACCATAGGCCCAGCTATGTCTTGGGACAGAAGTGCGGGATGGATCGCCAAGACAACGTGGCCGTAGACATGGGCGGCAATGTCTTGACATGCCAGAACACCAGCAGCGAGACCCGCCACAAGTTGGGAAATATGGACGACTTGGACGCCGTGTCAGTCAATACTGTTCATCACTGGTCAACCCGCAAGGAGTGCCCGCAGTGCCCAGTCTTACAGCTGTGCCAGGGGGCGTGCATGTTCCTTGAGGACGCTCTTTGGGAGAAGGCATGTGACAACAGCTTTGCTTACAACCTTGCCTTGTTGGCCATTGGTTTGTTTCACTCGACCAACATGGTGTTGGTCAAGGTTAAAAATCCAGCTGGAATTCGTTTTGAATCCAGCACAGAGGTCTCAGTCATCGATCCGTCGATCATGCACAACCAGGGTAAGGCAGCATGGATGAAGAAGAGACCCAAAGTCGTTATGTTGAAACAAGAGTCTTGTGGAGCATAGGAATGGCCGCGAAGGATGAGATTGAAGCTAAACACGTTGACAGCAGGCTGAGCAGTCACGAGGAACTCTGTGCGTTGCGATACGACATGATTTGCGCTCGCTTGAAAAGGCTTGAGCAGATTTTGATAGGCACGGCAGCATTCATCATTGCAACGCTTTTGGCGGTAGCCATGAAGGTGCATTGATGGAAAACTTAGCTCAAAAGGCCGAGCGCCTTAAACAGCTGAAGGAACTTGCCAATCACCCAGGCTGGCAACACATGGCCGAGGTGATGAAAAACGAAATTGTTCTGGCAGCGTTCTCGCTGGCAGAGAAAAGAAAGATCGACCAGTATGAGGTCGAATTCCAGCGTGGCGCGATGTGGGCAGCGCGACGAACTGTAGAACTGCCTGCCAACCTAATTGCCCGACTTGAGTCTGAGTTGACTATGGAGAGGGCAATGGAGAGCGTCAGAAATGCCGCCCCCCAAACTTCCGCTACGGCTGAAAAGGAGTAACGTATGGATGACATGATTAACCAACTGGCCGCCCAAAAACTGGGTGATGCCAAACAGCAGATTGCTGACAAGGTTCAGCAAGCTGTTGCCGACAAACTAGGTGGAGCGGCCCAGCAAGGGGCAGCCCCCGCACCGCAAGGCGCAGCACCACAAGGCAATCAGCAGGCCGCGAAAGTGGCTCCCGACAAGATTGTCCCGACTGACGCTGAAAAGGCGTCCGCCGCCCTGGCTCCTCGCGACGAGGGTGTGGCTGATGGCCAGTCGGCCGTCACGTTCCAGGTTGAATTTGATGGCGAAATGCGCGACCTCACGCCCCAGCAAATCAGATCAACCTTTGACCGCTACTCCAAGCTGAACTACCAGCATCAAACCGAAGTAGCGCCCATGAAGCCAGTGCTGGACTTTGTGAACAAGATCATTGCTGACGCAAAAGAAGCTGGCAACGACAAGGTCAACGCCAAAGACGTTGCGCAGTTCCTTGAGGTGGCGGCCAAGGCGTATGCCAAAAACCCGACGATGGGCAACCAAAGCCAGCCGCAAGGAGCCAAGCTCGGCGGCAACATTGATGGCGAGATGGCTCAGTGGGAGAAAGACAATCAGGTCAGCTTGCCGCCTGGATACAAGCAGGCAGCTGGAGAAATCCAGGCGATGAAGAACATGATCGCCCAGCAGAACCAAATGATTAACAAGCTGCTTCAGGCTACTGGCGGGGTGGTTGACGCCTCCTCGGCTATGGCCAGTCAGGCGCAGGCTGGTCAAGTCAGCGCCATCAAGCAGCAGATTGGCAACAATTTGCAAACGGCTCAGCGCCAGCTTGGCTTGCCCGATGAGGCAGAAAACGACTTCATGCAGTTCGCCATGCAGCGTGGTTACACCATTGAGGATTTCATCGATCCTCAGCTGACGATGATGGTGGCGACCGACTTCAAGAACAACATGAACAGTCCAGAAATGGATCGCCTTCGCTCTATCGCGCAACGTCGCTCAGCCGTGACTGGTTCCGTGGAAGGGTCTCCTTCCGCTGGCGGAACTCCTCCTGGCGTGAATCCAGATCAGGCGTTCATGGACGGGATGATTAACAACGCCATGCAGAACAAGTTCCGCTCCGCATAAATTTGCAGCAGCCTGTCTCCTTTGGAGCTTGAAGCCCACCCGCAAGGTGGGCTTTTTTTGCTGTCTTGAAGGACGAAATGAACGCAAGACAACTACAGAATTTGGGTCATGGCAACAAGACAGGCCATGCAAGCCCGCATGTCGCGCTTACATAGCATCGCCAGGGAAGTCGCCTAAACGTCCACGAGCCAGTTTGCTCACAGGGCAAAAGAACTTTTTTTTGAACCGAACTTTTTTTGGAGAAAATCATGGCCGCTATTACTGGTCTTCGTGGTTCGGGCGAGTTCACCACTGACTTCCGCCCGACCAACTATCGCGAACTGTTCACGCTCCTTGAGCCGAACGGAACCGCACCCCTGAACGCATTGCTCTCGATGGCTGGCTCCAGCGAGACTGATGACCCCAAGTTCAACCACTTCCGCGACGAGATGCCTGACCGCTACGTCAAAACGAACGCTACTCAGACCACGTCTGATACCAGCATCGTTGTGACTTCCGCGACCGCTGGCGTATTGCCGTTCATCGTGGCTGGCACTACCCTTGTCAACGTCCGCACTGGCGAACTGATGACTGCTTCTGCTGTCAACACTGGCACGAACACCATTACCGTTACTCGCGGTATTGGCGGCTCTGGTGTTGCAATGGTTGCAGGCGACACGCTCGCTGTTGCTGGCTTCGCTGCACAAGAGGGTTCTGGCGCTCCCGCTGCCGTGTCGTTTGATCCCACTATGGATTACAACTACACGCAAATCTTCAAGACCAGCGTGAGCATCACCAACACCTTGAAGAACACCTATCTGCGCACTGGCTCTAAAGAGCAAGAGATGCTGACCAAGGCTCTCAAGCTCCACATGAGCGACATTGAGCGTTCGATGTTCTTCGGCAAGCGTGCTGAAGTCAACGGCAACACTGCACAACCAACTCGCTACACTGGCGGTCTGTTGTCGCAAATCTCTGCCGCTACCACTATCGATGCCTCGACTGCTGGCGCAACCGCTGGCAAGTTCACCGAGAAAGAGTTTGATCGCACCCTGATCGAAACTCTGTTCGCGTATGGCTCGAAAGAGAAGGTTGCCTTCTGCGGTGCAAAAGTGATTGCGCACCTCCAGCAGATTGGCAAGAACCGCTGGCAGCCCACCGCTGTTCAAGGTTCTTATGGCGTGAGCATGACTCGCTACTCCACCTTCGCTGGTGACCTGTTGGTGCATCTGCATCCGATGTTCCGTCAGATCGCTGGTATGGAGAGTTCGATGATTATTCTCGACCTGCCTTACCTGAACTACCGCTACATGAAAGGTCGCGATACCAATCTGAAGCGTGACGTGCAGGCTCCCGATGTGGACGGCTCAGTTCATTACTACATCACCGAGTGTGGTTTGGAAATGACTCAGAGCAAGGTGCATAGCATCATCAAGAACTGGGCACTTGTCGAGTAATCGATAGGTGGTCATTCGGGGGTCAACCAGGCCATCAGCCAGGTTGGCCCCTTTTACTTATTAAGGAACCGATATGTCAGAAGAGACCAAAGTTGAATCCGTGGAGCAGGTGCAAGAACCTGCCGTTGTTGAAGAGGCAAAGCCAGCAGAGAAGAAGCGAGCATCTAAGAAAGATGCCACGTTCAAAACTGTTGAATCTCAGCCGTATTCGTTCCAAGTCCTTGTGGCTGGCGAGTATGTTGACGGCGCACGCGATCCGAACAATGGCATTGTGACGTTTGAGGTTCCGTCTCACTTGGTTGATCGTTTCAAAGCGCACGATCTAATCATCAGCGGAAAAGTAGTGGAGGCTTGATATGGCCGAACGAAGCGGGCTAACACCGAACAAAGAGACCCCATACGGCTCGCTTCAGTCGTTGATGACGCGAGCCTTACGCCGTTATGGTGATTTCAACCCTGGCACGATTGATGGTGCTACCTACTCGATGTTCATCGATTTCGCGAACGAAGTTGTCGAAGAGGTTCGCACGCATCCTCTGTTTACGGGCGATCAAATCGATTACTACACGCACCAGGAAGAGACTCGTCCCATTCCTGATCTGTTGATGGTGACTGGCTTGATGTTCAAGTATGCGATTCAACAGTCCAGCGAGAAGGCCAAGACATACGGGCCGAACTACTACAAGATTATGAACACCACCTTGTATGACCGTCAGTTTGGCAACGCACGCCCAATCATCAACAAGTTTGATGGCGAGAACGATTACGACTCTCGCACAGAGCGCCGCGCCGCTGCCGTCGTGGCTGCACGATACAGGAGTGGCATCGAATGAGTATTTATAGCCCCAAGGGCATCAACGCCAAAATCTTCCCCTACCAGCATTTCCAGGGGATTGATTCATCACGCGACCCTGCGGCGATGGACACTGGCGACAACTTGCACCTTGTGAGCGTGAAGAATGGTTTCTGCGATTGGCGTGGAGTCATCAATCGTGATCCATCAGCAGAACGCCGAGAAATATCTGAAGGCGTCGTGAGCCACGTCACGTTCTTTGGCAGAAACAAAACCGTGTTTGCGCGTCGAGATGAGGGCGGCACATCGTTGTGCAGCGATACCAACATCAACGTGCAAGACGTTTACCCCCGTAACGCCGTCATCACTTCAACTCAGTTCAACTTGAAGACTGTCGTGGCGACAGCTGGCTACAACATGTATGCGTTTGATGGTTACGCATGGGACGCAATCGACACCGTGAATGCGCCCAAACCAGCATACGCAGTCACTACGAACCGACGCCTAGCCGTTGCTGGTATCCCTGGCCGCGAAACTCAAGTGCTGTTCTCCCGTGTGGACAACTTCAACATTTGGCCAGAAGACGAAAGCACAACGTCAACCGAGGTGACGAAAGCTGTTTACATCGATCTGAAGAACTACATCGGAACTGCTGACCAGATCAAAGGTCTTGCTACGTTTGAGAACTTCAAGTTTGTTGTGTTCACAAATGACCGCGCATGGGTCTATTCGCTTGACGCTGACTACACGCGCTGGACGCTTGACGACAAATCGCACGTCGAGGTCGGTGTGGTATCGCACAATGCGATTACTCGCGCTGGGCAAGACACAATCTTTGCTGCTCGTAACGGTATCTACTCGTTGCGCCGTAGCAGCAACGGCCTCCAGATCATCAACGTGCCGCTTTCATCGAAGATCGATTTGCTGTATCGCAGTCTCGTCAAGAACTGTCCGAACCCAGAAGAGATCAGCGCGTTCTATGACGTGGACAACGGGCAATACAACTTGTATTTCCCGCAGACAGACTATGTGACCACGAGACTGACGATGACCGTGTCTCCAGTTCAAGATGAGCCGTCCAAGTTTTCTGTTGGCAACTTCCTCAACAGTAGATGCGGGGCTTCGTTGGGAGGCGTCACAGTGCTTGGCACTCCTGGCGGACTCTACACGCAGCGGAACATTGAAGACGAATTGGAACTTGCTCCAGAGATGGTGGTGGTAACGCCAATCCTTTGGCAAGGTCAAATGACAGAGCAAAAGCAAAGCGTCTCTTTCATCTTGCAGGCTACAGGCAAGGGAACGATCACTGTTGAGGCTTTTGATGAGGAGGGCAGAGCGCTTTCCGACATGACGTTTGACATCGAACCTGAAGTAACAGATGGCACTTTCTCTGATGTGCCACTGGTAGCTCAATACGACAGGAAGTTTGAACACATCTATCGCGGGGTGCAGTTCCGTTTCAAAACCAACGGAGTTGGCCTTCTCAAAATTATTGGTTTTGCAGTGCAAGTGAGGAAAGGAACCTAATCATGGCAAGACTTCGCCAAATGAATCCGTCGAATTACACGACCAACTCTCGTATCAATGACGAGTTTGAAAGTGTCATTCGCTACTTAAACACAGCGGAGCTTGGCGACAAAACCATCGCTGAACTCCTATCGCAACTCTTTGATTCCAGCGGGGTTTGGGACGGGCCGATTGAGTTCCGCGTTGACAACTCTGCTGGCTTGCAGGTTCGCGTGGGTAACTACGAGAAAGCTGAAGAGGGGTGGCAAACGCTCGCAGACATTAACGCACTGCGCGGCCCAGGTGGGCAAAACGTCGGCCAGCTGATTGGCCCGTTCTTCTACAACCGCATTGATTACGTTGCAACTGCTGGCCAAACTGCCTTCACATACAACTTCGATGCAAGCACGGACACTGTTGTT
>Ga0255151_1000450_pt1 | contig 13109 bp, 9 predicted proteins | sample Atl_Yuk_RepB_8h_FD_183612 | JGI IMG/M metagenome (GOLD analysis project Ga0255151, IMG submission 183612) | Freshwater microbial communities from Altamaha River, Georgia, United States - Atl_Yuk_RepB_8h | ecosystem: Environmental > Aquatic > Freshwater > River | place: USA: Georgia | collected... | reverse complement strand
ATGAAATCCATGGATCTGCGGGCAGCCGTTATGTCACGAGGATCCCTTCCAATTAACTGAGGAGCGATGTAATCCCGAATAGCGGAAACTGTGCCGGCCTGGGTTTCGCCAGACCAAAGACCGGATATTGTAGCCTCACCCAGCCCAATAATCCCCTGGTCGGTGTGCACCTTCACAAGAACATACGGTGAGAAAGCATGCTCCCCATGGGCAGTCTTGGCGGTAAGCCCCTTCTTCAAAGGCACATTGATCGGAATAGGTTCAATGCTGGTAATCTTCATGAAAGGAATCTCCTTAACACATTCGAAGTTATCTTGGAAACTTTTTCATCCACCGGCAGGGATGCGACATAATTGATCGAACCCACCGAGAACACCATGCCACCAGATGGTGTTTCAAAAATAGTCATCTCGGCCCCGCCATCATCTGGGTTGAGGCCCTTGGCGAGATGTTTGATTCCCTTGGGGGAACTCGCGGAAGCTTTATCTGTCTCGTGCCCCGAGGCACCACCCGGGCAACGCATGTGCAAACTCTTTTCCCCAAAAAGGTCGCCATTGCGCAAACTGGTTCCCTCAAAAACCCAATGGGAATCATCCACAACACGATAGGGGGCACCTGTCATCGCGCCTGCAGGCGTAAACACCACACCCAATAGATTGGCCTCGGATTCATGGCGGATGGCGTAGCGACTTTCATACCCACCCAACCCCTGCACATCCAAGCCGGTCAGTTTTTCGTTATGACAAAGCATGGCGCCTTCAGGTGTCAGCTCCACTTCGCAATTCAAGCCATTACCACCCAGGTAAACCAAGCTGCCCTTTTGCTGAAAGACCCAATTCTTTACCGATTCATACATGTGCCGGGTCCAATATTCGGGATGCACAGCGGTAATCAATACCTTGTAGTGAGATAAATCCAGCGTACCTTCGTGAAGTTGGGATTCCGCATAATAGTCGTATTGGAATTGTTCCCTTTCCAGCCATCCCAGCAATCGCCATTCCGCAGGAGCCAAATGACAGGCCTGTCTGCCTTCGATGGGGTCCGTGATTTTTTCTTGAAAATTAATGTGATTAAATGGCTCTGGCCGATCCAGGGAGAGGGGTGGGTATGGCCCGCTGCGCCAGGTGTAAAAGCCCTTGTCGGAATAGCGCTTCAGTTCCACGCGGGAATTGACAGTGGGTGTGGGTGGCAAACCATCAGCATGGATATAGTTGCTTCTGCCGCCGAAACTGTTGTAGGCATTCCAAGTGAGATTCGATGCCAGCACCGCAAGGGCGAATTTGGGCTTTGCAGGAGCCACAATCCAGGGGAATGAAAACTCACTTCCTGTGGCGGTGGATGCCCTGAAGTAATACAGGCCGGAACGATCCGGGGCACAAACATGCTGCGAATGCACCGAGTTTGCGTACCCCACTTTGTTCCAATGTACGCCGGTCTGGGTGTAATCACCATCAGGTGTCACTTGCATGACCGCACGGGGAGCATGTTCATCATGCCAACCCAAAGAGCGCACCAATTGCGGGTTCCATCCATATCTCCAGAGCTCCAACTTGTATGCCTCGACAGAATGCACCCTGAATTCGGAAGATTCACCCGAGCGAACCATTTTAGGCCATGCGTAGCCATACAGTTCATCGGATAGCATCCGAAATTGAAAAGGCTCCTGCAAAGGAACCTGAATACTGCCGAACTTGGACCCAAAGCCGGATTTCTGAAGGATCACCTTGTAGCTTCCGGGTGGCAGGTCCAACACCACGGAACCACTGGCCCGCGATTGGGTTGCCCAGGATCGACCTTCTTTACTGATAAACTCAAGACTGACATCCGCCAGCGCAGAATACTTTTCATCACTCACATAGCCAATCAACATTTAAGGCTCCCTAGCGAGGTATTATCTCCGATATGTACCAGACCAATTGCAGGAATGCGATCATATTCAAGATTCGGTTGGTGACTTGAACCAACTTGCGGAATAGACTTGGAATCTAAGCTTTATAGAGACCACGCATGGAACCCAAAAACACCATCAGTGAACAACCCACCAAGGCTAGAACGATTCTTGTTCTTTGGCTTTGTGGGTTATCTTGCGTTCTCTATCTGGATCGTATTTGTATGTCGCAGGCCATAGTTCCCATCCAAAAAGAACTTGGGCTGACGAACACTCAGACCAGTTATATCCTCATGGCGTTCACCCTGGCTTATGGAATTTTTGAAGTGCCTACCGGGCGCATGGGAGACAAATTCGGATCCCGAATGGTCCTTACTCGCATCGTGATCTGGTGGTCCATATTCACGGCCCTTACCGGAGCCTGCACTGGTTTTTATTCACTTTTAATGGTTAGGTTCTTGTTTGGGCTGGGTGAGGCTGGCGCATTTCCCAACGCTGCAAGGGTAATTGCAAGATGGTACCCGGTGGGGGAACGCGGCAGGGTTCAGGGGACCATGCTGGCTGCCGCGCAATTGGGGGCGGTAATAGCACCTATTGGTGCAGCTTACCTGATTGAAACCATAGGATGGAAATGGACCTTCAGTGTCTTTGGAATAGCTGGAATTCTATGGGCCATTGGCTTTTGGCTGTGGTTCCGGGATGACCCTTCACAACACAACGGTGTAAACCCCCTGGAACTTGAGATCATCCAAACCTCCGGCGTGGTGCAAACCACTCACCAAGACCCAGTCCCCTGGACAAAAGTATTCTGCAACCGGGGTATTCTGGTACTTTGCCTGACCATGGTGATGGGGGCTTTTTACACCTACTTTTTCTATTCATGGTTTCCCAAGTATCTTGCCTCGGCGCGAGGGCTGGACAACCTGCTCGCCGGCAAACTCTCCTCGCTGGTGCTGGCGGGTTCGGCCATTGGAATGTTTTTTGGTGGATGGCTCGCGGACCGCATTCCCTTGTGGTTTTCCGATCATGTCCAAGCCCGCAGGCGACTTGGAATTTCCTGCTATCTGGTGGCAGCCATATGTCTTTTCATCGGTATTCGCTGCGACGCCCCTTATGCCCTGGCGGCGCTCTGGGGCTGTTCTTTCTGCTTCATGCATGTGACCTTGCCCAACTGGTGGTCTGTTGCCATTCCCCAGTGTGGCAAGCATGTCGGCAGTCTTTTTGGATTGATGAATGGAATTGGCGTTTTGGGCGCCATGAGTTCGCAATGGTTCGTGGGATATTTTTCTGACATTCGATTTAAGCAGGGCTACACAGGCAGGGAACAATGGGATCCGTTATTTGATGTCTACACCGGAGTGCTGCTTATGGGAGCTTTTGCCTGGTGGCTGTACAAGTTTATTCCTCTGGAAGAAGAATCCACCCACCGCACCACTACTTCGGAATGACAATATCGAAGGTGTTGACACCCTTCTTGATTTCAAAAGTGATACCAGATGTATCGGGGTCGGCAAATTTGTTGGGAACCGGGATGAAAGAAAGCTTCTTTCCCGCTTCCGCAGAAGATTGACCTCCAGGCCCCTTGTAGGCCTGTGCCATGCTACGACTCATCAGTTCTCCACGCATGGCATCCGTATCAACTCCTATTTTCACTTTTCCAACAGGCGCACTAGGAACCTTGTACTTCCCAGGTTCGACAATTTTGGCATCCGCTGTGGCAGTTTCAGAACGCACCACAATTAATGCCATTGGAACCGGCTTGCCATCATATGTCACAGAACCTTCCAGAGTCGCTCCTGTATCAGGTATTTCGTAGGCTCTTTGGCCACACCCCATGGTACATAACACAAGAATACCCAATAAAAGTCTTTGGATCATTTTTAACAGCCTTGTCATTTTGGATTATTGATTGATGCTATCAGCTTCGCCACCGCGGGGAGTAACCGATGCACTCCAAGACCGAATACTGACCGAAGTGGTAATCGACCTTACACTGCCATCCATCATACAGGCCTGAACACCACCGGAACTCAGCGGATAGATGTTGTAGTGTCGTTGCTGGCTTGGCACCAACAACCTTGATGGCGGGTGGAAGTATTCATTGGGATCTGTGTTACCAAACCTGCAATTGGCTCTACCATATTGGCCATAAACATCATCCGCGGTGGAATTCGGATCATTGCAAGTGGTGCCAAAGAATGGCACCAGCGCATCGGTAATATCCGTTGTGGCCCAAACCTGGGCACCATTATTACCATTGGCATCGCCCGAGAGAGTGTAATTGGCCCAGGAAAGAATCCCGGCACCAGATACCATGGGTTTCTCAATGACACCCATGGTGTTGGAGGTTCCATCCGTGATATTGCTCATGGTTTCCACACCACCTCCCACATTACTCCAGGCAACACGCCATCCCTGCCACTCTCCGTTATAAGGCTGGCCAAAAACTCGAGCATTCGGAGCATAGCTTGTAAGAGATTGCTTGTAAGGCACACCGTTGGGATGGGTTGTCCATTGCCAGGACCAGTCCATTTCCTTGTAGGGGCTTTGATCAGTGGGCGCTTGCAACACCTTCAACTGAGTGGACCCAACCATCTTGGTTGCATCATCGGTTCTGGCAGCCATGATGTTGTAAGAGCTAATCGATTTATGAAGCGCACCCTGTTCCAAATAGGGAAGCAGACAATAAAAGAAGGTGGTTTTGTCACCGCCAGCAGTCGCTTGATTGAATGGGAGATACGGACCACGATATTCCACACAGGTTGTGCAATTCACTTGAAAGGAAGACCATTGGTTCACCAATATCGGGGGAAAAACCTTCATGGCATCATGAGCACCATGCATGGCAAGACCTATCTGTTTCAAGTTGTTCTGACTCTGGGCACGGGCCGCAGCTTCCCGAACCTTTTGAACTGCGGGTAACAACAATCCAATTAAAATGGCAATGATGGCAATCACCACCAGCAATTCAATCAGGGTGAATGCAACTTTAGATGCGTTTCTTTTGGGTTTTAGCATGATGGCACCAAGGGAAAGGAAGACAATTCTCGCAATTCATTATTTTTTCATAACAGATTGCATTACATTTGACAATTCAGGCTGGTAGCTCTTCAGGCCATTAAAGGTTCCAAAGGCGATACAACCCAAACGAACGAAATAAATGGGGCTATCAAGACAGGATTGGCTGGATGATATCGCCTTCAATGATGGGAATAGGGCGATTTAGCTTATCCAAAAGTTGAGAATCACGGGGTAATCCCAGACAGTGATACATGGTGGCTACCAGGTCAGCCGGCCTGGTGGGGTTTTCGGATGGATATGCAGCATAACGGTCACTTTTGCCATAAACTGTTCCGCCCCGAATGCCACCACCAGCCAAAATGGAAGTAAAACAGTTTGCCCAGTGGTCGCGACCATCTTTGCCTGCGCCGGCTCCACCCACCACCGACTGGCCCACTCGGGGTGTTCTGCCCATTTCTCCCGTCCAAAGAACCATGGTTTCATCCAGCATGCCACGACTTTCCAGATCATCCAGCAAGGCGGAAAAGGCCTGATCGGTAACCGGGCACAGCCTTTCTTTCAAATCCACAAAGTTTCGGTTATGGGTATCCCAATAAACGCTCACATTGGTAATCCCATCATTGGGCCAAAATACTGTCACAAGTGGAACACCAGCCTCCACAAGCCTTCTGGCTTGCAGCACACTCTGACCATGGCGATTCATACCGTACCTTTCCCGAAGTTTCATGGGTTCCTGGGAAAGGTCAAAGGCTTTTCTTGCTTTGGGCGAGGCTAGAAGATCATAAGCCCTTTGGTATTGGCCACCCAATGCCTGTTGGGTTTCGGATTCATGAAACTTTCTCGGGGTTTGAAGATTCTTTTGCAATGCTCTTCGTTCATCCAGCCTGCCAGAGGCGAGTTCCTGACGAAGATCTAATTCACCCACCTTGTATTCAGAGCTTGAAGCATCGGAATCAATACGCATGGGGTTGTATTTGGGGCCCAACCAACCAGCCCCCTGCCCATGGGAAGATTCCACAAACCGCGGTGCTCCGTTGGGGACCACTGGCATCATGGAAACATAAGGGGGCAGCAATCCATTCCCCCGGCCAAGGTACGATAGGATGGCACCGTAGTTTGGCCAATCCTCTGCAATCGGGGCACTTCGATTGGGACGATCCCGCCCGGTCAGCAGAAAATGCGTAGCAGAAGTATGATCCACATCGGAATGGGTCATCGATCGAATAATAGCCAGTTTGTCGGTTCTGGCCGCAAGCTTTGGCAAATGCTCACATATCTGCAAGCCGGGAACTTTGGTTGCAATTGGCTTGAATTCCCCACGATACTCCACGGGGGATTCGGGTTTCATATCCCAAGTATCTTGATGTGCAGGCCCACCCCACATGAACAACACAATGCAAGCTTTTGCCCGTGCCGTTTTGGGGATAACCGTATTTTGTTTGGCAGCAAGGAAGCTTGGCAAACCAAGACCTAAAAAAGGCATCGCTCCGGCACAAAGAATCTGCCGGCGGTTGAATGCGCTATTTTCTGAAAAATTAGCCGTTTTGGAAGCCATGCCAGTTACCTTTTAGAACCACCTAAAAAGTATATCATGCATGGTTAAAGGAATTAAGCACCCTCTTAAAAATAGTCATTGAAAAAGCATTGTCGCTGTTCGTATTCAAGAAGATATTTTTTTGAATGCCCGAAGATTTTCGCCGCAAGGATTCACCAAACCGGAATTACACCTCTAGAGATTGCACCTCACTCCTACAGTTCGAGGCCCGCCATGAAAAGCATATTCAAATCTTTTGTTTCCAAAGGATTGCTGGCAATGGGATTGGCATTTTTAACCCTTCAAACCGATCCTGTTCTGGCAGATTCGAAGCAACCTGTAAAAGCCTCCGCAAATAGAGGGCAGGAAGGTTCCCGCAAAATAAATCCCTCCAGACAACCAAACGCACCAACTTCGGGAAACTCAGTTACCCCAAGGCCCGAAAAAACTATTAGCATTTCCAAACCAATGGGGCCTAAAGCTGAAGTAACCAATAAAGAAACCAATTCACCCCAGCCTAAACAGCTTCCAAAAATTGAACCTTCAAAGCCAGAAACGGTTTTGGAAAGCTCCAAGCCAAAACAAACACCAGCCAAAGTGGAAATTCTAAAGCCAGATTCCTCAAAAAGCATAACCATACCCGCCATACCAAGGCCAGCTCCACCCAGCACTATGGTGCCGGATACAAAACCCATACCTAAGCAGCTTCCCCAAAGAATACCCGAAGCAAAAGCGCCAACACTTCCAAAAATCGAAAGTCCGAAAATCATCACTCCGCCCCCAGTAATCAAACCAACCAAAGAAGTTGCCAGCAAGAATTCCATCCACGGGTTTCCAGATAGGCCTCCAACCCGGATACCCCAAGATTTCTACAGGAATCCAAATTTCAGAAACCCAAACTGGAACAACCCTTGGAATCCCTGGCTTGGAAACTACAACTGGAATGGAGGATACCCGGTCCACCGCTACTACGGGCCCTACTGGTGGCAAACCAACCGAAATTATTTGTGGGGCTGGAATTTCGGAAACCAAAGCTACATAAGCTGCTATGACCGCTACACAAACAGATGTGCTTATTATGTGGTGCCCTGCGATTCTCTGGAAACCATCTATGCAGATCCCAACTGCCTGGTTACCTACACTTCATCAACCTGGGGTGACAACCGCAATTTCTTTTTCTACCTGCTGGGGCTTGTCCAAGGAAACGCCATGGCAGCTTTAAGCTTCCATTTTTGAATCGAATATGGGTTGGGCCGTAAAACCCCGCGTGGTTTGGTTGAAAATTAAAAGCATTCGCCATCACCCAACCCTTTTTCGCCGGAGGAGGGCCATGTGGGCCAATGGTATCGTGGTATCAGCCAGCACCGTGACATTGTTTTTAAAATTTTAAATCTTATAACCATGAAGCCTTGCAACAAACTTTATGCATTTGCAGGAACACTCAATTTCCCTCTTCCCAGGTGGAAGAGGGCGGGGTGATGGGCGAAACAAATAATCTCAAACAACCATCCTGGAATTTAAACTGTCCCGGTTCGAAATTTAAATTGCAAAGGCCCCGGATGCGAAGTGCAACCGGGGCCTTCATTTTTATCCATCCATTATTTCAGGTTTTTCTTAATTTCATCCTCAACGTTGGAAACCTGCAGGTTTTTGCCTACCACCTTGCCATCTTTTCCAACTAGGAACACATGGGGAAGTACCTGAATACCGTAATCGGTTGCCAGCTTTCCTTCCAAACCACCAGATTGGTAAAGGTGTTGGGCGGTAATTGGAGACCGTTTCAGAAATGCAGTTGCTTCATCCTGAGTATTGTCCAGGTTGATGCAAACCAATTCCAAACCCTTGGCAGCATAAGTTTCTTGGATGAGCTTAAGCTTCGCAAAATCACCCACGGTCTGGCCATTCCAACTTGCCCAGTAATAGACAATCACCATCTTATCGCGGATGCTGGTCAGGTCAAAAGTCTGTGCCGGGTTACCAAGCTGCGTTCCAACCAAGGATAATGGCTGGCCTTCGCTTTCAAGCCTGCGGATGGAACCGGCGGCCTTGGCTGTTTGCGGTTTGCCTGCGAAGTTTTTCACAATCTGGTTATACCAGTTCTTGGCTTCCACTTCTTTACCAAGAAATTCGCTTACCATACCCAATTGAAGCAGAGCATCGGGAGTGTCTTCCGCTTTGGGATACGCTTGCACAAACTGGGTTAGTTTTGCCACCCAATCAGATTGGATTTTGGAGAAATCTTCCCCGGGCTTGGAAATGCGAGCCGCATAATCAGCCTGAAGCCCTCTGAAAGCCACATAGGCTGTAAGGTTGTTTCCTGGAAGCACCTTTACCAGTTGTTCTTCCAGCGAAGCAAGTCGCTTGGAGGCCACCACATCGTTGGCAGTGGCATTCTGGGCAGCACTGCTTAGGCTATCGGCTAACTGGCGAACCCATGGGTCACGGTCTTCGGCCTTTACCCGTGCAAGAATCTTTTCCAATTGATCTGCGCGTTTCAGGTGATGTTTTACCATGGCTGGGCTGGGGCCGGTGGAGGCTGTCGCATCAGCGGAAGCATCCAGTGCGGTGAGTTCATCAACCAGTTTTTTCAATTCAGGGTCTTTTTCGAGGTCAATCTTGTTGGAACCCGGACGAACAGAGCCCTCATCCTCGCTGATGGCGCCAGGAATTGGGCCATCAGCCAGTTTCCACGCACCGTTTACAAAATACATTTCGCCGGTTTGCAGCCAGTCAGTTTTGCCTGCCACTTCATAAAGGATGGTTCCCTTGGAGTGACGAAGGATATCGGTTTTGGCTCCGGTAAGATCCACAGGCAGACACTGGGGAGTTCCCATTTCCACATGCAGCCAGATGGCCTTGTCGGTGAGCGCGGAAAGTTTGGTGCAGGTGGACTGGAACTTTGCAGGCGCACCATTGACCTGCTCACGAATCTTACGGCCCAGGTCCCCCTGGAGGTCTAAAGCCTTTAGGTCTGCCTCGGATACCATCAAGGCTTTCAGGCGATTAAAATCCTTGGTGGCAACTGCCTTCAAAACTTCCTGGCTGGCTTCCTCGGAGCTGATGGTTTGCCAAGTATCTATTTTGGCATCTTCGTTTTCATCGATGCCGATCCTGGAACCACCGGCATTCAGCCAGCGATAGATATCCGCCTTGCCATTGAAGTTGGAGTCAATTTCGCGATAGACTTCGACTCCATCCTTGTAATACGACCACACATCAATTCGGTTATCTTCGTTGGTATCAAAGAATCTTCGCAAGAGATTTCCCTGAGCATCTTTAAGAACCCAGCCAGAACCCTTCTTGGCACCTTTGACCAATTCCACCTTGAGGCTTGCCTCTTCCTCAGCGGCAGGCATAACAGCCTGTATACCATCCTGCTTTGGTTTAAAGGTAAGGATTTGCGAAGGTGTCGGTGCAGCGGCACCCCAGGCTGTGGCTGAAATACCCCAGAAAGCAACTCCACCAAAAATCCAACTTGTCAGTTTTTTTCTGTTCCTCATCCCAATATCTCCTTGGCAAACCAAAACAAAAGATGGCCTTACCAGATAGATCGGCATAATGAGTGTCAGAGTTGACCGCAAAATCGCAAAAGTCGGCTTAATCGTTAAGGTGTGTATTTCCGCTACAGCAAGAACCCATAATGTCAAGATTCAAAAAATGGGTAAAATTAAAAATTGAAACTATCTTGGAGGGTTGATCCTTCGCCTTCTTGACCAACTTCATGAAAAAATTACAATTTTAATAGGAACTTCTGTGGCAGGCATAGAATTGGTTAGGCCAAGGAAGGCATTGGTATACAAAAGTTCTGGCAAGGAGTGCCAACATGAGCTTAAGGTTAAACAGCAACGCTCAGGTCAGTTTTACCTGGGATTTTTATGGCTCTAATTGCAAGATCAATCATGCAGACGGAAACTTACTTGCTTGCATATTTAAAGGGCCTTCTGAATTTTCCCCAAATTACCTTGAATTGAGCTAATTCCTGGAAACAGCCAGAGGATTTCGTTTGAAATCAGTTCAGCAAAAACCTGGAAAAGCATGGAAAAGGGCTCTACCCTTGGACAATGACAAGGTCAAAATGATCAAGGAAGCCAACGACATCGCGGATGTGGTTGGAAGTTACATATCACTGCGACCAGTTGGCCAGACCTTCAAGGGTGTATGCCCTTTTCACGATGACCACAGGCCTTCTTTTGATGTAGACCCCAAAAGGGCACGCTACAGGTGTTGGTCTTGTGGTAAATACGGCGATGTAATCAGTTTTGTGCAAGAGTACGAAAAAGTCGAATTTGCCGAAGCTTTGGAAATTTTGGCCAGGCGGGCAGGTATAGATCTCGAAAATAGTAAAAATTTCCTTCAGAACCGCGCCCGCGGAGCAATGCTAGATGCAGTGCGCTGGGCAGCAGATCAATACCACCAGTGCTTGCAGGAATCCTCCCTGGCTGCTGATGCTAGAAGTTACCTTTCCAGCCGGGGATTAGAAGACGAGATTATCAGACAGTTCGGTTTGGGCTTTGCACCCGGCAAGGGTGACTGGCTTTTGGCCAGGGCGCAAAACGACGGATTGGACTTGGAAATGCTGGAGCAAGTTGGGTTACTGGGGCGCAGGACGGACAAACCGGGTCTTTACGACCGGTTCCGCGACCGCGTGATGTTTCCCATCCGCAATGTTTTGGGCAACACAGTGGGTTTTGGCGGAAGAATCATGCCGACTTCACCCATGATTGACCGTGCACCCAAATATTACAACTCCGCAGATTCCACTCTCTTTAGCAAGAGCGAGCAGCTTTATGGAATCGATCAGGCTAGAAACGCAATAGCCAAGGCTGGTTATCTGGCAGTCATGGAAGGCTACACCGATGTCATGATGGCCCACCAGATGGGAATCTGCCATGTGGTGGCAACCATGGGCACCGCAATTAACGCCAGGCACCTTCGTCACCTAAGAAGGTGGACCCAGAAAGTGGTGCTGGTTTTCGATTCGGATGCGGGTGGCGAACAGGGCGTGGACAGGGCGCTGGAATTATTCGCGGCCAGTGACATGGATCTGGCGATAGCAACACTGCCCGAAGGTTTGGACCCTTGCGACCTTTTGCTGAAAGATGGCCCCGAGCCATTACAAAATGCACTGGATAATGCGGTAGATGCCCTGGAGTTTAAGCTTGGTAAAGTACTGGAGGCGCAAAATGCTCCCGGTGCTTCATTGGAAGCTGGCAAAAAAGCATTGGATTCCCTGCTGGCGGTGCTGTCAAGAGTTCCAGTGGCAGACAGCCCCTCTGCAGCGCTGAAGGTACAATTAATGCTGGCGCGCATTTCCAAGAAACTTGGCGTGCATGAACAAGTGCTTGGCAAAAGATTGTGGGAATTAAAACCAAGAACGGAACAGATTCGGGAAACGGAACAACAAACCGAACAAAGGCAGGCAAAACCTGCACCCGAGGAAAAAGAACTTATGGAATTGCTGCTGGCCAACCCGGATTTGGTGGAACGGGCCATACATGAAATTCCCCTCGACCAATGGAATCACCCAGGGTTGAAGCAGGTCGCTGGTGTCCTGTATGCTTTACAGGATGAAGGCACCAAGCCCGAAGTGGATGTTGTGCGAAGCAGGCTGGCTGACAGCCCGATCGCATCACGATTGTTGGGTCTGGCTGACAATGGTCGGCGTAACCCAGACCCGTTCGACTGGTATGGCAAGTTGTTGAAAAGATTCAAGGAAAAGGCAACGACCCCGGCAGTACGAGTGATCAAGGATAAACTTCACTCGGCCGCGGATCATGCGACAGCCCTTGAACTTCTTCGAAACCTGCAATCCAAGTCGGTGGATTCTTCCTTGGGAGCGGTGCAAAGCACCTCTCCAACCACACCTCATGGCGATGGAGGCATTTGAATGGAAAAGATTGAAGACACCTTTAAGGCTCTTGTAGAAGCCGGCAAGGAAAAGGGATTTCTTACCTATTCACAGGTAAACGAGCTTCTTCCGGAAGACGAGGCCAATCCCGAAAAGATCGATCAGCTTCTGCTCCTGTTGGAAGAACAGGGAATCGAGCTGATCGATGAATCCGAAGCCGAGGAGCGCGAGGGTGGTGCGGGCGATTCCACCGAGGAAGCAACCCCGGAACTTGATTTTACCTTTATTGAGGAAGAGGAAGGCAAGCGCATCGACGACCCCGTGCGCATGTACCTTACTCAGATGGGCGAGATTCCCCTTTTGAAGCGGGAACAGGAAATCGCCCTTGCCAAGAAAATTGAAATCACCCGTAAGCGATTTCGTCGCAAGGTGCTTGAATGCGATGGTGCCTTGAACCAGGTGGTGGACACACTGAAGAGGGTTCACTCCGGCGAACTGCCTTTCGACAGAACCGTGAAAGTGTCACTGACTGAGAATTTGGAAAAAGACAAGATTCTCCAGCGAATGCCACACAACCTGCGCACGCTGGAAAGACTGATGGAACAAAACCAGGAAGACTTTGCCCGCATTATGGATGGCAGCCTGGATGAGGATACAAGAACATATCACCGCCGCAGTCTTAGAATCCGTCGTCGCAAGGCGGTAACTCTGGTGGAAGAACTTAGCATCCGCACCCAGAAGATCCATCCGCTGATGAAAAAGCTGGAGCAGATCTCAAGACGGATGGAAGAACTTCAGGTTGAAATCGAACAATTACA
>Ga0255151_1000448_pt1 | contig 13146 bp, 18 predicted proteins | sample Atl_Yuk_RepB_8h_FD_183612 | JGI IMG/M metagenome (GOLD analysis project Ga0255151, IMG submission 183612) | Freshwater microbial communities from Altamaha River, Georgia, United States - Atl_Yuk_RepB_8h | ecosystem: Environmental > Aquatic > Freshwater > River | place: USA: Georgia | collected... | reverse complement strand
ATAAAAGAATATGCGTATTCTTAGTTGGCCTAGCAGCATAAGCAACCTCTATATACTCATCTACATATAGTTGAAGGTTTGGCTGATCTGCCACTAACTCTTTTATGTTGTTTGGTATATCTTCTTCTAACCTAGCATATTGAATTTCGCCAAGTAGTCTAGTATATTCTTCCTTGTTGTCCTGATATTTTCGTATTATTTTATTACCATAAGTACGTCTTATATCAGTTGGACAAAACATACATGACCCATCGATATAGCCATATCTTTTGGCTATAGGAGGTATCATGAGATTATATTAAAATCCCAAACGGTCAGCGATTTGTCCAGCAACAGCAACTAATCCAGGTCTATTCTGAATAAGTGCTTCCTTCTTCTGCTCGTCTGTCATATCCTTTGGAAGGGTTGCTGAAATTCCTTCTTCAACGGTATCGACAACTGCTGCTACGATCTTTTCTCTTGTAAGTTCCATTTTTTCACCATTTTCCTATCGGACATTTTGCTTGCTTTAGAGTTGTCTTAAGTTTCATAAAACAACCACACTTTTTACATTTTATCATACGCTTGTTGAACCATTCACAAGTATTACAAATACTCAAACGTGACTCTATGAGATCTCTATCGCTTCTTGGCTGATTTGGATCAAACAGGTCTATAAATTTAACATCATCAGCCATTAAATGTTTTTTTGATCAATGTCAAAATACCATATGAGATCAGTCCAGCCAAAGCCATACCGATTAATGCCTCAATCATGATTTAACCACCATTTCTTAATATACCAAAATGTTAGGTTTGCAGCAATTATTGCTACATACACTTCTAAAATATTTATAATACTCATAAGGTATCCATACTACCATAATTTTCCATATAGTGCAAATCTTGTTTGCATATGTTATGGATAGGGGTGGTTTGGATATACGAAACTCTTATTTCGCCCCGCCGAAAGACGAGAGTTTACATTTTTTAAAAACACTTGTTATAATTATCGAGTTATGTTTTCTGGAAACAATACTGCGCTAGTTATCGAAATTATTATCGGAGTATCAACGATTCTCGTCGGAATCGGTGGCGCAATTAGATGGCTTACAAAACATTATTTCGATGAAATCAAATCGGAATTTAAACCTAACGGCGGATCGAGTTTAAAAGATCAAGTTAATAGACTAGAAAGAAATCAGGCTGCTTTGCAAGAAAGAATTGATAAAGCCGAAGAAACTCGTAGAGAGATGAATGAAAAACTTGATCAGATGTATTTAATTTTACTTAAGCATATTGAAAAAACTAGCAAATAATTCCCTATATATAATATATAATATATATAATATATTTATATATAATATATATACTATATATAATATAAATAAAATTATACACTAAACTTTCTATTCTTGAGGCCTTTTTAACCAATTTTCTTTGTGATCTTAGTCTCTTTTTCTTGAGGAATGTCCGTTTTATACCTATATGATATACTTTTAATAAGCCAATACTTGAGGTTGTTCCTTATACCCACCACTTTAAGTATTGGTCTTATTTTATGGTATAATCATTGATTATGGCACAATGCGGACCCGAAATCTTTGGAGCAGATCCAGTCAATATTAAATGGAATATTGTTAGAGGCGACACATCTCCGTTGCGTGTAGAATTTTACGAAAACGACGAAACAACATATTTTGATACAACTGGTTGGACATACGCTTCAACAACCTACGATGCAAAAGGCGACATTCTAGATGAACTAGAGGTTGATGCAGGAGATGGTTATGTAGAGATTATGGCATCTCCAGATATCACACAAAATTGGGGAAATGGCTATTCTTCAGTAGTATCAGAATTATTATTTGATCTTCAAGTAACCATTGACGGAGAAACTGTATGGACTCCCGTGATTGGTACCATAACAGTGCTTGGAGACGTCACAGGAGGTAGTTTGTAATGCCAGTCATAAAGATAGTACCCTTCCCTGGTGTACCTGGCGCAAAAGGCGACACAGGGGCTACAGGAGCACAAGGACCAATTGGGCCAACTGGATTAACTGGGCCGATGGGACCACAAGGAGAGCCAGGGCCACAAGGTGAGCAAGGCCCACAGGGTGAACAGGGTTTACCAGGCGTTAATGGTGCAGACGCACTTTGGAATTTTGTTGGTGAATATAATAATGCAGCAGATTATAATATTGGCGATGTTGTAACTTATGCTGGTGGAACATATTATAGGGTTCTTCCTTTAAATGCTGGATATCCACCAGGAACTGAATATTGGACAACTATTTCTGCACCTGGATCACAAGGGCCTCAAGGCGAACCTGGTCCACAAGGAGAGCCAGGGGGATTAACTGGAGCAAAATTAGGTTCATTTTTTGATAATACAATTCAAACAGGTGGATCAATTAAGCCTATAACTTTAAACTCTACAGATTTTTCAAACGGAGTAACCATTGTAGATGGATCAAGAATTACAATGGATACTTTGGGTATTTATAATATTGCATTTAGTTTGCAATTAGAAAAAACTGGAGGATCTTCAGCAGATATTTATATTTGGATGAGACACAACGATGTAGATGTTCCAGATACTGCAACAATTATTCATATGGCCAACAATAATACTTATAATGTTGCTGCATGGAACTTCTTTGTAAACTGTGATGTTCTTCCTCAAGATTTTCAATTGATGTGGTATACAGCAAGTACAAATGTATCTATTTCTGCCATTGCTGACGCTAGTACTCCAGTTGGAGTTCCATCAATTCCGTCGGTAATTGTTACAGTAAATAAAGTCGGAGATTTGTAAAGATTAAGCCATGGCAGTATCTAAATCCATGGACTTTCCACAAAGCAAAAGCAATTATGCTTCTCAAGTAGTTCAGTCTCAAAACACTGTCGCTGATCAATTTATAAACTATGTACCAGTTGCTGGACCGCAAGGGCCAACAGGACCAATGGGCCCACCAGGTCCAAAAGGGGATCGTGGAGATAAGGGTGAGCGTGGTGAAAAGGGAGAACGTGGAACACCAGGAAAGGATGGCGAAAGTTCTCTTTCTTCATCTGGACAGCAGGCTGGTTGGGCATGTTATTATAATAAAACTAAAAAAGACATTAAAACAGGTGCTACACAAGGTGAAGATGGATGGGTTAGTGTTTTTGTTGATGGCAAGGGTAGTGGAACAACAGAACTTTATATACCAAAAAACTCAGTAGGGTTATGGAATTCTGAGTCTAGAACACTAAATTTTAGAGGTTTAAAAGAAGGTGCTCAGGTTTTTATAACGTATAACTTTGATATAACTACATTTAATAATAATACAGAGGTTTGGATAAGAACCCTGCTTTCTGGGGCAGATAGAGATATTTCTCAGTTTGTAGCATCTTTAAAGTACCAGTATGATTACAGCATAAATGTTACACAGAATTTCTTTATAGAAAATGAGAAGATGAGATTCAGTCCAGGCATACCACAAATAAGAACAGACTACGACGGTATAGTAAAAATGAATTCTATACACGTTGCTGTGCTATAATTGAGCAGGAGGAACTATGGCATTTCCAGGTACATTCGATATTAAATATTATAAGGGCGACACCTATCAGTTTAGGATTTATCCAAAAGATACTGCTGGTAATGCTTTTGATCTATCTGATTACAGATACTTATATGATCATGACTCTAATCCATCTACCCCAAATATTCAGTTTGATACAGCAATCTTTGCTTTTGCCGAAACAAGAGGTGGAGATTCTGCTCCTGGATATCATAAGTGTTTGGCAAAAATTTCTGATAATGCACAATATGTAACTTGTACAATTAGGCCTGGAGATGCAGCATATTTAGATCCAACAAAAACCTATGTTTACGATGTTCAGGTAAGAAAACCAGGTGCTGATTTTGATACAGTATTAACCCTATTAACTGGAACAATAACTATTACAGATCAAGTAACAAGTTCGTTAGGAACCCCATAATATGGCAGAGGTTGTATTATCTACAGACGACCTCTTAGTTCTTGGAGGACCAGAGACAGTAAATGTTGAAGTTGATTATGGTCCAAAAGGTGATCGTGGAAGTTTATTTTTTGCTGGTAATGGAGAGCCAGGTCCTTTAACATTACCATCTTCAGTAGAGACAAAGGTTTTTGATTTTTATTTAAATACACAGCAATCACATACTAATTTTGCAAGCATATATCAATTGTTGACTATTCCTGGAACTGGAACACAATGGCAAAAAATAATGTCTCTATTGCCAAATGTATATGCTGTTAATAAAGAGTCAATGAGTTTTGTTAATGGATCAGTAGGTCCAATAGTTATTCCTCTGATTAATCTTATACCGTCCGATATGGTTGGATCTGTAACTGCAGAAAACTTTAATATTCAATATTCTATTAGTGGAACTAATCCTATTGCATCTTCTTTATCTGTAGGCGCCATCGGCGGAGGAGTTGGGACAGAGTCTCTTCCAATTACAATTTATGCAAAAGAACTTGTTGGAGGGGAATGGGTAAGTCCTTCTGGTGCTAGAACAATACATTTATTCATTTCTATGGTATAATCGAAGATGGTGACCCATAATGGCTGAAGACATTGGTAATATTTACAAGACGAAGATCCCATCTTATGCTGAGGCAGCAGATATACAAGCAGCCCTAAAATTATTTCATTATGGAACAACAACAGTACCAACCACAGAGGGTGAAATTCTTGCAGATTCTTTGGCTGGACATTTAAAAGCATTAGATACCAGACTTGACACAATAGAATCAGATCCAGCACGTTCAGACTTCCTGACTCAGGCTGAAATGGCAGTATCTTTTCCTACAAGAGTTAATGGATATATTTCAATGGATCCAAACTCAAATGGCGGATCTGTCGAAGAACTTTATGCATCAGCAATTTATTCTAATGAACCACCAACAGTTGGATTGGTCAATGGTTTAATTTGGGTAGATAAAGATTCTCCTGCATTAGATACATATGTTTATGACTCTACATCAACACCGTCTCCTTGGGTACGAATTAATGATATTAAAAAAATTGTTCAGTCTAAGGGAGACTTGTTGGTAGGAAGCACAAGCGCAGATGTTGACAATCTGTCAGTTGGTGCTAATGGAACAGTTCTTACTGCAGATGACACACAAACACTTGGAGTTAAATGGCAAGCGGTATCAACATATTCGCAACCAACTCTTGGATCAACAGCAATTCCTTCTGGATCAACAATAAGTAATGTTAATGGTTTAACAATTAACTCTACTACTATTCCAACATCTAAAACTTTAGTTGCTACAGATTCTTATGCATACGTTATTCCATCTATGTCTGGTAACTCAGGAAAGTATTTGACAAATAATGGAGATACACCTTCATGGGCAACCCTTCCAACATCTGGGGGAATGACATTATTGGCAAGCGGAACATTAACTGGTGCTAGTATTTCTATTGATTCGATTAGTGGGTCGTATCAAGATTTGCGATTGATTGTTCGTAACTTTAGACCTGCTACAGACGGCGCAGCGCTTAATGGAAGGGTAAATAACGATTCTTCTGCTATCTATGGTAATAGGACTGGAGTTGCTGAATCAGATAACAGTTTTAGCAATACATCTTGGAATAATTTAAGTTATAATCAAGATAATGGATCAAGCACAAGTTTAATACGTTTAACATTTATTGATTATGCTAATACTACAACATTAAAGGTTGCAGAACTTTATTCAGTAACAAATAATGAAACAACACCAACAAATATAAACTATACAACAGGTATTGCAATTGCCAGAACTACAAGCGCTATTTCTTCAATACAACTATTTCCTAGTAGCGGTAATTTTACTTCTGGTAATTATTACCTTTATGGAGTCAAATAATGTCAACAGTTAGTTCATCAAGCAAAGTAGCATACATGTATGACGCAGCGTCAGATACTTGGTATGCAGTTGCTGGTGTTGCTAACACAAATGTCCCATACTCTTGGACTCAAACACATACATTTGGTTCTGTAGTTACAGCAAATGATGTTATTCGTGCTAAGGCTGGTGTAAATAGATTCCAAAATCCTGCTGCTAGAGATGCAGTTATAACATCTCCACAAGAAGGAACTGTATGCTATGTTGAACAAACAAATGGCGGAACAGATATTAAAGAGATTCAATGTTATGTAAATGGAAGTTGGAGAGGACTAACCAATACCGCTTTATTTGTTGAAAAAGTTTCAAATCATACACTAAATATATCTGATCCAGGGAAAACAGTATTAATGAATTCAGGAACAAGTGTTAATGTTACAGTTCCTTCAAATACTGATGTTCAATTTGCTATAGGACACACGATTAAAGTAGTTGCTATGGGTGCTGGTACTGTAAATTTTGTTGAAGGTTCTGGAGTAACAATATTAAGTAAAAACTCTAGTAAAACAATTGCCTATAGATACGGAGAAGCAGAATTAAAGAAAACTGGAACAAACACTTGGCTACTTACTGGAGATTTAATTACTGGTGGAGGATTACTTTCTACTTTTAGTGTTACTTATGATTGTGATGGTGGAAGCAACTGTCCAGCAAACTCAAGTCACGCAAGCCCATATACAATACCATCAACTATTCCTGTAAAATCTGGATACCAGTTCCTTGGTTATGAAGTATCAGCAGCACCTGGAGCACTTTGTGTATTCCCATCAGTAGTTCCAAATGCACAGCCAGGACATACTATTAATTGTGAGTCTAACCTAACCATTAAGGCAGTCTGGACACCATTACATACAGACCCACCATCAACTACCCAGGCAACTACCCAGGCAACTACCCAGGCAACTACCCAGGCAACTACCCAGGCAACTACCCAGGGTACAACAGAAGGAACTACACAGGGTACTACTCAAGGCACTACTGCATCAACAACCACCACTAGCGGTGGAGGACAGGTAGTTTGTGGCGACTGTGAGGCATATACTGTTGAACAGCCTACCTGTAATGGAGAAGATGTTTATGTTGGTATTTATACTGGAACAAGAAAACTATGTTCTGATGGATCATATCAGATTTGTACACAGCCAACACTTACTTCGTGGGGAGCATGCGTTGCAACAAATGTAAGTTCTTGTGGCGGTTCTGGTGGATCTGGATCTCCATGCATAGCAACAACAACCACAACTGCTGGTCCGTACAACCCACCTACTGAGGCAACAACAACCACAACTGCTGGTCCGTACAACCCACCTACTGAGGCAACAACAACCACAACTAGTGGATATGGGGCACCAACAAGTGCAACCACCACAACAACACAAAATTGTACGCCAGTTCAAACTACTAATGAAGTAAGAGTATGTAATGGAACTCCAACATCTGTTGTAATGTATGTAAACCCATGTACAGGTGCTGAATCGTGGACATGTCCAGAAACCACAACCACAACTGCGGCTCCTTACAACCCACCTGCTCAAGTAACTACAACTACAACAGCAGCACCAGTAGCAACTACAACTACAACAGCAGCACCGACAATTACAACAACACAAAATTGTACGCCAGTTGCAACAAATAATGAGGTTAGAACCTGTAATGGTGTACCAACAAGTGTTGTAATTTATGTAAACCCATGTACAGGTGCAGAATCATGGAATTGTCCACCTGCTGCAACTACAACTGCTGCACCAGCAGTAACTACAACTGCTGCACCATATAATCCACCTGTTCAAGCAACAACAACTGCTGCACCAACAGTAACTACAACTGCTGCTTCAACTGTAACTACAACAGCAGCATCAGGTGGCGGTGGATGTGTAAGTTATGCTGATTTTGCTTGTGGATGGGATTGGAGCGGTCAATATGACTGTGCTGGTAACTGTGTAGGAGTTAATCCACAACCTACAACAACAGAAGCATCATCTGGCTCAGGAGGCACTGGCTCAGGAGGCACTGGCTCAGGAGGCACTGGATCAGGAGGCACTGGCTCAGGCGGATCCAATACAACTGAGGCTACACAAGGTACAACTGCAGCAGATCCATGTTCACAATGCTCATCATGTGAATATTGCTATGCTGGGGCATGCTGGAGTGATGGCTGTTAGTTGATATGATATACTTTATAAAAAGGAGAAAAAATGTCTAAATTTAAATTTGCTATTGTTGTAGGAAATGATGTGGCTGGAACTGTTGCTTTACAACAGGGCATAGATAGTACATTGGATGCTATTATTGCTGCCTATCAATCAGATCCAAAAATTATTCCAATCACAGATGATAATATTAATTTTGGATGGACTTACGACGGCACTAACTTTTTCCCACCACTACCACCACAAGGATAATAAATGTCAGAGTTGTCTGCTTGGCAAAAATACAAGCAAAATCTTGGCGAAACTCGTCCATGGGATTTGCTAAATCCAAATACACAATACGTTTCTGAGTATGAAAGTGACAAAAGATTTTCTATTTGTCAGGGGTGTCCAGAATTAATTGCACTTACAACTCAGTGCAAAAAATGTGGATGCATTATGAAATTAAAAACAAAACTAGAAAAGGCAACATGTCCATTAGGAAAATGGTAGATATAATCAATAATTATGGACAAAATATTTGTATCTATTGCATCTTATAGAGATCAAGAATTACTAGATACTGTTTTTTCTATTTTAAAACAAGCAAAAAATCCAGAAAGACTATTTTTATCAATATTTTCTCAGGATGACAATCACCCAAATTTAGAACACTTGTTTGAGTTGTTTAACGTGAAACATTATGTTTATAAAAAAATACATTATAGCGATGCTCGTGGTGTTGGTTATGCTAGAGCAGAAACCCAAAAACCTTTAAATAATTCTTATAAATATTATTTACAAGTAGACAGTCATACACAGTTTATTGAACACTGGGATGAAAAAATCGTAGATCATTACGAAAAGGCTATAGGGTATTGGGGAGACCTGATCTTTACAGCCTATCCAGGCACCTATGAGTACACAGAAACAGGCAACCTAAAGTTTGCTACCGTTCTTGTTCCAACATGCCTTAGAATCCAACCTGCGACTGAAAACAGCCCAATCAGGTTTGAACCAAAATATAAGGACTATGTTGGCGGAGACATAGGTGAGTTTCATGGATATTTTTGTGCTGGTTTGGCTTTTGGATACTCTGAACATTTTTTAAAAGTTCCGTATGATGATCAAATTTATTTCAATGGAGAAGAGCAAACACTAGCAATAAGATTTTATTGTAATGACATTAAATTGGTTGCTCCACCATACAATTATTGTTTTCATCATTATACTGGTAAAAAACGCATAAGACATTGGGAGCAAAGTGAAACCTGGAAAAAATATGATGAAATTGGTACAAAAAGATTAAATGATTTTTACGAATATAAACTAGATGCCACATACGGTATTTCCAATAAAGAAAAGTACCATATGTGGCAATCTTGTTTTGTAACTCCTAGAGTTACTTAGGGAATTTTTCCATCCACTGTTTTGTTCTTTGGGTTAGACCCTTCCAAGAACTCCAGTCCTGTCCTCCATTGGACATATGATATGCAATTTCTGCATTTATTACTGGATTAAATAAGTCTGCATTATGGTCTAACTCAAATTTGTCACGACGATCTAGACCAAGAACACCAAGCATATTAATCTGAAAGATACCATACGAACTGTCACCAGTTGAGATATTTCCGTTAAATGCTAGTGGACGACCATTACTTTCTTTTTTAGCAACAGCCCATGCCTCCTTTAGATTTTGACCTTCAAAGCCCACTAACTTCAGTAGATTTTTTAGGTCTTTGTCAGATAGAGATGTAGCGTTTTGATATTTTTCTAACTGATCTTCTTTAGCCTTAGAAACGACTTTGGCCACTTCCGTGGCCTCTATTGTTTCTGTCAGCACGACACTAGTGCCGTCTAATCGGTTTTCAGAAGCATTAGCAGCGTTTGACCAAACGGCAAACATTGCCAATATGCTGAGTGTACCAATGATTTGCCTGTTATTATTCATAAAGTTAATCATAGTTTCCTCCTTAGAAACGAATGACACCTTTTTAGGGGTGCCATGTTACTTCTTAGTATAACATAAATTTATTCTTATTGTCAAATACCTAAAAGTGGTATAATAAAACCATATGGCAACAGGAAATACAAATGATGGGGTATTTAATTTACCCTTTCCAATAGCAGAAGATCCAGTAAATGTACACGGAGATATTGAGCAGTTAGCAGATAGATTACGTGTTGTTTTACCACCGCTTGGCATTTCTGCTTTTCAGATGAATGTTAAAAATGTGAGCGGTATCACATTAGAGGCAAGAACTCCCGTATATGTAACAACCTCAGTTAATGGTGTTACACATGTCACAAAAGCAACATCATCAACAACTCAACCTATTCTTGGATTATTAAAAGAGACATTAGATAATAATGAAGAAGGTTTGGTAATTGTTGCTGGTGTTTTAGATAATATTAATACAAGTGATTTATCTCCAGCAGGTGCTGTTGTTTATGTTGGTACAACTGGAGGATTAACAACTACTAGACCATCAACAGGTTCTGGGGCAGTTGGAATTGTTGCAAATGTATCTCCAACAGCAGGAATTATAATTGTTGAGGCTAAAGGCAACGGTACCTGGGGAGCACTCAGAGACGGTTTAGCCTAATTGTGGTATAATCTAATATTATGGCAACACTGCGTGGATCTGCTTCTTATTACGATGTAGGAAATAAACCTCCAACAGTTTCTTGGACGGTTGTGCGTGGTGATACAGCATCATTTAGAGTCTATGTAACAGATGACGAAAAACAACCCTTAAACATTCCTGACTGGACTATCGATATGAAAATTAAACGTCCAAACAATTCATCAGATCTTGGGGTAATTACAGATAATGCAACATTAATACTATCATTAAATCCAGCAGCAGATGCAGATGACCTACCAGGCGAATTTACAGTGTCTTTATTATCATCAGAATCACAAATACTTGAAACAGGAGATATCTTTGATATACAGTTGTCAAACGCAGCATATGTTTGGACAGTGGCTCAGGGTAAGATGACGATTCTTGAAGATGTAACAGATTAATGGCATCAGCAAAAATATTAGATAAAAATAATAATAAACTCAAGGCAATCAATGCAGTATCTTATGCAATAATTAATGTAGCAAATGACACTAGAACAGTAAAAATTAACGAGGTACTGCCATTTAGAGTCAAGTTTACAAATATAGGAATTGAAGGATATAACAGGTTAAATCCAGCAGGTATTGGAATCGCAGTAATTGGTTTCAATAACTATATTCTTTAATAATACAAAAATGGAGGTTATAATATAGCCATGGCAAAAATAACAATCCCTGCCGTTAAAGCAAAGTTCAGAACAGGTGATCGTCCTACACAGGAAGATTACGAAGATTTAATTGACACCCTTGCAGGTGCTGGAAATGATCTTGGCTCATCTGGTAATAATGAAAACACAATCTCTGGCATTGAAAATGTTACAGTGATAGATAATTTTGACGCCACACAATGGCGTATGGTTAAGTACTTGGTCTCCATAGCAAAAACAACTGCTGGAGATAACAAGTTTTATGCAACAGAGTTGACCATACTTGTAGACGGTACAAATGTAAACGTCTCTGAGTATGGCACTATAGACAATGATGGGAATATTGGCACCATTAGCGTCTCACGGACTGGAAATACCGTGGCTTTAACAGTCACTCCAGATCCTGCAATTAAGCCAGTCACAGTTCGTTATGCACGAATTGGACTTAAGGCGTAAATAAGGAGATAAAAATATGGCAACAGTAACAAAAGACTTCAAGGTAAAGAATGGTCTTATTGTTGAAGGCACAACAGGTACCATCAATAATCACGATATTCTTACTAAGAAAACAGACGATCAAACTTATATCGTCAACTTAATTGGTGGAACAGCCACCTCAGCAAACCAAGCAGACAAGGTTGTAAAGCGTGATGCTAATGGCAACTTTGCTGCGGGAACAATAACAGCAAATCTAACTGGTAATGTAACTGGTGATGTAACTGCTAATGCAGATACAGCAACAGCACTTGAGACTGCTCGTACAATCTCATTGACTGGAGATGTAACAGGTTCTGTATCTTTTGACGGTACAGAAAACGTAAGCATTACAGCAACAATTGATGGAGATTTTGCAACAGATGCAGAAGTTACTGCCGCAAAGGGCGAAGCAATTTCAGATGCTGCAGCAAGCGTAGACTCTAAGATTGGTGACAATACTGTAGACGGAACAGCAGGAAATACTGTTACTGCCCGTATTGCTACAGCAAAATCAGCAGCAGAAGCAACTGCTGCAACAGATGCAACAGCAAAGGCTAACGCAGCACTTGATAACGCAGAAGAATATGCAGACGATGCCGTAGATGCACACAGTGCTTTAACAACAGGCGTACATGGTGTTACAGGAGATGTCGTTGGTACAACTGACACACAAACACTTTCAAACAAGACTCTTGGTAGCGATCTCGCTGCTGGTGGATATAAGGTTTCTGGCCTTGCAACTCCAACAGCAAACGCAGATGCTGCAACAAAGTCTTATGTTGATACAGCAGTAGCAAATCTTATTGATTCTGCCCCAGCAGCATTAGATACTTTGAATGAGTTGGCAGCAGCAATAAATGATGATGCTTCATTTGTAACAACCGTAACAACATCTATTGGAAATAAGGTAGCCAAGGCTGGAGACAGCATGACTGGCAACCTTGATTTTGGTGGTACAAACAAGGTAACAAGCCTTGCAGCACCAACAAACTCAGGCGATGCAGCAAACAAACTTTATGTTGATACAGCAGAAACAGACGCTGTAGCATCAGCAAACTCTTATACAGATGGTCGTGAGACAGCAATTACTCTTGCTTATCAAGGATACGCTGACACTGCAGAATCTGACGCTATAGCAGCAGCAAACTCTTATACAGACAACGCTTTGTATCCTTTGGGTGCTCCAGCATTTGATTCTTATGGCTCTGCATCAGCAGCACAGACTGCAGCAGAAACATTTGCAACAAATGCAATTAATGATTTAGATACAGATGATATTGAAGAGGGCGCAAGCAATCTTTATCATACATCTGCTCGTGCTAAGACTGCAGCAGCAGAACTTCTAACTGGTGC